>Ga0209633_10002404_pt1 | contig 18090 bp, 8 predicted proteins | sample Cruoilmetagenom1_FD_187290 | JGI IMG/M metagenome (GOLD analysis project Ga0209633, IMG submission 187290) | Oil polluted marine microbial communities from Coal Oil Point, Santa Barbara, California, USA - Sample 1 (SPAdes) (version 2) | ecosystem: Environmental > Aquatic > Marine > Oil seeps ... | reverse complement strand
AACCCAACAAAACTTCGAGCGCCTCGGCGACACCGCCACCCACACCGACCTCGCGAACCTCGCCGGCGACTACCCCCAACTCCTCACCCACGCCACCCAACTTGACCGGCTTCCCGACTGGCTCATCAAAACCGCGGACCGCCTCGCCCTCGCAGGCTTCTGGAACGCCTTCAACATCACCGAAGACGCAATCACCGGGAACACTCCCGCAGCCACTTTCGCCCGCGGCGCACACGGCCTCTGGCTCTACCGCAACGACACCCTCGAAAACGCCCAGGCATGTCTCGCCACAGCCGCCCGCTCGTCTCTCCTCCCTCAAAACGCCCGCGACTTCTTTGCACTCCGCAACGCAGCCGTCCTCCGTCTCACCGGCGGATACGACATCGCACTTCACACATTCAACACCCTCACAGGACGAGAAGGTTCCATCGGTGTGCAAGCCCGGGTTTGGAGTGCGCTCGCCCACCTCGTGCAAGGCAACTGCCAGTCTGGTCTTCGCCTCATGCCGGCCCCAGACGAACTCCCCGACATCACCGGGGATTACTACCTCATTACAGGCGAGGCACACACAGACTGTGCCCAGACAGACAAAGCCATCGAAGCCTATAAGCAAAGCCTCGCCTACGCCCGCGCCAACAATTCCGCTGTCGCAGAAGGAGAAGCCCTCGCCAACCTCGCACGCATTGAAGCCTGGACTGATCCTCAAACAGCGAAAACCCATGCACAAGAAGCCATTCGCCTCACCCAACAAACCGGCAGCCTGATCGACCAACGAGACGCCCTTGTTGCCCTCGCAATCGCCGCAACAGGCATCGCTCCTGATGAAGAATTCCATGCTGCTCTTCAAGAAGCATCATCTCTCGCCTACCGGATTGGTGACCGCAGAGGCAGCCTATTCACTGAACTAGCCCGCGCCTGGCACGCCGCCATCCAAAACGACCATGAAACCCTTGGGCGCTGTATTACCGAGATCGAACAGCTCGCTGCACTTCTCGACGCCCACAAACACTGGGCCGATATCGCCCGTGCCTGGCTGCCCGGTCAAACCCGCGAAACCACCGAGCTTGCCGCCCGCTGGGAATGGCTCGACAGCCCCGAGGACACGATGCGCCGCTGGCGACAACTGCTCGACAACCGCAAAACCCTCGCCAGTTAAAACCCTCACCGGTCAATACTCCCGGCAGCGACTTCGAAACCACCAAAAAATGGTACCGCGAAGGAAACATCCCCAAACCCGCCTGGAACGACCACCTCACCTGGCAAAACAACACCACCAAACTCCCCATCCGGCACGGCACCGAAATCAAACCCTGGATCGACAACGTCACTGCCCTCACCAACAAAATCCTGCAAAACCTCCCCAACCCCACACCAAACCAGACCTCCGACACCACCCCAACAGACCCGACACCAGCAGACGCGATACCACCAGACCCAACAGGAGCATCTTCCAAGACCGGCTACCGGACAACACGACCCAAGATGACCTGCCACCAAACACGATCGATCTCACCCTGGCTTGCAAAGCACAACCAGCACAACAAAAACACTGTACGTCCAGTCAAAAACCGGCCACACAGCAAGAATCACGACAGGACCGCACACCAGGGAAACCTGCCCCAGGGTCACAACCAAACGGCAACAAGTCATATGAGAATCGCACGAGGCGAGGCCCTGCGAAGCCAGGACAGGTGGCCCCATCCCGCAGAGAAACCCGGAGAAAGCGAGACAGGACCGAAACTGGTCCTGTCTGCTCGGCTCCTTCGGGGCTTATACGTCCGCGGCTTCTTGCATGCGGGCTTTGATGCGCTCTGCCATGAGAATGGAGATGTCGGCAACACGGTGCGAGTCTTCGTGGCCAATTTCTTTCACACCATCGTCGAGCATGACGTAGCAGAAGGGACAGGCGGTGGCAATGGTGTCTGCACCGGTTTCAACGGCTTCTTCGGTGCGTTCAATTTGAATCTTCTTGCCGGTGCGTTCTTCCATGAACATCCGACCGCCACCTGCACCACAGCAGAAGGAGCCGGTGCCATTGCGGGGCATTTCCACAACCTCGATGCCACCGAGTTTGCCGAGGACACGCCGGGGCGCCGAGAAGATGTCGTTATGGCGACCGAGGTAGCAGGAGTCGTGGTAGGTCACGCGGGCATCGATCTCGCCTTGTAGAGAGAGCCTGCCCGATTCGAGAAGTTCAGCGAGCAGTTCGCTGTGGTGGATGACCTCATAATTCCCGCCGAGCTGGGGGTATTCATTTGTGAGGATGTTGAAGCAGTGTGGGCACTGTGTGATGATCTTCTTTATGCCGTATTCGTCGAGGGTCTCGATGTTTTGCAGGGCAAGCATCTGATAGACGTATTCGTTTCCGGTACGGCGTGCCGGGTCGCCAGTGCACATTTCGTTCGGGCCCAAAATGGCATAGTCGATTTCGGCTTCGCGTAGAAGTTTGGCGATCGACCGGGTGACGTGCACGTTACGGTCGTCGAAGCTGCCGGCACAGCCAACCCACCACAAGTATTCGTGTTCGGCATCGGTGTTTTCTCCGATGATGGGAACCTCGAAGTCGAGTTTTTTCGCCCAGTCTGCCCGTTCGTGCTGGCCCATGCCCCAGGGGTTTCCGGCGTTTTCCATGCCACGGTAGGCGTTGCCAAGCTCGGTCGGGAAGTCGGATTCCATGAGGGAGAGATAGCGCCGCATGTCGAGGATTTTGTCAACGATCTCGATGCCAACAGGACAGGCTTCGTCGCAGGCACGGCAGGTGACGCAGGACCAGATCTCTTCAGAGGTGATCCGCTCGAACACAGAGTCGCTTGACACGGTGATCGTGGGGTGTATCGAGACAGGGGGGGTCATGGCAGGGCCGACGCGTTCGCCTTCTTCGTTCAGGCCTGCGCTGAGCGACATGGTCTCGCCCAGTTTGAGAACAATTTCGCGGGGGTCGAGTGGTTTTCCGGTGTTGTGCGCGGGACATACCGCAGTACAGCGTCCACACATGGTGCAGGCGTCAGTGTCGAAAAGCTGCTTCCAGGTGAATTCGGGCACGATGGAAGCACCGATGCTTTCAACCTCGACTTCCATAAGGTTTGGCATGGGGCGCATCGCGCCTTTGGGCCGGTCACGCTCCGACAGGTAAAGGTTCATGGGAGAAGTCACAATATGGCGAAGTTTTGTGGTGGGGAGGGCGATCAAAAAGACGACAAAAGTCAGGAAGTGAGTCACCCAGAGAATCTGGTGGGCATTGTTGGCCCATGCGACGGTCTCTCCGGCACTTGGGAAGCCGGTGAGGAGCTTCCCGAGGTTGTAGCCGATAAAGCTCCATTTTTCATAGGTCGGGAAGCCGTGTTCGGCAATACGGAAGGATTCCACGAAAAAGCCGGTGATGCCAATTGCGCCGATCACGCCTAGCTGCATCCAGTCATCGGATTTTGTTTTGATACGGGTGCGGTAAACTTTTTGGATGAAACGACGGTAGAAAGCGAAGGCCAGACCGGCCAGCATCACGACTCCGGCAATTTCCAGGGTAAAAGAGTAGGCCTGATACACATTGCCGTGAAGGAATTTCAGGTTGTACGTATCACCAAAAAGTTTGAGGTCTCGTGGCATGTGGTCGTCGATTTCAAGGGTGACTGTGCCAATAAAGAGCACAATGAAACCGAGATAGATCATGCTGTGCATCACACCAGCAAGGGGGTCGCGCAACAGGGTGCGCATGCGAAGGCCTTCGGAAAGGGTCTCTGCGCGTGCTTTGAATTTGCCGGTGCGGCGTTCGGGGGCTCCACGCATCCAGTTTTTTGTGCGGATGCTAAAGAGCCATCCTGTGCAGATCACAGTGGCTGCGAAGGTGCAGTAGAAAATGGCCTTCAGCCATTTTGGCACATTGCCAAAGGTCTCTCGATGGGCTTCGCCCTCTGCCACTTCCGGAAGGAAGATGTCGAATGCTTCCATGGACGCCCAGCTTCCCAGGGCCCCAACCGCAGTGAAGATAGCGAAAATCCAGGGGATCCAGTGCGGCTGAAACTTCCGCTCGCTCGACGTGTCGCTCTGCTCACTTTGCATAAACCGTGCCTCCAAGGCGGCAAACTGTGCCTCCCACGCGGAAGAGGGAAGTGAGACCGGTTCTGGTCTGTCCTCGTCCGGTCGCCGCGAAAAATGCCGCGCCTTGCCTTTCGCAGCGCTAACCGCCCGCGCGGCCACGCAAAATCTACCAACGAGTCCTCTCTGCAGACGATCTGAGCGGCACGTTCAGAAGAAGGACCGTCACTCTCCATGGCGCGAAAGGCCAGCGCTTCCTCCTGTTAGGGCATTTTTCCTCTGGAGCGAAGCGCGCCATCGTGTAAGAAAAAACTTACGGGTTTCTTCCACAACAAACACGGACGACGAGATGGCAAAACAGATCACCCACTGCGACAGCGTGAGTCCGGTTGTGTCGAAAAGGTCGTGCAGCATATTAACTTCAACGACCATTACCTGTAGGGCGAACACTATACCGAGCGCAACCCAAAGCTTCCCGTTCGCAAATAAATGTTTTGTGAACACGCTTCCGTCTTCCGCGCGGGCATTCAAGACGTTCCACAGTTGAAAACACACAAAAGTCGTAAAGGCCATGGTGAGGGCTGTTGCACGATTGTTGGACGTGTCCGAGAGCAGCTTATCCCCAACACGAAACACGATGAGGGTACCGGCCGCCATGACTGACGCGGCAAACAGAAGAAGACGCAGACGGCGTACAGTGAGAATGGGTGAGCCCAGGCCACGCGGAGGCCGCTGCATCACGTCTGCTCGCGGGGGGTCGAGACCAAGCAGCATGGCAGGGGGCCCGTCGGCGACAAGGTTCACGAACAAAATCTGCAAAGGGGTGAACGGGGCCGGGAAGCCAATAATACGCGCCACAATAATCGTGAGAATCGCAGCGAGATTTGTCGAAAGCTGAAAGCGCACAAAAGTAATAATATTCTCATAAATTGAGCGGCCCCGCTCCACAGCAGTCACGATCGTGGCAAAGTTATCGTCGGTGAGGACCATGTCGCCGGCCTCTTTTGTGACCTCGGTGCCAGTGATCCCCATAGCCACACCAATGTCAGCCCGGCGCAAGGCAGCCGCGTCGTTTACACCGTCTCCAGTCATGGCCACGACTTCGCCACAGGCTTGCAGAGCCTGCACAATTCGCACCTTGTGTTCCGGGGAAACCCGGGCGCACACGCCAATATCGGGCACTCTTTTTTCTAAACTGGCGTCGTCCAGGGTATTGAGCTCGGCACCGGTGACTACTTCTCCTTGTATACCGAGACTTTCCGCGACGGCGCGCGCGGTCGCAGCATGATCACCGGTGATCATTTTCACCTTGACACCAGCTTGCCGGCACAGGGCCACGGCTTTTCGGGCTTCCGCACGGGGCGGGTCCATAATGCCGACAAGGGCTTCGAGCGTAAGATCTTCCAAGCCGATACCGTTCCCCGCGTCCATCTCCCTCTTTATACGTTCTGGTCCCGTATCTCCATCAGCATCAACAAGACGCCGGCTCGCGATCGCAAGCACGCGTAGTCCTTCTCCCGCGAAATCAGCGAGAGCTTCTTCCACCTTTTTCGACTCGGCTTCATCGAACGGTATTTTGTGGACTTCGTCGAACAGGGTTTTGCCCCCAATATCTCTGCCGGAGCTTTCATCCTCAGCTGGGCAGGCTACATACGCACAGGACTTCACCAGGACATCAGGGGCACCTTTCACCACGAGTAAGAGCTTGTCCTTGTCTTCATTTTCGTGCAGGGTCGCCATCATCTTGACGGTCGAATCGAAGGGGAGCTCCTTCTCCCGAGGTATCTCTTCCCGGAATTTTTCGACAGGGACACCTGCCTTTAGTCCGAGTGTGAGCAGGGCACCTTCGGTGGGGTCACCCACGAGCTCGCCTTCCAGGAGGACCGCGTCATTGCAAAGAACGCCAAGGGAGAGCGCGTCCCGCAAACCCGGAGAGACAGCTCCGGTTTTGCATTGGACAGAGCCTGCCTGCGGGTCGTATCCCAGGCCGGTCACCTCATACCGTCTACCACTGTAAAAGACCCGGACTGCGGTCATCTCGTTCAGGGTGAGTGTTCCTGTTTTGTCGGAACAGATCACCGTCGTCGCGCCCAAGGTCTCTACTGAATTCAAACGTTTCACGATGGCGTTTTGTCCGGCCATTTGGCGGACACTGACCGCCAAGGTCACGGTCACCACGGCAGGCAGCCCTTCGGGAATGGCGGCCACTGCAAGTGCCACAGAGCCAAGCAGGGCGTCAGCAAAAGAATCCCCACGCAGCAAGGAAAGTGTGAGCACAACTGACACAGCAGCCAGGGCGACGAACGCGAGGCGAATGCCCACTCGTTCAAGCTGCTGTTCGAGCGGGGTTGTTTGCTCTTGGTCGACCGCGAGCATTCCGGCAATCTGCCCTACTTCGGTGGTCATCCCTGTGTTTGTCACAAGCATTTCTGCTCGTCCGCGCACAAGAGTCGTGTTCATGAAGAGTTCGTTCGCCCGATCTCCGAGCGCAAGGTCGCCACCAATGGCCTCCGCGGTCTTCTCTACAGATGTCGACTCTCCGGTGAGGGACGATTCGTCCACAGCAAGCGCTGCCGCGATAAAAACACGTCCATCTGCGGGGACTCGGTCACCTGGTTGCAAAATCACAATATCCCCAGGAACAAGCTCCTCAGCAGGGATGATCTTCGTGTACCCATCACGCCGCACACGGACCTGCAAGCGCAACATTTCTCGCAAAGACAACAGTGCTTGTTCAGCGCGTCCCTCTTGCGCAAAACCGAGAATTCCGTTGAGGACGAGCACGACACTAATGACAAATGTGTCTTTCAGGTCGCCGACAAGACCCGCCAAAACGGCAGCGCCAAAGAGCACAACGATCAGAGGATTGCGAAACTGATCGACAAAGCGACGCCAGGCCTTGCGGCGAGGAGGATCAGCAAGCCGGTTCCAGCCTCTGGTTTGAAGGCGAACCTCAGCGTCTGCTGTGTGAAGCCCTGTATCCGGTGTTACTTCCAACCGTTTCGCAACCACGGATGGGGCCAGGCGATGCCAGGAGATCTTTGAGGAGTCAGAAGCAACGCTTATGGTCTCAGCGCGCATAGTGTGACTATCTCCATACCAACAGAGGGAAACATGATCATGATTCGCAACCTCTTCTCTGCCTTCCAGATTCCATACCACTGAGGCGCAACCAAAGCGAGAGGAATATTGCAGACTATGTGACATGGGAACCGAGTCAGACCCTAGAGCCAAACGTCCTGACCAACGGTCTTATGGCAAGACAGATACCAGAAGAGTTACTCACTTCACGCCGCTACGGATATGCCACAAGATGAACAGACCAAACACAACGCTTTGCCTTGTATCAAGACTGATTCTCATTTCGAGTGACGAGATTCTTCCGCCCCGTCTGCTCCTTGGACACCAACTTACATAACCTATTCTGCCCCATCTATAAAAATAGACACTCTTATCAGGAAAGAAGCTTCTTCATGCCTTTTCGCCCGACATTGTTTTGGAATCTCTTTGGGTATCGCAAGAAAGAGGCAGGCTAGCGCCACTCGATCACAAGGCCGGCAGCAAACTCCATAGGAACAAGAGGAGAAGGAAGCAGAAAAAGCTCCGGCCCATAGGGTAGCTACCCTATTTCACATAAATATACAAAGACAATGGAAGAGAGCGCGAAACTGCCACGACACCAGTGTGATTTGTCGTGGCAGTAGCACTCGATAATCCTGTTCAAAGTTTCGCAGGTATTCCCTGGAGAAAACAGGTTGTATTGGGGGAGGAACAGGGCAAAATACCGTGCCTCTGACCGTGCTCTATGCCGGTCTCAACTGAGACGCAAAACGGAACCCTGCTAATGCAACAAACATCAGCTCATCTCGCGAGAAGCGTGCCTCGCCCCACAGTCACCCCTACCAAAGGCAGGGAAAGCTGGGGAAAATCACCAACGGCGCTGGCTGCGACCACCGCCGCCGCCGCCGCCGCCGCCGCCACCGCTGCGGCCACCGCCGCCGCCGCCGCCGCCACGGCCACCGCCGCCGCCGCCACCGCCACTACGGCGGTCTTGTCGCTCATTCGCTGTGTCAACACGGATTTCTCGACCGTCAACACGCGCACCGTTGAGGGAATTAATCGCCTCAGCTGCTTCGGCATCAGAACCGAGGGTCACAAACCCAAAGCCTCTTGAGCGACCGGTATCACGGTCAGTCACAACTTTGGCGTCTGCCACCTCGAAGCCCGCAGCCTCAAATGCACTGCGCAGCGACATGTCGGTAGTACTGAAACTCAGACTGCCGACAAATAGCTTGGAACTCATCGTATCGTTGCTGCTTTCTCGCTCTGGAACATCTAGATCAGCAATGGCCTCGTGTGCTCTGACTCATGCAACAGCCCAAAGAACGAAGAAGCATTCTCATACGCGCAGCAAGGCGGTTCAACCTTAAGCTATTACGGCGAAGAACGCTAGCAGATAGAAAAAACCTCCGACTACCAGCACAGAAGGGAGAAGAAGAGCCATCCAAAGGGAAACAGGAGAAACACAACGCCGTCGTGAAAGGCAAAAAAAACGAGAAAACGCCCCTCTCACCCCGCGTGAAACCCGACTCATTCAACACGCAAACAGTAACAAATACTGCAAAAACCCTATTTTCCCCAACCTTTTGCGCTGCACGTCAGGTGCTCGCCTCTGCCCCACCTCGGCCTCCCACAAAGAAAAAACCAAAAAAATTTCTTTCCTCCAGCTGCCTCCCGCAAAAACAAGATTTCTTTCACAAGGAGAACCGGAGTGAAGCAGAGTCTCTCTGGACCGGGATGAGATGACAGGACGCCGCCACGGCGTATCCTGGTGCGCTCTGCGACAGCACCAGGACGACCCGCATGACAACAAACACGACGCAAGCACGACACAAGCACGACACAAGGCATGACGGCGCCCTGATTGCAAAAAGTTATGCAGTTACTACGCAATAGCTACAGGGTTAGCCAATGCGGGCGCTTTGACCGCCATCAACGGGAAGCGCCACACCGGTAATAAATTTTGCTTCTTCAGAGTTGAGAAAGAGCGCTGCATAGGCGACATCCCAACCGGTGCCCATTTTCCCTCGGAGAGGCACTTGGGCATCACGCCGGCGAATCAGGTCTTCTTTCGACACATCGAGAGCTTGCGTGATGCCCTCTATCGCCATTGGCGTATTCATAAGACCCGGCATAATCACATTGGCCCGGACACCGTACTTGGCATTTCCAACGGCCACAGACTGGGTATACGCGTTGATTCCGGCCTTGGATACTTTGTAGGCGACAATACCCACAGAACACACAGCGGCAATCGAAGAAACGTTCGTGATGGAACCACTGCCCTGAGAGCGCATCACCGGCAGCACATGCTTGCAAGTCAGCATGACGCTCTTCAGATTCACGGAGAGAATGCGATCCCAGGCTTCTTCGCCAATGTGCGCGGGGCCCGCGTCGCTCCCTCCAATCCCCACATTGTTATGCAAAATGTTGATCTGGCCAGAGCGTTCCAGGGTTTCGCCCACCAGACGTTCGCAATCCGGCTCGCTTGCAACGTCGCCGGCAAGCGCCCAGGCGTTCCCGCCTTCTGCTTCGATCATGGCGACCGTGCCACGTGCCGACTCAATACGGCGGTCGACGACAACGACTTCAGCGCCTTCGCGTGCCAGGAGAATCGCGGTGGCGCGTCCGTTTCCGATCGTGTCTCCCGGAGTCTGGCCGCCGCCGGCAACAACCGCGACCTTCCCCGCGACTCGTCCCTCAACTCGTCCGCTTTGTTGCTTGTCCCCCTCGTTTTTCTTCACGTCTCGGGAAACCCGGTAAGTCCCTCGTCGAGTTGCACCCCGAGCGAGTTCAAAACACCCGATACAAGCTGGTATTGCCCGATTGTGAAGAGAATATCGAGCAGTTGTTCGGTGTCATAATGTGCGGAGAGCGCCTGCCATGTGGCATCAGACACAAAAGCATCGCCATGCAAATCGTCCGTGGCACGCAGCAAGGCTTGGTCGCGCTCGTCCCATCCCGTCGCGTCAGGACCCTGCGTAATACGGACAATCTCTTCTGCGGTAAGACCAGCCCCACGGCCAATCAGCGCGTGTTGCGCCCACTCGTACTCGGCCTGACAAAGCCAACCAATACGCAAGATAACAAGCTCCCGCTCTCGCGCCGCAAGAGTCGACTTCATCAGCACATGGTTCGCAAAAATCGTCCACCGTTTCAGCAATTTAGGATGGTGTGCCAGCGTACGAAAAATGTTGGCGACCTCACCCTCCCCATATTTTTCCCGCACCTCTGCACTAAGCTGATCGCCAGGCACTGGATCGACACGCGGCTTGTCAAGTCTCATCACAATCCCTCTCATGGTTCTCCCCTGTCGATCGTACACACACTCCCAACACAGATCCGAACGGGCAGGGGATCCGCACAGACCTGGCCACAGTCTCACACCAAAGCAAAAACCCCACCACAGTATTCCCAAAAAAACATCTCGGAAAAACTTCGCAGCATCGATCATCGCTTCAGACGCGACGCCTTGCCAATCGGACGGCGCCGCAAAGGCATCGCAAGAACAAGTCCGCATTGTCGACCATAAAGTCGACCGGAAAGCGGACAACCCCCATCACGGAAACAGCGAAACCGCAGTTTCCCACACCTCAAATCTCAATCGAACGCCCAGTTGACACAGACATCCGGACAGTCACCTCCCCGCAAACAACAGCCGAAAAAAAATTTACGATCACCCGGAATACGATCACCCGGAAAGAGCAGGACCGAAAAACAAGGGCCTCACAGTATTATCTGAAAATCTGTTCAGATAATCTGTTTCGGTTTCGCGCGCAGACGAGGTGTGCCGTTGGCACTTACAACAGTGAACATCCCAGTTCAAGCACATGACAAAGAAAACTGCACTGCCTGTACTGACAGATTCCAAGCCCAACTCCGGACGCACCCCGGCATTGTGAAAGTGACAGACAGCGACACACAGTTCCGTGTCACCTACGATTCCAAACTCTGCGCACAGCCCTGCCTCGACCAGGCCATACACGAAATCAGAAGAGATCTCACGCAACGATTTCAGCACGAGGTGCTGTCCATCTCGGGCATGGATTGTCCGGACTGTGCCCAAACAATCGAACGGGCCGTCAGGCGCATCAATGGGGTCGCGCACTGTAGCGTCATCTTTACGGGAGCAAAGATGCGGGTGGAGGTGGAAGGCAGCCCTACAACAGTCGCGCAAGTCAGACCGCAGGTCCGTCGATGTGTGCGCAACCTCGGATACCGTGTCCGCACCGCCCCTTCCGAACGTACCGACAACTCGGAAGGCACCGCCCCTTCGGAACGTACCGACAAGGACACAACAGACGAGGACCCCCTCGCATCGTCCTGGTATGACCGCTTGCCAGAAATTCTGGTCACCATCATGTCAGGTGTTGGGGTCCTCACTGCGACACTGCTGTCTCTCACGACAGACAGTAGTCTTCTCCCCGAATTTTTGTATTCGCTCGCCATCCTGTTGGGCGGGTATTCGATCGCCCGATCCGGATGGAGCGCACTCTGGGCAACACGGCGCCCAGATATCAACTTGTTAATGTCCATCGCAGTCGTGGGAGCAGTCGGAATCGGCGCCTGGCAAGAAGCTGCTCTTGTCGTCCTGCTCTTTCGCATTGGGGAAAACCTCGAAAGCCAAGCGGCAGCACGCACGCGCCGTTCACTCGAAACTCTCGTCACACTTGCGCCTGCGACAGCCCAGATACAGATCCCTGCAACAGACACGCCTCATCGCGAATTCGTCGAAAAACAAGTCCCTGTACACACGCTCGTCGTGGGCGACAAGGTTGTGGTACGACCAGGAGAACCGATCCCTGTCGACGGCATTGTCCTCGACGGCGCAAGCGCCGTCGACCAATCACCCATCACAGGTGAAGCCATGCCGGTCGACAAAACAGCCGGGGACACGGTATTTGCCGGTACACACAACTCTGAAGGTCGACTTCTCATACGCGTCAGCACAGCCCCAGGAGATACAACACTGGACCGGATCACCGCAGCAGTACAGGAGGCACAAGCCCAACAGGCGCCAACCCAACGCTGGGTAAACCGCTTCGCAGAGGTCTACACACCTCTCGTGATCTTCGTAGCAGTACTCACCATAAGCCTGCCTCCCCTCGCAGGCTGGGGTGCATTCTCCGCCTGGCTCTACCGGGGTCTGGCCTTTTTGATCCTGGCTTGCCCCTGCGCGCTCGTGATCGCCACACCAGTCGCAATCGTGTCAGCGCTGGGACGGGCCTGCACAGCAGGAGTCCTGGTAAAAGGGGGTGCCCACCTTGAAAATGCGGCAAGATTACGCGTCATGGCCTTCGATAAAACGGGCACCCTCACACAGGGACAGCCCAGAGTCGTGGAAGTAATTCCCCTTGCGGCACCCGACGCGCGCACGCTGCTCTCGCTTGCAGCAGCTCTTGAAGAAGGCTCGGAACATCCTCTTGCCCACGCCGTGCGCGACGCAGCCCGCGCGCAAGAGGTCCCCCACCTTGCCGTGCATGATTTTCAGGCCGAGCGGGGATTTGGCGTACGCGGCACAATCGCAGGCCGGATGCTACGCGCAGCTGCTCCACGTCTCTTCGCGACACACCCTGGTTTCAACACTCCCCCCAATAACGTTCCCGACAGTACCAACAATACGGTCAGAGCCGGCAAAGGCGCCGTCATCGACCCTGTCATTGACTCCATTATCGACCCCGTTGTCGACCCCGTTATCGGCAATGGTGCAATCGCGAAGAAACACACAGCGCCCCCACAACCCGCGCAAGACCCAACAACACCCAGAAAAACAGGAGCAACACCCCAACAAATTGTCGAACGCCTCAAAGCCCAAGGGCACACAATCATCGTGATAGGCGACGACACCACGATCGACGGCGTGCTTGCCCTCGCGGATACACCCCGTCCTCATGCTCGGCCACAAATAGCGGCATTGCGCGCTGTGGGCATCAGCCACATCACCCTGCTCACCGGAGATCATGCGGCAGCAGCACAAGCCACTGCCGCCCAGCTTGGCATTCGCGACGTGCGCAGCGACCTGCTCCCTGATGACAAGGTCAGCGCGATCCAGGAATTGCAAGCAGAATTTGGCCCTACCGGCATGGTGGGAGACGGCGTAAACGACGCCCCGGCTCTTGCGGTGGCCACGGTTGGCCTGGCAATGGGATCAGCAGGGTCACCTGCTGCAATCGAAACCGCCGATATCGCTTTAATGGGCGATGACCCTGGCAAAGTAGCGGGGTTCCTCGGCCTGGCCCGCTGGACAAACACCATTGTTCGCCAAAACATCATTTTTGCCCTTACCGTAAAAATAATTGCGGCACTACTCAATCTCTTTGGGTTGCTCCCGCTCTGGGCGGCGGTCCTGACCGATGTCGGCACAACCTTGATCGTGGTGGCAAACGGACTACGTCTCCTGCGTGGTCGTCCTGTGGGCAAGCGCCGCCACACACCTTTGCTTGAAGCAGGGTCCCCTGTCCCCCTGTCCTAGCCCAGTGCCCGCTACAAGCCAGAAAGTTCCTGGACACAGCGCGTCACAACAGGATTCTCGGCAACACAAAGGGCGATTTCTCTCCGGAAAGTCCTCCCCAACATGCCTCTTGCGGTAATCCTCAACCCAGACAGCCCAGACAGCCCAGACAGGTCACACGCACCCAAGGCAAACAGGGCTGTCGTCTTCCTGTTTTTTCTTCACAACCTGCAAGAACTTCAAAACCCGAAAAATCGCCTGTAAAAGCAGCAAAAACACAGGGGGCATTCCTCTCATAAGCCCAAAGACATCTACCCTTTTCTCTGGACAACAGCCCATCACAGACAGATTCTGCGTTCGGTCTTTCGTGCCAAACTTCTCGACACGCACCACAAAAAATCGGAAGAAGCATCCATGACAGCGAAAGAAGCAGAAGGACTCTCCGAAGGAACGCCGGAAAAGCCATTTTTCGGGACACCAGAGAAAATGCCAGGGAAACGTTCCCCGGCAGAGCAACAGGTCTACGACCGGCGCTGGTTCATCCTTGGAGTGCTCTGCTTCAGTCTCGTTCTCGTTGTGCTGGCAAACTCGGTTTTAAACGTGGCCATCCCCAGCCTGGCAGAAGAACTGCGTCCCTCCGATTCGCAGATCCTTTGGATCATCGATTCCTACGCGCTTGTCTTCGGTGGGCTCCTCCTCACTTTGGGGGCGCTTGGCGACCGCTACGGTCGCAAAGGCGCACTGCAATGGGGGTTGTTCATCTTTGGGGCGTCGTCCGGGGCAGCAATGCTCTCCGAGAACACAACCCTCTTGATCGTGATGCGCGGGGTAATGGGCCTCGGAGCTGCGCTGGTAATGCCCGCCACCTTGTCGATCCTCACCAACGTCTTCCCGGTCGAAGAACGCGGCAAAGCAATTGGCATTTGGGCGGCTTTCGCCGGGATCGGCGGAGCACTCGGACCGATCTTGGGGGGCTTTCTCCTGGACCGCTTTTGGTGGGGATCAATTTTCGCGCTCAACATTCCGGTAGTGGCCGTGGCAATCATCGCGGGAATGTGGATTCTGCCGAAATCACGAGACCCATTCCAGACAAAACTCGACCCTGTCGGAGCAGTTTTGTCGACAATCACACTGGCATCTCTACTCTTTGGGATTATCGAAGGGCCCGAAAAAGGCTGGGGCGACGCGGTCACCTTGTTGGCGTTCGCAACGGCAGTGTGCACGGGTATGATTTTTGCACGTTGGGAACTCACCTGTGCCCACCCCATGCTCGACATCCGATTCTTCCGCTTCCGCAGCTTCACAGTCGGCACGATATCAATCTCTTTCATGTTTTTCGGCATGCTCGGCATGTTCTTTTTGCTCGTGCAATACCTGCAGTTTGTCCTGGGATACAGCGCCTTTGAGACCGGGGTGCGCATGATTCCCTTCTCTGTGGGGATGATTATTTTTGCCCCGACCAGCGACTCGCTTGCGGCCCGTTTTGGTGCGAACCGCGTCGTGGCCACCGGCCTTCTTGTCGCGGCCGGCAGCTTCCTTTGGCTTGCCGCCTTTGACACGGACACTTCGTATCTCTCGATCGCCACTATGGCAGTCATATTGGGATCAGGCATGGGCCTTTGCATGGCACCTGCAACTGCTGCAGTCATGGCCGACATCCCACCCGAAAAAGCCGGCGTCGGATCGGCAGTAAACGACACCACACGCGAAGTGGGTGGCGCGATTGGCGTGGCAGTACTCGGCAGTATTTTACGCTCAGGCTACAAACCGGCCATGAGCGAAAAACTTGCAGACCAGATACCCCCAGGCTTGACCGAACAAATCGGTGAGGACTTCACTGCCCTGCAAAATGCACTCACCGAGTCCATCAGCGTCGCCTTTGTCATCACCGAATCCGAGGAGTTCGCAGCAAACATCCCTCCCGCCTTGCTTGATACCGTGCGAGAAGGCATCCAAACCGCGGCAAGCTCCTCTTTCGTTGAAGGAATGACCGCAAGCTTCCTCACTGCCGCTGCCATCACCACCTTTGCCGCTGCCATCGCCGCCAAGTTCATGCCCCGCACCATCCAGGCACGATACGATGTCATCCACGAAGAAGAGATCGGGGAACAGGCGGACGAGCCGGTCACCAACCCGCCCACTGCAAAAACCCCTACCTTCTCCCAGGAAAGCAGCACCTGAAACCCGCGCCAAAAGCCGAAAACAAGGGCCCCCTGCATCGGCTGCAGCAGGCACGCGGACACCCATCCCCGCAAAACCCTGACAGGACACCCCGGCAAGAACCTACAAAACCTGACAGGACCCCGGCAAGGACCTACAAAACCTGACAGGACCCCGGCAAGGACCTACAAGGACCTGCCAGACCCCTGTAAAGAACGTAAAAGCAGAATTCCAACACTCAACGGCAAACAGAGTAACAAGGGACTACAGCGAGGAACGACACCCTAGGGAAGGTTCTTTCCCGCAAGGTCCGCAACGGCAGGGGGCGGCTCCACTGAGGACACAAGATCAGCGGCACTGATGGTTTCTCCCCAGGTGGAGTCGATCGGAAGTTGACCTGCCCAGTGTGGACCGTGCAAATCCTCTGGTTCGTCCACGGGATCACCCGCGCGCATTTTCCCGGACATCTCCGTCAATGGGACTTTTAACACAAGCGTGCGCCGCGTTTCCGCTTCAGTGGGAAGGCGACCACTCGCCCAGTTCTCCACAATATGATCGTTGATCACACGCAACGCCTCGTTTTTCTCCACACCCTCAACTGCGCGCGCCACACCGCGCACCACAACAGAACGGTAATTCATCGAGTTGTGGAAAGGGGAACGGGCAATCACAAGACCATCGAGGATTGTCACAGTCACGCAAATTTCTGTCCCAACGGCAGCCCGCAACATGGCATTGCCCGCTGCCCCGTGCAGATACAAGAAGCCGTCAATCCACCCATAGGCCATAGGGAGCACAACCGGTCCAGTCGGGGTTCCCACACCGACATGGGCAACCATCCCGGCGTCGAGCACACCAAACATGCGATCGTCATACATCGCCCGGTCTTTGCCTCGTCGCACTGTCGTGCGCGCGCTGTGCGGCTCCTCTGTTGCTCGCGCAGTCGCCTCTCCAGCTGTCTCTGGCACCGTCTTCTCCGTTTGCGTCTCATCCATACTCGATCTGCCTCCCTGCAAACCCAGGCTACCGGCAGACGCGCAGCACACCTTCAGGCAGCACACCTTCACGCCAGTCCTCACGACAGCGCCAACCCTGAAAAGTGTCCCGGCAATGGAACAACCTCTATGGCACATGGCACAAGAGATTCCACGACAAGAACGACAGAACAGCAGAAAAAGAAAAACCCGCCCCGCCCGAAAACTCTTGACAGACTTCAGGGGCAGCGGTCAAGTTTACCCGTGCGGGATGCGTCAGGGAAGTTCACAATTGTTCAGGGAAGCGCCCGCGTTCAGGCAGGTGTCCTTGTCGTTCCCACCGTCAAGCTCGTCGTTGCCGCTCTCACCGTCAAGCTCGTCATACCCCACGCCACCGTTGAGGATGTCGTTCCCGTCGCCACCCCGGAGAACATCATTGCCCGCGTTGCCTTCAATGAGGTCGTTTCCGTCGCCACCCCGGAGAACATCACTGCCCGCGTTACCTTCAATGAAGTCGTTTCCGTCGCCACCTTTGATGGTGTCGGTATCGGCACCGCCGGCCAAAGTATCGTTGCCAAGACCGCCGTACATGGTGTCATCGCCTGCATTACCTTCGAGAAGATCATTCCCAGCGCCACCGTACACCGTGTCGTTACCATTCCCGGCAGAAACGGTGTCATTGTAATTCCCTCCGTCAATGGTGTCGTTCCCATCATTACCGTAAAGAACGTCGCTGCCATCGCCACCATCGAGCGTGTCATGACCTTCGTGGCCGTAGAGCAGATCATTGCCACCATCGCCGGTCAGAGTGTCGTCACCATCATTGCCATAGACCCTGTCGTCACCTTCATTCCCATGCAGAAGGTCAACGCCCTCTCCACCAAAAACAAAATCTTTGCCCTCATTGCCATAGACAACGTCGTGGTCGTCGTCACCATAGACACAGTCGTCGCCCAAGCCACCACTGATCCGATCATTACCCGAGTTGCCATGCAACCAGTCTTTTCCGCTACCGCCGTCGAGCCTGTCATTCCCAGAACCACCGGTGACAACATCATCGCCATCGCCCGCGTCAACAGTGTCATTCCCGGGACCAGTATCGATAATGTCGTTCCCAGAACCACCGGTGACAACATCATCGCCATCGCCCGCGTCAACAGTGTCATTCCCGGGACCAGTATCGATAATGTCGTTCCCGTACCCCCCATACACAGTGTCATTCCCGGGACCAGTATCAACAACGACGGTCCCGTAAAACCCATAAATGGTGTCATTCCCGGAACCGCTACAAATAATGTCATTGCCCCCTGAACCGTAGATATAGTCGTCACCACCCAGGCTAAAAATCACATCATTACCGCTCGTGCCCCAGATAACATTGTCGCCTTCCGTACCTGTGATCGTGGGAACGGC
>Ga0209633_10002403_pt1 | contig 18100 bp, 17 predicted proteins | sample Cruoilmetagenom1_FD_187290 | JGI IMG/M metagenome (GOLD analysis project Ga0209633, IMG submission 187290) | Oil polluted marine microbial communities from Coal Oil Point, Santa Barbara, California, USA - Sample 1 (SPAdes) (version 2) | ecosystem: Environmental > Aquatic > Marine > Oil seeps ... | reverse complement strand
TTCCATATGTTCGAGTTTCATTAGCTGGTTGCCTTGCGGAGAAATGATTTCAATGTGGTCACCAACCCGTAGTTTGTTTTTGATCAATACCTCGGCCATGCCCTGCTGTGGATCATAATTGGTGATCTCACCGACAAACTGCTGGTGCTGACTGAGAGAGATACCCTGCAGATAATTCTGGTAGTCCTGATTCGGGTGGCGCTGATAGAAGCCTTCGGTATAACCGCGGTTGGCCAGTCCCTCCAGCTTGCCATATAACTCGGCATTAAAGGGCCGACCGGCTGCGGCATCATCGATGGCCTGCCGGTAGAGCTGGGCGGTGCGGGCGACGTAATAATGGGATTTGGTCCGACCCTCGATCTTGAGGGAGTCGATGCCGATCCTGGTGAGCTGCTCGACATGCTGGATGGCCCGCAGGTCACGGGAGTTCATGATATAGGTGCCGTGTTCATCTTCCATAATGGGCATGTATTCACCGCTGCGGCCCTGTTCCTCGATCAAATAGACCTCGTCGGCCAGGGGATGCCGCTGCTGTTCGGCTTCGGCAAAGGGCTGAGGGTTCTTGAGGGCCGCCATAGCATCGAATTCGATTTTGCGGATGTCGCCGCTTTCCGTTTCCCCGGCAGGATGCAGGTCGTATTCCCAACGGCAGGCGTTGGTGCAGCTACCCTGATTGGGGTCACGGTGGTTGAAGTAACCGGACAGCAGACAACGCCCGGAATAGGCGATACACAGGGCACCGTGGACGAAGACCTCCAGTTCCATGTCCGGGCAGGTCTGACGGATTTCGGCGATCTCATCCAGCGATAGTTCGCGGGACAGGATGACCCGCTCCAGGCCGATGGACTGCCAGAATTTCACCCCGGCGTAGTTGACCGTATTGGCCTGCACCGAGAGGTGGATGGGCACCTCCGGCCATTTTTCCCGCACCATCATGATCAGGCCTGGGTCGGCCATGATGAGGGCATCGGGCTTGAGGTCGATGACCGGCGCCATGTCAGCCATGTAGGTCTTCAGTTTGGCGTTGTGGGGCAGGATATTACTGGCGACAAAGAACTTCTTGCCGAGGCGATGGGCCTCGCTGATACCGATGGCTAAGTTTTCGAGTTTGAAGTCGTTGTTACGCACCCGCAGGCTATAACGCGGTTGCCCGGCGTAGACGGCATCGGCACCGTATGCGAAGGCATAGTGCATATTTTTCAGGGTCCCGGCGGGGAGGAGTAATTCAGGTGTGGCCATGGGCGGAAGTTTAACTTAAGCAGGGGCTAACATACTAGGCGAAGCCGCTGACGGCCCCAGGCCTTTATCGTTCCCCTGGACCGGGTATCTGCCATACTTTTAAGCCAGCACAGCTTCAAGTGCCGGCAATCAATGATTTTTGTTAATCGATGTACCGGGAGGCGGGCTTTGGGGATGAAATGGAACTGCTTGAGAAAGCGGCCGACCATATTCTCGGCTCAGTGAACTTGTCATTTGATAAAGAATCTTGACGTCAGTGGAAATTTTTTGACGCCAGGACAATTGCAAGCCAATTTGTCACAAACTGTAACAAATTCCACAATAAAAAGATGTTCACAATTGTGGCAACGGGTTTGACGACTTGCCATAATATTTTAGTTACTGAAATCATGGCCTTATCAGGTTAGAGACTTTATCCTGGTTCAAGGAGCGAGTGGCTGAGCGAGCCAAATCGCCAAGTAAGCACCACAAAAGGGTCTTGACAGACCATGGCATAGTAAGTGCATAGTTAGCATATTGCATTTAATTATTACTAAAAACAATCAGGGGATATTTTATGACATCAACTCAACCCGCTCCTGTCGAAAGACGTGCCAGTTCGCTTGATAAACTCAATACATTACTGGAAACACGTACAGAGACACTGATGCTGTTCAGTCAATTGGCCGGCATGCGACCCTATCAACCCAACACGGAACTGCAGACTATTTTGCAGGAGTTTTGTGAGACGCTGGTGGATTACACGGCCAGCGCCCATTTCCAGCTGTATCGCTTTATTGAAGAGGATGCAGAGCGGCGTACCGAGGTGCGAAAAGTGGCTGAGACGATTTATCCCGATATTGCTGCGTCAACCCGCTTTATTCTGGATTTTAATGAGAAATACGATTGTGAAGATCACTGTGATAATCTTTCCAAGCTTGAGCAGGACTTGTCGAAACTGGGTGAGATCCTGGCCGATCGCATCACACTGGAAGATCAGGTTATTTCAACCTTTAATATCCAGCGTATATAAACACGTTATACAGTAATTATTATTGATGTCTTTATGCCGAGTGAGCTCCTTGCTCACCCGGTGTGTCCTTTAGGACACTTCTAAGCACTTTTCACCCTCAAGAGGTGCAGGGGTGCGCGATAAGCGGCGTCAGCCCCGTGCTTGCTCACCCGGAGGGTGCCTGGTACTCCTCATGCCCTATAACAACATACACTTCAGTTCGCGGCTCTGGCCCTTTGCTTCTGGATGTACCCTTTAGTCATTTTTTCCCCGTAGCGTATGCAGCCCGGTGAGTACCTTGTTGGTACGAGCCTCGTGCAGATCCTGTCGAATCCGGGCGGTCTTGAGTAACTGGTGTGTTAAGTGAAACAGCATGGCGAGTACCAGTGTGATGGGTATGAATAAAATGAAATATGACATATCGAATATCCTGAAGAGTTGACAGACCTTTTATTTATTATCGGTCTCTGGTGAAGGCTTTTTAGAATATTAATGCGTTTTTGAGCAAAGCGTTGTGACGGAATGTTGCAACAGAGAGTGAAGCCTTACACATCCGGCACAGAGTTTTTGTCTTGCTGTGATAAAACGATGGGTTGTTTGCCGACAATGGGGACCATGCGTTTGAGCAAGGGGGTACTCTCCAGGCCCAGCCGCTTCTCATAGATGATGGTATAGACCATGACCCGTTTCAGGTAGTCCTGGGTTTCGTTGAAAGGCACCTGCTCTACCCACAGGTCGGCGGGAACAGAACCGGCCTCCGGCAACCACTGTTTGACCCGGTAGCCACCGGCATTATACGCGGCAGTCGCCAGTACCGGATTGCCATTAAACTTGTCCTGAACCTTCTTCAGGTACCTTACACCCAGCCGCACATTGGTCTTGATGTTTATCAGGTCGTTTCGACGTGGTTTACGGATACGCAAGCTGCGGGCCACCTGACGGGCGGTACGGGGCATAAGTTGCATTAGCCCCATGGCGCCGGCATGGGAGCGTGCATCGGGGGTGAAGGCGCTCTCCTGACGGATGATGGCAAAGGCCCAGGCCGGGTTAATGCTTTGGCGTTTGGCGTGTTTGAGGATCAGGCCCTGGTGGGCGAGTGGGAAGCGCAGTTCCAGATCATCCCAGTAGCCGGCCTGCGCCATGGTCACAATGGCCCGGTCATACCAACCCAGCTGATGGGCCAGTTTGGAGGCCTTGAGTAGTTGTTCCTTGTTCATCGTACGAATGGCAAAGTTCCATTCGCGACGTCCTTCAACAATGCGTTTCATGAAAAAGAGTTCGGTGGCACGCAGCAAGGCCGGGATCTTTTTCAAACTCAGCATTTCTTCATCACTGTATTGTACCGGGCGACTTACAAACTGGTAGGACAAGCCGGAGCGATCCGAAGCCAGGAAGCTGTAATAGCTTCGATCATTGGCGATCAACAGGTACAGGCCACGTGCCTCTTCGAGGTGCCCCAGGGCCTCAAGGGCGCGGGCCCGCCAGTAACGCCAGCGAGGGGTTTGTTGCTCTATGGCACCGAGCCGACCCATCCAGTTCAGGGCCGATTTCCAGTCCCGGTCTTGCATGGCAGACAGGGTATAATAGGTGTGCATGCGAGTATTGGGAATCGCCGGGGTTAATTCTTTCAGGAGATGCTGGGCGGTTTCATCTTCGCTCTGCGAAAGCCTGTAGATCAGACGGCGTTCTATCCGTTGATGGTCTTCCGGCTTGAAGCGGTAATCATCACGAATATCAATCCAGATGCGCGAGGCTTCCAGTACATCGCGGCGGGCCAGGCTGCGAACCCCGTCGACTATAATCCAACGGACCACTGCAGGTCGATAGTCGATGTCCAGGTCGTATGCCTTCTCCAGCAAATCAGGGCGACGCCGGATATTGATCCACAACTGCAACAGTTTACGATCCCTGGCAGGCAATTCCTTACCCAGGTAACGGGCCAGGCGGCTGCGACCGGCATACAGGGTAAGCTGGATACGTTGCCAAATCAGGTCATCATTCAGGATGTCGGCCTCGCGCAGGCGGTTGAAACTGTAGTCGCAACTGGCGGGCAGGGATTTGCCGGTCAGCCACAGTTCCTTGGCCACATCCACGGCCCGGTCATCATGGGTTTCAAACAGGGCGCGGGTGTATTGGCAGTGCAGGCGTGTGTCCTTGACCAGGTAATAATTTTGCGTGAGGGTTTGCCATTGCTGGCGCCTGACCAGTTTGCGCAGCCAGGCGTGGCGCAGTCGGATGGCAACCGGCGAGCCGTTATTTTCCACCAGAAAATTCTGAATTTCAGCGTTATCAATCTGGTTGATTTGCTTACGCATGCGCTGGTATTTCAGATAGGGGTACAGGGGATAATCTTCCAGCCGGGCGGCAATACGGCGGTATCGGGTGGTTTGGCCTCTTTTCATGGCCTGTTCGGCGGCGATAAAGTCTTTTCGCTGCTGGGCAAAAGTCTGTTTATCGTATGCCGCCGCTGTATTCTGGGCGAGCAGTGAGACCCCCAGCAGCAAAGTGGCGCATAAACTGTACTTCCTGTGCAGATATACTCTCTTCATCATTTTCCCTTGCGTGACAAGTTTTGAGGCTTGAAGCAGGTTTAATCAATTGATTTAATTAGGCTAATTATAGTTATTGCCAGCTGCCTAAACAGGTTATCGGCTTATTGTGAACGAACTTGATGCGTTAAAATGTGAAATGATACGCGCTTTTTAGCGGATTACTGGCAAGTTGTTTTATACTTCCCCCCCTGCGGTCATATCGCCTTAACAAGAAGTATGACTCGCCAAATTTTTAATCAAGTTATGTACCTTATTCGTGTGACTGACTGAGTATGTTACGGAGTATCCATTACCATGGCCGAGAAGTTAAACAAGTTTAGTTCCCGTATTACCGAACCCAAATCCCAAGGTGCCTCCCAGGCCATGTTGTATGGCACGGGTTTGACGAGCGAAGACATGGCAAAGGCGGAAATTGGCATCGCCAGTGTCTGGTGGGAAGGCAACACCTGTAATATGCATCTCAATGACCTGGCCGCCAAGGTAAAAGAAGGCGTGGTCGCCGCCGATCTGGTCGGCATGCGATTCAATACCATCGGTGTCTCTGATGGCATTTCCATGGGCACGCGGGGGATGAGTTATTCCCTGCAATCACGGGACATCATTGCCGATTCGGTGGAAACCGTGATGGGTGGTCAGTGGTACGACGGCCTGATTGCCATCCCCGGTTGTGACAAGAATATGCCCGGCGTGATGATGGCCATGGGTCGGCTCAACCGGCCTGCCCTGATGGTTTATGGCGGTACGATCAAGCCGGGCCATTTAAACAATCAACCGCTGGATATCGTCTCCGCTTTTCAGAGTTATGGCCAGTTCATTGCCGGCAAGATCGATGAACAAGAACGGCAGGGGATTGTGCATAACGCCTGCCCAGGGGCCGGGGCCTGTGGCGGTATGTATACCGCCAATACCATGGCCACGGCCATTGAGGCCATGGGCATGAGCCTGCCCTATAGTTCATCCACACCGGCGGTGGACCGGGGCAAACTGGATGAATGTATCCAGGCCGGTGCGGCCATTCGCCACTTACTGGAACAAGACATCAAGCCACGGGATATCATGACCCGCGAGGCCTTTGAAAATGCCATGGTGATCATCATGGCCACGGGCGGTTCCACCAATGCGGTTTTGCATCTGATTGCCATGGCCCGTGCCGTGGATGTCGATCTGAGCATCGATGACTTCCAGGCGGTGAGTAATCGCGTCCCTTTCCTGGCCGACCTCAAACCCAGTGGCCGGTATGTCATGGAAGATCTGCACAACGTGGGCGGCACCCCGGCAGTGATGAAATACCTGTTACAGGAAGGTTTCATCACGGGTGATTGTATGACGGTCACCGGCAAGACTGTGGCCGAAAACCTCGAACCCTTACCCGGTTTGAAGCAAGGCCAGGATGTTTTCATGCCGATAGACAAGCCCATCAAGCCATCGGGACACATCCGGATCCTCAAAGGCAATCTTGCCCCCGGCGGATCGGTGGCCAAGATTACCGGCAAAGAGGGGCTGCGCTTTGTCGGTCCCGCCAAGGTCTATGACTGCGAAGAAGATATGCTGGCGGCCCTGGAGCAGAAGAAAATTGGCAAGGGTGATGTGGTGGTGATACGTTATGAAGGCCCGAAAGGTGGTCCCGGCATGCCTGAAATGCTGACCCCGACCTCGGCCATCATGGGGGCAGGACTTGGCAATGATGTGGCCTTGATCACAGACGGCCGCTTTTCTGGTGGCTCCCACGGGTTTATCATTGGCCATGTCGTGCCTGAGGCGCAAGAAGGTGGCCCGATAGGCCTGATCCAGGCTGGAGACGAGATTACCATTGATGCGGAACAGCTAATCTTGTCGGTGAATGTGAGTGATGAGGAATTTGCCAGCCGTAAGGCAAGCTGGGAAATGCCCCCGTATAAGGCAAATCGTGGTACGCTCTATAAATATATAAAAAACGTAAAGACCGCTTCGGATGGGTGTGTGACAGACGAATAAACCCGAGTATTAAAATAGGGTATTTTGTCTTATAACCATAAAAATATTATAGGAAATATGGTGGGGTCTGGTAGTATAGGCCCTTGGGTGTGTTAAAAGGACAAAATATAGGTCGGGAGGCTCGGTTAAGATGTTTATGAATCACCAACCAGTCGTCGGTAACTGGTATATGAATAAGACCGGAAAGTTGCTCAAGGTGAAATTGCTGATGTATGCGGATACCCAACCATCGAGTGTGGTGATTGAGTTCCTGGATGGTAGTCGTCAGATTGTCGATTATACGTCCTGGTCTTGTCTGGAGTTGCATCGTCATGCACAGGAAACCACGCAGTTCGGTGTGCACTAACACAGTCTGTTATGAGTAAAAAAAGCCCGCATTGTCGGGCTTTTTTATTTTGCAGATGAGGCCAGTCTAATGAATGAAATCGATCAGCTTCAACAACGTCTCAAACAGTTTGCGGTAGACAGGGATTGGGAACAGTTCCACGCCCCCAAAAATCTCGCCATGGCCCTGATCGTTGAGGCAGCGGAACTGGTGGAGCACTTTCAGTGGTTAAGCGAACAGCAGAGCAGGCAACTGGATGGGGACAAACTGCAAGAGGTGGCCTTTGAGCTGGCGGATATTTTTATCTACAGCCTGCGCTTGGCGGAACGTCTTGATATTGATCTGCTGGATGCGGTGGAAAAAAAGATTGCCATCAATGAGCAAAAGTATCCGGTTGAAAAGGTCAAAGGTAGTTCAAAGAAATATACTGAATACAATTAAATAATTGTTCTTTACCCCAGTTGTTAAAATCCAACGCAGAGGCGCGGAGAACCCAAAGATCGCAGAGAAGATGATTAATGGATGTATCAATATTATCTCAGCGGACTCTGTGTTCTCCGCGCCTCTGCGTTGTTTTTGAATATATAATAAAGATTGAGCCGCTAGTAGTGGGTCAGATTGATGGGTAGCCAGAGTGCTTAATTAGCCCTTTTTACCAATCAATTCGATCTGATAACCATCCGGATCCTCGACAAAGGCGATAATGGTCGTACCGGCATTCATCGGCCCGGCATCACGAATGACCTTGCCACCATGCTGGCGTATCTGCTCGGTCGCCTGATAGACATCATCGACTTCCAGCGCGATGTGGCCATACGCGGTGCCGATGTTATATTCCGTTGTATCCCAATTATGGGTCAACTCAATCACGGTATTATTCGATTCGTCACCATAACCGACGAAGGCGAGGGTAAATTTACCGGCGGGGTAATCCTTTTGACGCAACAGTTTCATGCCGAGTACTTTGGTGTAAAAGGCGATTGATTGTTGCAGATCTCCAACCCGAATCATGGTGTGTAAAATACGCATAAATAACCTCCTGATATCCGACTGGTATAACCTATACTAATGAAAACAAATCAATATTGTTTAGAGCTGATGAGACGAATTATACGCATATTCGTAATTTCCGGGGAAATGGAATGAAAAAATACCTTTTTTGTCTAGCAATTATTCTTCCTGTGTTTATTCCAGGATCTGTTTTCGCGCAAGAGGACATGGAGTTTTCTTTTAACACCTGGATGAGTCAGGGGCAGACAAAATGGCGGCATGATTCCCAGCATTCACTCTATGGTGTGCCGACGTCTGAACTGGACTATCAGGGGGTAAATAGCCAGATTGCGGAGATTGGCGCTATCCGTCACTTATCGACGGGTCACAGCCTGAAGCTGACTATAGGCGCCGGTGCGATTGATGAGGGTACCCTGGTCGATGATGACTATTTAAGTGCCAGTGGTGCGGCATATTATAGTGCGACACAAAGCGGCGCGCACCGTTTTTCCAGAACACATAGTGATATCGATGGCAGTGGCCTGTTTTACCTTAAAGGGGAATTCACACCAAAGGATTTTCATATCAATACCCCCTTGTCCGATGTCCGTTTCAGTCTTGGTTTACACTATTGGGAGGAAGAATATACCGCAAATGGTTTAAGGCAAATTGAGTGTACTGTTCTGTCACATCCGGAATTAAGCTGTTTGCCTGCCGGATTATCCGTATTATCAGGCGTGACTGTCATTACCAATAAAGTCGAGTGGACCGGGGTCGGCGTCGCGATGGATGCCCTGTTTAACCTCAGCGACAGACTCGTATTTCAACTTGATCTCACCTATTACCCCCTCATGAGTTTGGTGAATGAGGATACACACCATTTGCGTGGTGATTTGGCCCAGGATCCCAGTATCAGAATGAGCGGTAATGGGACAGGTTATGATTTGGCTACGGTATTACAATATCGCTTTGCCGAGAATTTTTCCGCCCACCTGGGTTACCGAATCTGGGAACGTTGGGTCAAAAACCAGACCATTACTTTTTATGGCGCTGGCGGGGGGGCTTCATCAGCAAATCTCATGGACTTCAGGACACGTCGCGATGGTTTTATCGCGGGAGTTGAGTTTCAATTCAACTAGGCCATTCCGCGCTAATATTCAGACAAGGACTCTTTTGTTGTCGGTTGTTCTCTCACCGGAGCCTTATCAAACTCGATTCGGTTTCTACCCGATTGTTTGGCTTTATACAAAAGAGCATCAACCCGCTCGATAAACTCTTTTGATGTTTCACCGGGGTGATGCATGGACAGCCCGGCAGAAAAGCTGGTCAGGGGGATGCGGGTTTCATGGTGTCGATAATAATGACCGGCGGCCTTGTTTCTGACCTTGTTAAACGCCCGTAGTGCGCCTTCGTGATCGGTGTTGGGTAATATCACGGCAAACTCCTCACCCCCATAGCGAGCGACCATGTCGTAGTGACGGAAGATTGAAAGGATATCTTTCGCATAAATTCGCAGGATCTCATCACCCACATTATGACCATATTGATCATTGATATTTTTAAAATGATCCAAATCCAGAATTCCCAGGGTCAAGGGTGTGTTTTCCCGTTGGGAACGATTGATTTCATCTTCAAGTCGACGTATAAACGCCCGCCGGTTGGGTAGCCGGGTAAGATCGTCCGTTAAACTCAGGACGCGAACCTGATCCAGTTCGTGACTAAGTTGCTGATTATTACCGTTAACCCTGTCCAGCAATTGCTTGGTTTCACCAAGCACCCTGGACAGATTTTCCTGACGTTTTAACAGTTGTTCGATCTCACTGGTGACTTGTCTACGCAAGACATTCACTTCCTGTTTATTGTCGATTTCGTGAAGTTCATCATGTGCCGATTTTAACAGGCGGTTAAAGTCTTCATATTGTTGTGAGGCCTCGGTTATTTTATCGGTTACCTGATTTTGTTGTTGCTGTAATTCACGGCGTTGTTGGTCCAGTTTTTGTCGATACACAGAATCGACGTGTTGTTCAGTCGATAAATTTGAATTGGGTGTATCATCTTGATATGTGTCGGCCTGGGTGTCGCTAGAGGATATTTTACCCAGCAGCGGAGCCAGTGCTTGCTGGATGACGACATCATCAACATCAGACAGCTCATTAATCAGCCGGGAGGCATTTTTGATATAGCTCTGCAGGGTGGCCAGTTCTGCAAGAGAAATTGGTGGAATAAGCCGTTTCTGGATCAGCTTCAGTTCCAGGTAGAGCAGTGAATCCTTGGGGAGCTTACGTCGGTAGGATTCAATCAGGGTCAGGACCAAAGACGTATAGCCACGGATAATACGATCCTGAGTGTGATCGGCATCGTGCAGGATACGCTCTATCTGTTGGTAGAGGACATTACCTGCGGGTGTCCTGGTGAGTGTTTCCAGCAGGCGCAAGGCCTTGGACGAGCCATGACAGTCGATTAACCCATTATTATTTAGATCTCTACGCAACATCCTGACCGCACACTCCTGGTCTTGCAGAAAAAATAACTCAATTTTTCATCCTGGGCCGGTTTGTATGACTACTTAGGGGATACCGGTCTTATAGTGTTTTGATCAGTTTCCTTACAAAATCATTGCTTACACGTGTCGATCGGTCGTGGAGTCCACTTGATCGCTTGGTTAAAGCTAACATAATTTATGTGTGAAAGGCACCCACAATACGTAATTCAGGCCCAATTTGTGCTATTCGTGTGTAGAATTGATTAACCCTTCACTGCACATGGTAAAGAGGAAAATCGATATGAGTTCGATAATAGAACAAGTACAGCGTAAATTTACCGGCCGGATTATTGCTGTCGATATTGAGACGGTGACATTTCCCGATGGTCACCAGTTTGAACTGGAGGTGGTTCAACACCCTGGCGGCGCTGCGGTTGTGGTCCTGGATGATAAGGGCCGGGTTTGCCTGTTACGGCAATATCGACACGTCGCGGGACAGTGGCTGTGGGAACTGCCCGCCGGGAAAATCGATCCGGGTGAAGCCCCCTTGTTGACGGCGCAACGTGAATTGGCTGAGGAGGCGGGGGTCATGGCCACGCAATGGCATGAACTTGGCGAGATTTATACGTCTCCTGGTGTGTTCAAGGAAGTCATTTATCTTTACCTGGCGCAGGGCATTAGCCCCACGGCGGTCATGCATGAAGACGAAGAACTGATTGAAATTCAATGGCTTGATTTACAAAAAGCCCTGGAATGGGCGAAAAATGGACAAATTATGGATGCCAAAACTCTGGTTGGTTTATTTCGAGCCGCTGATTTAATTGATCCAGATCAATGAGTGGCATAAATCTAAAAAGCTATCCTCAAGGTGTATTCAAAAAAGGAGGATAGTATGCAATTACCATTACAGATTACATTCCGCAACATCCCACCCTCAGAAGCAGTCGAAGCAAAAGTCCGTGAAAGGGCCGAAAAACTGACAAGAATTACCGATAATATCCTGGCCTGTCGGGTTACCGTAGAAGCACCCCATAAACACCATCACAAGGGTTCGACCTATCAGGTCAGAATCGATCTGGCCGTGCCCGGTAACGAGATTGTGGTGAGCCGCGATCCAGGCTTGAATCATGCCCATGAAGATATCTATGTTGCCGTGCGCGATGCATTTGATGCGGTACGTCGCCAGCTGGAAAATTACGTCAGACAGAGGCAGGGCAAGGACAAACAGCATCACCAGAACTTGCGAGATAGCCTGGTGCTTGCCGACGAAGTAGAAGCCGTTGCCGTCTGAACATCTATTTCGATAAATTAGGAAATTCTAATTTACTGAGACCCGTCTTGATCCCCCTCAAGGCGGGTTTTTTATTATTCGGCTAGCGTCCTGACAAGTTGAAGTTTTCCTGTGTCGCAACAGATGAGCCGGAAGTCACCATGACCGATCATACGGTAATGATTAAAGGCGCAACCCATTACGAAGACAAAGAGGAAAAAGGGAGTTTTTTCCACTCAGAGATTGCGCACGGTGAATTTAGTCGAACCCTGGTATTACCTGCCGATGTGGATGTAGACCATGCCCGGCCGACGTTCAGGAATGGATTGCTGGAAGTCATTGTGCCCAAGCAAGAGAAGATAAAACGAAAAATTACGATCAATGAATACCATTTGGCATTAAATGGTTTAATCCGTATTAATGTCAGGCATTTTTGTTTGAGGTAGTCTTGCGTTTAGGTGTTGACTTTATTTTATAACCCAATAAGATGACCGGACATAATAATAATGAACCCCCCACACTCACCCTCCGCTAACTGGAGGGTTTTTTTTGTTCAACAAATTGCATGATGTTATGAGTTGGTGTATATCTTTGGGTTTCCATATACAAAAAACGATGTATCGCCATGCCTGACCTTGCCTCTAATATGTTTGAACCCATTGCCGGGTTTCCAATCAAAGACAAAATGATGCGCTACAATATTTTTGTGCCGCGCTTGTATAATTTCTGCAAGTCACTTGGCTTTGAGCCTGGCAGGATTATGCCTTCCCGGGCATTTTGTTCTGATGAAAGTCAGGGTTACCCGATTATTATGCTGACCAAACACTTTGGCACCTTTCCATTTAATCATGGTCAGGTCGGCGGTATTGTTGCCATTGATCGTCATGGACCTCATGCAGAACACGGCCAGGATTTAGTCATTATCCAGGCCGGTCATGTCGGTTATGAACCGGTAAGCCATGTGTTTGGTGAATATCGTAGAAAACAGACTGAGCATTTTGATTCCACGCCTAGCTGTGGAAAAATTCATCATGTGCTTGACTGGTATCGAAATGAATATGTCTTCGCCAGCAGTAATATATTTCTACAACATGAAGCAGGTAACTGTTTTATCAAGATAGACAATCAGTTGTTAAATGATGAACGGAATGAAGGACTTTTATTGCACCACAAGAAGCTGGTTGAACTCAATGCCGAAGGTCTACACCTGCCTGTCCGCACCCTGAGTACTTCCAAGGTTTATCGGATGTCAGAGACCTTACAAAAAAATCTGCAGCAGGCCGGTTGGCGAGAGGAACATGATAATATCGAGATTGGCAAGTATCTGACACCGGAGCTGTTTTATTTCAAACGTAATTGCGATGATGATTTAGCTGGTGAAGATCGTCTGGAGCGAAATCTGATCAAGTTTATGCCTGTGATCGTGACCTCTCCGTCACCCTTACTGATGGCTGCACAAATTTCGACTCAAATCGAATTTGATCGAACCTTTCGCAGTATTGTCAAGGAACATAGCTATCAGGGCAAGAAGCTGGTGTTTATCTCCGGTCTGAATATTGATATCTCACCCATGGAAGACAATATGTTTCCTATTACCAAATTTGTGCCCTGGGCGGCCTATATACAGGAGCGGGATGGCAGTTATAAAACTATGGAACAGGATGAGCTGGTGAATACCTTGTTGGCTCAAAGCATAGAAAATCCGGATCAGATCGATCTTGAAGAAGTGATCGAAAAAATGTCTAACGCGCCCGAGGTCAAAATTGATCTCTAGACAAGTCCTTGTTGTATACACAAAACATTTTGCCTGGGTTAAAGAGCGTAATAGATAAAGGTTTTGTGGTACAGTGCGATATCAGCACCGAGTGAGATCCATACCATGCCTTTACCCGATTATCAGGGCAGCAGCCTCGTCAATTTAATGTCCAGTCTCGGTCAGGCCATGGGTAGCCAGGTTAATGATTACCCGGTATTAGCCAGTCTCTTGCCAGAGGAAATCAATCAAAGCCGTAATATCGTGTTGTTTGTCATTGACGGTCTGGGATATGAATACCTGATCAATCACGGTAAAGGCAGTGTGTTTCATCGACACCTTAAATCCCGAATAACATCAGTTTTTCCTTCCACCACGGCCACGGCAATAACTACATTCATGACCGGGCAGGCTCCCCAACAACACGGTTTGACGGGGTGGCATACCTATTTGAAAGAACTGGGTTGCGTCACAGCCGTCCTGCCATTCCGGCCAAGAGCCGGATGCAATAGCTTTGATAGTGACTGTATTGATGTTCATCGATTATACGGACACACCCCCTTGTTTGATTTGATCGACAGGCCTGCCTATGTAGTGGCACCGGAATGGATTATTCACTCTGAATACAATGTCGCCCATTCCGGCAGTGCCCTGTTACATGGTTACAATACCTTGTCGCAGTGTCTTCAAAATATCAAGGGTATTGTTAAAGCATCAGCGCAGTCGAAATATATCTATGCCTACTGGCCGGACTTTGATCGCTATTCCCATGAGTCTGGTTGTAACAGCTCGCGGGTGAATACGCATTTTAAAGAACTGGATGAGGCGTTTGATAAATTTCTGAGTGAACTTGAAGGAACCAATACGACGGTAATCGTTACCGCCGATCATGGTTTTATCGATACTGAACCTTCAAGGGTCATCCACTTGAGTGATCATCCAGTTATGCAGGCATCGCTGGTGTTGCCGCTCTGTGGAGAACCCCGCACAGCATATTGTTATGTCCATCCGGACAAGCAACAGCAATTCACAGACTATGTCAGGAATGAGCTGGCAGATTATGCCGAACTGAAGGCGAGTAAAACGCTTATTGAAGAAGGCTATTTCGGCAAGGAGCAAGTCCATCCGCACTTATATGATCGTATTGGTCATTACACCCTGCTCATGAAAGAGAATTATGTCCTTAAAGATAGATTGGTCGGTGAAGCCCCTTTTGCCCATATTGGCGTGCACGGCGGGACAAGCGCGCAGGAAATGTATGTGCCGTTGATGGTGGCCAATTGTTAATGGCCGGGAGTGATTCAGGGCACTTCTAAAAATACACTTTTCACCAAAAGGGCTCAGCACAGGTCCGCAATAGCGGCGTCAGCGCCGTGCTCGAACACCTGAGGGGCACCATGTCCTCATGTATTACCTAAGCATAAATAACCAGTGATGAGGTAAACTTGTTGGGATTTAATTAGCTTGTGTTTAAACCCTGATGAAAAACAGGCTGCCGATGCCGCATAGTGTTATCAGCAAAAAGGCGGGAAGTAATCGTTTTGCCAATCCAATACCACAAATCCAGCTGGCTAGCATGGCCTTGACGATGGTATTCACCACCACCGCCAGCACGATTGCCTGGCTGGCGATTTGAGGGTGTATCTCATTCTTTGCCATATTGGCGAGGGATAGGGTAATTGCATCGACATCGGCCAGACCGGAGACCGCCGCCAGGATATAAATACCGGTATCCCCCCAGAAATGCTGCAAGGCCTGGCTGAGCAGCATGATCAGACCAAGCAATACGCCGAACTTGATAGCAGGCCAGAGATCCATCGGGTTACTGACACTTACGGGTTCCAGTTGCTGGGGCGTCTGCCAGGGGCGAATGATGATGATGCTAATTATGGCAGCGACCGTCATGGATAATAAAGGCAACCACAAATAGGGCAGGAGTTGATGGTTCACAACCATGACTTCAACCAGCACTCGCGGGAACATGGTGGTGGCTGCGACAATGATGCCCCCGCTTACGATTCCTTGCAGGAGCTTGTTTTTGGCCAGACGGGACAAATGCAGGGTGGTGGCGGTGGAGGAGGCCAGGCCACCCAAAAGCCCGGTCATCAGGATCCCCTTTTTGGTGCCGATGAGTTGCATACTGACGTATGCGGCAAAGGAAATAGTGGCAATCAGTACCACCATCCACCAGATGAGGTAGGGGTTAAGACTCTGCCAGGGGCCAAAGCCCTTATCGGGCAACACCGGCAGCACGACTACCGAAATCAGTAATAATTTGATTCCACTATACAGTTCTCTGGTTTGCAGTTTTTTCAACCAGCTGTGCAAAACGGGTTTTAGGCTGAGAAGCGCGGTGGTCACGACGGCGCCAGCGGCAGACAGGGCAAGATAACCTTCCACGGCCAGTGCGCCCAGGGCGAAGGTTACCAGGGCCGCCATGACGGTGGTAATGCCCACATCACGATCGACTTCTACATCCTTGAGGTGGGCAACGATCAATAGAACCGCCAGTACCGCAAAGGCAATGCCCAACAGTACGGTGCCCAACTGTTGGCCGAGCAGGGCCCACAGCCCACCCAGCAAACCGGTCAGACCAAAGGTGCGGATCCCGGCGATACGCCGACCCTCGGAGCGGTCACGTTCATGCCAACCACGTTCGATACCGATGAGCAGGCCAATGCTCAGGGCCACAGCCAGGGCCAGGAAATGATCAAGCGATGAATTCATATTAATATTGTATCCCCTTTAATAATGAATTGCCGTTGTGGAAGACTTTTAATAGGATACGTGGACTTTTATGACAGGCAGGCCTTATGTCAGATCAGAACCAAAATGAATTTGCCGGTCGCACGGCCGAATTGATCGCCGCAGGCCAACGTCTTTATGCTCAGGGCATGGTGCCGGCCACCAGTGGTAATTTTTCCGCCCGCCTGGCCAATGGTGATATCGCCATAACGGTATCCGGTCGGCACAAGGGGAGAATGATGGATGAGGATATTATGCGGGTCGATGCTACAGGTCGATCCCTGGACGGGCGCCGCTCCTCGGCCGAGACCGCCCTGCACATCCAGATCTATAATCGCTTTGCCACGGCCAGGGCCGTCCTGCATCCCCATTCGGTGAATGCCACTTTGTTATCACGTCTGGCCGGTGAGTTTCTGGTCTTGCAGGACTATGAGTTGCTCAAGGCCTTCCCCGGTATCGACCGTCATGATTGTAGCGTGACGGTGCCGATTTTTGACAATGACCAGAATATCGAGCGTCTGGCCGGGAAGGTCGATCAATACATACAAACCGAAGGACCGATACATGGCTATTTGATCAATGGCCATGGTTTTTATACCTGGGGCGACAGCATCGAAGATGCCCTGCGCCATGTCGAGGCGTTTGAATTTTTGTTTGAGTGTGAATTGCGGATGAGAGGAACCGGGAAACGATGAGCGCATTAATGATCTGCCAGGACGATAGTGCCGAGATTATTGCTAGCTTCACTGAACACCAGGCTATAAGCGATTGCCTGGCAAAGCAGGGCGTGCAGTTTGAACACTGGCAGGCCAATAAAGACTTGAGTGTCGATGCTGACCAGGAAGAAGTGATGGCGGCCTATCGGGATTCGATCGATGTATTAAACAAAAAATATAATTTCACCTCGGTCGATGTGGTGAGCCTGCAAGCGGATCACCCCGACAAGGCGGCCTTGCGGCAAAAGTTTCTTGCCGAACATACGCATAATGATTTTGAAGTACGTTTTTTTGTCGATGGCCGTGGCCTGTTTTATCTGCATCTTGCTGACAAGGTTTACATGGTATTGTGCGAGAAAGGGGATCTGATCAGTGTCCCGGCCGATACTACCCACTGGTTTGACATGGGAGCGAAGCCTGCTTTTAAATGCATTCGCCTTTTTACCACTCCGAACGGCTGGGAGGGTAATTTCACCGGCAGTGATATTGCTGCACGCTTCCCTGCCTTTGATGACGTGGTGGCTGAACTGGCATGATCAAGGCTATCGTTACCGATATCGAGGGGACGACCTCATCGCTGTCTTTCGTACACGACGTATTGTTCCCCTATGCCAGAGAACACATGGCGGAGTTTGTCCGCTGTCATGCCGAAGCCCCGGCGGTGGTCTCGCATCTTAATGATGTGCAGCTTGAGGCAGGCGCAGACCTGAGCCTGGACGGTATTATCGAGCTGTTGCTGGACTGGATTGCCCAGGACAAAAAGATCACGCCGTTAAAAGCCCTGCAAGGCATGGTTTGGGAAGCGGGTTTCAAGGATGGGGATTTTACCGGTCATGTGTATGACGATGCGGTTGAGTATTTGAATAAATGGCACGCGCAGGGTATCCGGCTGTATGTCTTTTCCTCTGGCTCGGTCAAAGCGCAACAGTTGTTGTTTGGCTTTAGCGATGCCGGGGATCTGACACCCCTGTTTAGCGGTTACTTTGATACCCGCATCGGCAATAAACGGGAAACAGGTGCTTATAAAGCCATTGCCAGCGAGATCGGTTTACCGGCAGCAGAC
>Ga0209633_10002402_pt1 | contig 18103 bp, 19 predicted proteins | sample Cruoilmetagenom1_FD_187290 | JGI IMG/M metagenome (GOLD analysis project Ga0209633, IMG submission 187290) | Oil polluted marine microbial communities from Coal Oil Point, Santa Barbara, California, USA - Sample 1 (SPAdes) (version 2) | ecosystem: Environmental > Aquatic > Marine > Oil seeps ... | reverse complement strand
AAAAAGATCGAAGGACTCAAAAAAGGGATTATTCCCATATATGAGCCGGGCCTGACTGAGCTTGTAAAGCATAACGAGGCGGCGGGACGACTGAGCTTTACCACCGAACTAAAACAGGGCGTCGAACATGCGCTTGTAATACTGCTGGCGGTCGGGACGCCGTCGGCCTCGGATGGGTCGGCGGATATATCAGCGGTGCTTGACGCGACAGGGGCGATCGCCGAGTTGATGGATGATTACCGGATAATCGTAACCAAAAGTACCGTCCCGGTGGGCACACATAAAAAGGTCTCCGAAGTAATAACGGCCAAAACGGAACAGCCGTTCGATTATGTCAGCAATCCGGAATTTCTCAAGGAAGGCTCATCAGTAGATGACTTTATGAAGCCGGACAGAGTGATAATCGGCACGACCAATCCCACGGTGCGAGAGATAATGAAACATCTCTACGGCCCGTTTATGCGTAAAAGCAGCCGAATTATATTTATGGACCCGGCCTCGGCAGAGATGACCAAGTACGCGGCCAACGTTATGCTGGCGACCCGCATTTCGTTTATGAACGAGATTTCCGCTATGTGTGATCGGTTCGGCGCCGATGTGGAACTGATCCGCGTCGGACTGGGCAGCGATTCACGAATCGGTAACGCGTTTTTGTTTCCCGGCGTCGGTTACGGCGGCAGTTGTTTTCCCAAGGATGTCAAGGCTCTGATATTTATGGGGCAGCAGCAGGATTGTCCGATGACAATCGCACAAGCGGCCGAGCAGGCAAATTATACCCAGCAGGACCGCTTCGCTAAAAAAATACTGGACCACTTCGGCGATAAAGCCGAGTCAACCACACTGGCTGTCTGGGGGCTGGCCTTCAAGGCAAAGACAGATGATATTCGCGAGTCGCCGGCGATCCGCTGTATAGAAAAATTTATCGAGGCAGGCATGAAAATAAAGGCCTACGACCCGGAAGCTATGCCGGCTGCGATGGAAAAGCTCAACGGGAAAATTGAAACCGTAACCAATAGCTACGATGTACTTGACAATGCCGACGCATTAGTGATATTTACAGATTGGCAGGAGTTTCGCACACCCGATTTCGAGACGATTACGCAAAAACTGAATAAGCCGGTTGTCTTTGACGGCCGCAATTTATATGAGCCAAACTATATGAAAAAACTGGGGATCGAATATCATAGTATTGGCAGGACTTGTTGAATGAATATGAAAATATTGGTTACAGGGGCGGCGGGGTTCATCGGTTCGCATTTATGTGAGAGACTTCTAACCGATGGCGCTGAAGTTGTCGGGCTGGACAGCTTCGACGAATTCTATAGTCCCGCGATCAAACGGAGTAATATCGCTGAGTGTCTGGAACACAAGTCCTTTTCACTGATCGAAGGTGATATTCGAGATGTCGAATGCGTTGCCGGGATTCTGTCCCGGAACAATATAAATGTGATCGTTCATCTGGCCGCTCGGGCGGGAGTAAGGCCGTCGATTGAACAGCCGCTTTTATATCAGGATGTAAATATAAACGGGACAATGGTGCTGCTGGAGGCGGCGAAAGAATACGGGATAAGGAAATTTATCTTCGCGTCCAGCTCAAGTGTCTATGGCAATAATAAAAAAGTGCCGTTTGCGGAGACGGATAACGTTGATTATCCCATATCGCCCTACGCCGCCACAAAAAAGGCGGGCGAACTGATTTGTCATACCTATCACCATTTATATGATATGGACATAATGTGTCTGCGGTTTTTTACCGTCTATGGCCCACGTCAGCGGCCGGACCTGGCGATACATAAGTTCGCGCGGCTGATAGAAACAGGCGAGCCGATACCGGTTTTCGGCGACGGCTCAATGAGGCGGGATTTTACATATATCGACGATATAATCCAGGGCGTTATGGGAGCCATTGAATACTGCGAGGGATACGAGATATACAACTTAGGCGAATCGCGGCCGGTTCGGTTAGATGAGCTTATCGGCGAGATAGAAAAGGCGTTGGGTAAAAAAGCAATTATCAATCGTCAGCCTGTGCAGCCGGGAGATGTCGTTCAGACTTATGCCGATGTCGCCAAGGCTAAAGCAAAGTTGGGCTATAACCCACAAACAGATATTGCCGATGGGTTGCGAATATTTGTGGAATGGTTTAGAAACAAAAGATAAGGAAACGGAAAGAATATTTAACCGCGTGGGGTAAAACCCCACCCTACAAGACTAATACCATCGCCCAAAGCAATTTAACAAAAGGCCTCACAATGAAACACAATGGAGTTATTCAGCGAAAGTTCGCTCTGCTCGATAAATATCTACTGCAATTGCAAAGCAGTTTGAAAGATGTTGGCTTTGAGACATTTCGTGATGACTGGATTCAGCAGCGAATGACCGAGCGGGCCTTACAGGTGATGGTGGAGATTGTGATCGACATTGCCGAGCGTATTATAGCTGTCCAAAACGCCGGGCCGGCAGCCAGCGCAACCGAGGCCATAGAAAAACTTGTAGAATTGGATGTATTAAAGTCCGCTAAGCCCTATATTAACATGGTTCGATTCCGGAATCTAATAGTACACCAATACGAAGAAATCGATCCCGAAATACTTTATAATCTCGCCAGGAATCAACTCGAAGATTTTCGGCAGTTTCGTAACGAGGTGGACCGGGCATGAAATTCGACATAAACAGATTATCTGAATTATTGCAGGAGCGATGTCCGGAAGTTCGCTTCGCGTTTCTCCACGGCTCCGCCAAAGAGGGAAGCGTAAAAGAAGGCAGCGATATAGACATTGCGTTTTTTGTCGAGGATAAGCCGACGTTGGAGTTGTATAAAAAGGTCAGCGATTGTGTTCACAATGTTGCACCCGGCGCCGAATGTGATACGGGGATATTAAACCATGCGGAGCCGATATATCGCTTCGAAGCATTAAAAGGTAAATTGCTGTTTTGTAGAGAACAGGAAGAATACCTGCGTTTTTTTTCTCTTACATGTCGTGAATATGAAAGCCAGATGGCAGATTACGAACGGCAACATAAATATCGTTTGGAATATATAGCGAAAGGAATAAATTAATGGCAAAAAAGGTACTGAAAGCAAAAAAGTATGCACCTATGGTTGGTATTGTAGGGTTGGGATATGTCGGGCTGCCACTGGCGAGAGAGTTCTGTCGGGGAGGGGCTGATGTGATTGGTTTTGATGTAAATTCACAATCGGTCCAGAAGCTTAATAAGGGCGTCAGCCCGCTCAAGCATATCCCACATATTCAGGTTCGTGAGATGGTACAGTCGGGACGGTTTCACGCGACCGATTCGATGGCGCAACTCTCGAAACCGGATGCGCTTCTGATATGTGTGCCGACACCGCTGACGGAAAATCGCGAGCCGGATATGACATACGTGGTAGAAACCTGCAAAACTATCGCCCGTTATCTGCGTAAGGAACAGTTGGTGGTATTGGAAAGTACCACATATCCCGGAACAACGCGCGAGGTGATGCAACCGATCCTGGAAAGTTCAGGCCTGAAAGCCGGCCGGGACTTTTACCTCGCCTACTCGCCTGAACGAGAAGACCCCGGTAATGTAAGCTATCAAACAGGTACGATCCCCAAGGTAGTGGGCGGCTACAACAAAGAGTCTCTTGATATGGCTCTTGAAATTTACCGTTTCGGGATTGATACACTCGTGCCGGTCGATTCCTGTGAAGTAGCCGAGGCGTGCAAGATTCTGGAAAATATGTACCGCAGTGTCAATATCGCTATGGTGAATGAACTGAAAATGTTATTCGATCGTATGGGGCTGGACGTGTGGGAAGTAATCAGGGCGGCCAGTACCAAGCCGTTCGGCTATCAGCCGTTTTATCCGGGACCGGGGCTTGGCGGCCACTGCATACCAATCGATCCGTTCTATTTGACCTGGAAGGCACGCCAATTCGGGATGCCGACGCGTTTTATCGAGTTGGCAGGCGAGATCAATACCAATATGCCGCATTATGTCGTCCATCGCATTATGGACGCCCTGAACGATCGCAAAAAAAGCCTTAAAGGCTCAAAGGTGCTGGTGCTTGGACTGGCCTATAAAAAGGACATCGATGATATACGCGAATCACCCTCAATCGAACTGATCGAGTTGCTGCGGGAAAAAGGGGCAAAGGTTGATTATAACGATCCCTATATCCCACGCACCCATAAACAGCGGGATCACGATCTGCAGTTGAAAAGCAAACCGCTCACAACTCGAATGCTGCAAAGCTATGATGCGGTATTGATCGCTACCGATCACAGCGATTACGATTATAACTGGCTTGTCAAAAATGCTCAATTGGTGATCGATACGCGTAACGCAACGGCAGAAGTTAAAGGCAGCAGGAAGAATATTATTAAAGCGTAATAGCAGAAGATAGAATCAAGAATTCAGAATCCGGAATCCGGAAGAAGAACATCAAATAAAGAAGAATAGAACACGGATAGTACGAATACAACGGATAGGCACAGATAAAGAAGAAATGGTAAATAATGGAAATCGGTTGAAGAGCACCTCTCTGAAATACAGAAAGGTGGCACCCAATCTGGTAGTTTAGAAATAACCGCGTGGGGCAAGACCCCGCCCTGCAAGACTAATAAACGTGGGCCACAGGCCCACCCGACAAAGGGCTGTATTTGATGGTTAGAAAATCGTTTATTTTGGCAATGACAATGGTGCTCCTGACCCTTGTTAATTCTCGTGCTATAGGAGACTGGCAAAGCTTTCCTGTTTGCGATTTGCCGGATGAGCAAACAGACCCATCAGTCAGCGGCGTCAGAGTGGTTTGGACCGACAATCGTACCGGCGGATATGATATATATTCGTATGACCTTGCGGAACCGAATGAATATCCTGTTTATACCGCCGGTGGTGATCAGGAAAAACCTGCAATCAGTAATGATATTATTGTGTGGACAGACGATAATAATATTTTTGGTTATGATTTGCACGATTCAGTTACGTTCACTGTTTGCGGAGATGATGCCGAGCAGGAGTGCCCCGCGATAAGCGGTAATATCGTTGTCTATCTGGATAAACGGAACTATACTGAAAATGGTTTTGATATTTACGGCTGTGATATTTCCGACAAATTAAATCCGAACGAGTTTCAAATATGTACAGAGGAGCACAGTCAGTATTATCCCGATATAAGCGGCGATGTCGTGGTCTGGATGGACGTCCGCAACGGCAACCCAGATGTTTATGGATACAATTTAACCGATGAACAGGAGCTTGAGATTTGTCTGAATACTTCGGGACAGTATTACCCAAAAGTCAGCGGTGATATGGTTGTCTGGTTAGATGATCGAGATGGCCACAGTAACATATACGGCTATAGGATATCCACTCATACGGAATTTCCTATATGTACCCATAGCGATGGCGTGGGCAATCCGGTAATCAGTGGTAATCTTGTGGTATGGCAGGATACACGCAATGGCGATACGAACAGTGATATTTACGGTTACGATATCAGCAGCGGGAGCGGGAGCGAATTTGCCGTTTGCACCGCCTCTGGAGACCAGATAAACCCGTCGATAGACGGTGATACTGTCGTATGGCAATATAGTACCGGCAGCAGTGCCGATATTTATTGCGCGTATCGCCCTGTACCATCTGTATTGACGATTATTTCTCCCGATGGCGGCGAGATGTTACAGGCGGGTACTACTGCCGATATTTCCTGGCAGAGCAGCGGGCCGGTAATCGACACGGTGCGACTGGAATATTCTGTTGATAATGGCGGCAACTGGGACATTATTACACCGGGCACGGCAAATACCGGTTTGTACGACTGGGGGCCGATTCCGGCTGAAAATTCCGACCAATGCCTGATTCGTATCAGCGATGTCGGCGATTCCGGGGCTGGTGATGTCAGCGATGGCGTTTTTACAATATTCGAATGTTCCGAGCTGCTTATCGCCGATATTAATGGTGATTGTTTTGTGGATATGGAGGATTTCGCCCTGTTTTGTCAGCAGTGGCTACAGGGAGGCAATCCGTATGATTCAGATTAGGGAAGTTATTTATGCAGAACAAAACAATAGCTTTAGAATGGCTAAAACAAGCTGATTACGATATCGAAACCGCAGAATTTATGTTTAATGGCGGTCGATATTTTTATTCGGTTTTCATGTGCCACCTTTCCATCGAAAAAGCATTAAAAGGCCTTTACCAATTTACGCTGGAACAAGTACCGCCAAAAACTCACAATCTTGTTTACCTGCTAAACAAAATAGAAATAAAACCAGATGAAAAAATTGGTAGATTTATGATAAAACTCAACGAGGCTAATATTGCAACTCGTTATCCGGAAGATTTGGCAACCTTGCAAAAGAATTATTCAAAAAATATTACCGACACCATTTTCAGGGATACGAAGGAAGCGTTGAAATGGATAAAGCAGCAGTTTTAGAAACTATATTAGATTTCAAAAAAGCATTGAAGTCAGAAAATATTAAAGCTGAAAAAATAATACTTTTCGGCTCATACGCATCGGGTAATTATCGATCCGACAGCGATATTGATCTTGTAATAATATCCGATGATTTCAAGGATAAGGATTATTGGCAACGAATAGATATTTTGTCGTCCGCCGTTTATAAGGTTTTTAAGCCAATCGAAGCAATTGCAATGACACAGCAGGAGTGGCAAAGTGGCGAGTCAATGATCACTGACTATGCTAAAAATGGAGAAGTAATTAGCTGTTAGTTATGTAGGATGGGCTTTAGCCCATGCTGATTGACTCCAATGTTTTGTAAACAAAGCATTAAAAATAGCATCAATTTTTGCCGATAAGAACCATAAGAGGAAATGAACATTTACATTACTGTATCGCAAGCATACATTACGGTATTGTAAGGTTACATCGTGGCATTGCATGCTTACATTGCAATATTGTTGATTTACAATACGATGTTGTGAGCTTACATTACGGTATTGTAAGGTTACATCGTGGCATTGCATGCTTACATTGCGATATTGTGAACTTACAGTATGGCATTGCACACTTACATTGAGGCATTGTAAGCTTACATTATGACAATGTTAATCGACAAAGCGACAGATAAGTCCAGCATCCATAAGGAGTTAGGGCGAAAATAAGAATTGCGAGCGATTTCGCAACGAGTGGGATATTTATGTTTGACACTTTTAATGAAAGGAAGTAAATCATGGCACGATTCCCAAGAACAGAACCTGAGGTTATGGCATTAGTAATGCAGGTGATTAGCGGATTAAATGACAATGCGGCCATTTATCCCGCCCCACCGGTAAGCGCGGTGGAACTAGGGACACTCTTTGGCGGTTATAATGCCGCCAAAAACGCTCAGACCGCTGCGCTTGCAGCCGCTGAGGATGCCACAAATGCCAAGGATGATGCCCTGGAGGCTTTGACAGACGCGACGAAGACCGATCTCCGCTACGCCGAGAATACGACCAATGGCGATGATGACAAACTGAAGCTCCTAGGCTGGTCCGGCAGAAAGGCCCCGTCGGTACTTACCCCGCCCGGTCAGACAAAATTTCTCGAAGCGCCGAGACAGGGCGCAGGCTGGGTCTTTTTGGATTGGAAAAAACCTTCCGAAGGTGGCGCGGTTAGCGCCTATAAGGTTATGCGCCGTGAACGTCCCGAAGGTGCCTGGTCAGAAGTTGCGACCGCTGTTATCAGCGAAATAACACTGGTTGAACAGCCTACCGGCAAAGAACTGGAATACCGCATCATAGCGGTTAATAAAGCAGGTGACGGTCATCCTTCAGATACCGTTATGGTGGTAATGTAAGAAGTAAAATCAGCTATCGGCTCTTAACTTTGAGGGCCGATAGCTTTTCAATTTATACTGTTGATTCTTTGACACTGATTTCGCTGATTTCTAACTCTGTAAGCTTTAATCTGAAGTGCAACAATAACAAATATCGAAATGACTGAAATTCCGTAAAAATAGAGAGAAAAATCGTTTGGGCAGACAGGTAAATTGGGGCCGTTTCGGCCAGAGGGTCGGGGCAATTTGCCTGTCTGGGGCCCCGAACGAATTTTTTCGGCGGTAACACATTATTGTTTATGCTGTTATGAGTGTTGCACTTCAGATTAAAATTCAGGAGATTAAAATTCAAGTATGAAAAAACTGACAAATCAACAATTATCACAAGAAGAAGAATATATTTTTCCTTATCATTATGATGATATACGAACGGGCAGTTTTTGTAATATAGACTATTTAAGTGTTCTTCGTACAATAAAAAATATGATCTATCCGTTTAATGGGCAAAAATTATTGGATGCAGGCTGTGGCGACGGCCGCTTCTGCTATGAATTAAGAAATGAAAACATAAATATAACAGGAGTAGATTATTCAGAAAAGGCTCTTGCTTTCGCCAGAGCATTCAATCCTTCAATAAATTTTCAACAGGAAGATTTATTTGAGCTTCCATTTGAAAAAGAATTTGATGTTATTACGCTTGTGGATGTATTAGAACATATTCAATTAGATAAAATCGAAAAAGTAAAAGATAGTTTATGGCGTGCGCTAAAAAATAGTGGACGAATAATTTTGTCCGTGCCGAGCACGAATCGGCCGTTGAGCGCAAAACATTACCAGCATTTTACAAAAGAAACACTTGTTGAATGTCTTGGCTCAAAATTTGAGCTTATTAAAATTGTCGGACATTCAAAAGGCGGCAGGTACAGAAGAAGATATTTGCGTTTACGTGAATTGTGCAGGCTTGCGTGGTTGTTACGGAACAAAATCCCAAAAATCAAGCGGATAATCGATTATAGAAAAACATACTATGAGAAACATTTGGAATTTTGCGAGCCGCACGAGGCCAGCAGGCTGATAGCGGAGTTTAAGAAAAAAATTAGTTGAGCGGACGTATAATTTGTCATTAAAGAAAAATTTCATATGGGCTTTTGCAGGCAATGCGGTTTCTGCATTTTGCATGTGGCTGATTTTGATTCTGCTGACAAAATGGGCCGCGGTTGAAACGGTTGGAGTTTTTGGCGTTGCTCAGGCAATTGGCCTGCCTATTAGTATGCTGCTGAGTTTAAAGCTTCAAGTTGCTCAAGTTACCGATGCCAGAGATGAATTTGATTTTGGGCACTATTATGCCTTGCGAGTCATAACATCGGCGATGGCTGTGCTAATCACAGCAATTGTCGGTTTCGCTATTTATGAATTTGACACTGCCATAATCATTGCTGTTCTTGGGCTGGGCTATGCTATTATGTCTTTTAGGGAAGTTTTTCTGGCGGTTATGCAGAAGTCCGAAAGAATGGACTTGATGGCGGTTTCGAGGGTTTTTCAGGGATTGTTTTCACTTCTGCTGTTCGGATGTTTTTTCTGGTTCACAAAAAATATTGTCTTTGCAATTCTTGGTTTAGTCATTGCAAGGATAATTGTTCTGTTATTTTACGATGTTCCGGTTTCCAGAAGATTGCTTCACAAGAACGGTTATTCAAAACCGATAGTTCCGCAGTGGCATTCAAATATAATATGGAAGCTCGCAAAAACAACCGCCCCGCTTGGTCTTGTTGCATGGTTAGGGACTTTATTTACAAGTCTGCCAAGATTATTTCTTGATAAATTTTCCGGCAGGGAGAATGTCGGCTATTTTGTCGCGATGTCTTCTTTGCTTGTGGCAGGCACAATGATAATAGCCGCATTGACACAGGCGGCAAGTCCAAGGCTTGCAAAATATTATGCCGAGAATATCAAGGCTTATAAGGTTCTATTGCTCAAATTGACTATTGTGGGGATTGGGCTTGGGTTCACAGGGATAATCACATCAGTATTCTTTGGCAGGCAAATACTTACATTGCTGTTCACGCCCGAATACGCAAAACATAATAATGTCTTTGTTCTTCTTGTTGTGGCAGGCTTATTGTTGATGCTCTTTTCCTTTATGACCGTGGGATTAACCGCGGCCAGAAAATTTTCCGTACAGGTTCCTCTTTATGCTATTTGTGCTATTGTATGTTGTGTTTCTTCGCTTTTCTTTATTCCCAAATGGGGAATGACAGGGGCGGCAGCTTCTTTGATAGTATGTTATCTAACTGGATTAACAAGTTGTTTATGTTATGTTAAAAAAGCAATAAGGATTAAACAGCCTGAAAAGTTATTAGAGATTTAATTTATGTTTGACAATATAAGGCAGGACTTTGTAAGAAGCATTTTGCCAAAAAACAAGAAACCAATTTTATCAAGAATTTTGTTTCGTGTGGCCAAGGATGCGGGGTTTCGGACTGTATTTTTCTATCGTATTGCAAAATGTTTTAGAAAATATGAGATACCTGTAATTCCAGCCATAATTGAAAGGTTAATGCACCATCTTTGTCATTGCTGGATAAGCAGTTTAGCTGACATCGGTCCAGGCTTTATAGTAGCGCATGTTTGCGGAATAATCATACCTCCAGGAGTTATCATCGGGAAAAACTGTGATATAAGGCAAAATGTAACTCTCGGTGGTAATTATGGCAAAAAAAACAAAGACGGAAGAACAAATCCTACAATTTATGATAACGTTTCTATAGGCGCCAATGCTGTTGTATTAGGTCCGATTACAATAGGTTCCCATTCTATTATTGGGGCTAATGCAGTAGTTACAAAATCAATACCAGGCCATTCAGTGGTTGCTGGATTTAGATCTGAAATCATTGCGAAATGTGAAGACAATACGGACTACCATAAAGCAAGGATAATACGGCCAGAAACAAACATCTTTTTGTCTAGAAAGCAATTGTTTGAGCAAATAAGTAAGTTTGAGTCCAGACTAAAGGTATTAGAGGATCGATTAAAAAATGACATCTGATTTTATCAAATATTCAATTGCTTTGTTTTTGTGCGTCTTGTTTTCTTACATTTCTAAGGGTTGTTATGGCTTATCCGCAATACAAGGGGATATTGCAGATTCTAACGCTTTTGCAGACAGTCCATATAAATGGATAGAACAGGGCAAGATGCGAGCTGGGTATCTATATTTTAATGATCCTGTGTCTAAAATAAAATTAGTTAAAGAACTTGGCCTAAATACTGTTATAGTTAAGTGTTGGCGGTTTAATAATACTAAAAACAAGCTGGAAACGGTAAGCAGCATAAGAAAATGGGCAAAGGCCGCTAAAGATAATAATTTACATTTGTTTGTAGCGATTAACTGGCAGCCATACCCTCGTACACATGGGATCGGACATAAAAGAGTTGTTTATGACGATGGGACAGAGGGGATTGCGGTTTGTCCTCTTGATAAAGGTTTTTGGAAAAAACGGATTCAGGATATTTTTTCATTAATTGCTGATTTGTCAATTCAGCCTGATATTCAGATAGATGGAATATTTTTGGATATGGAGATATATGGTTCTGAAAAAGAATCACATATAAAGAAAAATTATTATGAAAAGAAATGTGGTTTTTCTGATACATGCTTTTCTCAGTACTTAATCCATAAAGGTTATAAATTATCGCAGTTTTCCTTAGTTGGAAGAAAAGACAGAAAAGGATGGCTCGAGAACAAAAAATTATTGGATGAGTATTTTGTTTTTCTAAGAAATCAGATTCAAAAGACGGCAGAAGATTTGAAAAATACCATACAGAAAGTGAGCCCGGATTTTCTTATTGGAATGTATCCTCATCCCGCAAAAAATAATTGGGTTCAATATCCGCTTGCCAAAGGTTTCAGCTCAGAAAAATTGCCTCTTATTGTTTTTGGAATACATTCTTATGGATATCGTAAAGATAAAAACGGCGATGGTTATACATTTATACCGAAAGATATTAAGCGGCAATATAAAAAAGATGGCATAAATTCTTTATATTCAGCGGGTTATTTATTTCGCAAATATGATGGCAAGACTCTTGAAAGAAATCTTAAGCAATCAGTTGAAAACTGGGATGGCTACTGGTTGTTTAGTTTGCCACAATTATGGGAGTGGAAGTCCAATCCAGATAAATTAATGGATTTGGCGAAAAACTTGAAAAAGGCAATTACTCTTGTAAATGTCAAACGAAACTGAATTTCAGTTGTTGAAATCCGGCATAGATTGGTGGTGTTTTATGGAAAATATAATAGAACAAGATTTTGTTTTAGATCGCTGCAAGCCTATAGATTTGGTTGACACTGCTTTTGCTTTGGTCTGGCCGATCTTATTGATATCTGTATTTTGTGCTCTTGGTGAAGGGATGATGCATTGGTTTATTGTACCATTATATTTATGTGGAGTAATTGTCGGCTTTGACGCAATACGATGGATTAGAGGAAAGATGGATACATACGACCCTAAAGGCATAATAGGATTGATTGGTATGCATTTTTTTGTTTCAGCGCCTTTGCTGGTTGCGTTCTATAATGCTGACAAAGTAGGTCAGGTTTATGTTTCTGACTGGAGACCATGGCTGGGGAAGATAGCAATATATAGCTTTATAGGCTTGGTTTTTTACAATGTTTTCCAAAGATTATCTTTTAATAAACAATCCAAAACAATTAATACTTATTGGTCCCTGAATTATTCCAAATGTGCCGCCTGGGTGCCGTTATTTTTAGTTGCTATATCTACATTGCATCTGGTGTTTATGTTTAAGATGGGAGGATTAGCCGGTTTTATAAAAGTTCGTACATATGGATTTCAGGCTGTAGATGTAACCGGCTGGGGACCAGCCATGGTTTTTGGTCGTTCCCTGCCAATAATGATATTGATAGCCATCACACTATGGAGATATGATAAGCTTAATCGGAGTGCAAATATTTTTGTTGTGGGTTCAATTATTTTTATCTTTCTGATAATTCAGTTTTTTGTGGCAGGGCTTACCGGGAGCAGAAGTGCGACTTTATGGGGATTATTTTGGGCAACAGGTATTATCCATTTTTTTTGGCGCAGACTGTCCGTAAAGTTGATTTTGATATTTATGATACCGTTTATTACATTTATGTATTTATATGGTTTTTACAAGGCTATGGGGTCCAATGCTATTCAGGCGATTAAACAAGGTGCAACAATAGAATCATTATCTTATGAAAGCGGGAGAAGTTTCTCGAGTATGCTGGTAGGTGATTTGAGTCGTGCCGATGTACAAGCAGCACAGCTTTATGTTTTGGAATCTAAACCCTGGCATTATCGATATCGATTTGGTTCGACTTATCTTACATCAGTTGTGCCGTTGATTCCAAGAAAGATATGGCCATCCAAACCAACTGACGCGGGTAAGGTTATAGCTGGCACAGAAATGCTATACGGGGCAGGAACATATCAGGGACAAGCTTTGTATATGACCGGAAAAAGATCTACAAGAGTTTACGGTCTAGCCGGCGAAGCAATGCTGAATTTTGGCATTTGTGGTATTGTGCTGGTTTTTGCAATTTGGGGTTATGTGGCAGGATATATCAGGAGGAGACTTGCCGGGTTGAGATACAGAGATATGCGTTTACTGACAATTCCTTTCTGGATTAATATTTGTTTTTTAATTCTCATCAATGATGTGAGTAATCATGTGGCGTATATGCTATACAAATGGCTTATCCCAGCAATATTGATTTTCTTAGTAAGTTCCAAACTTATATTAAGTTACCCAGAACAACAGGAAACATAAATTGCGTTTAGTGTTTTTTGATTTTATTATTAATTACGGCGGTGCTCCACAGGGCACCGTCTATCTTGCAAGGCGCCTGGCCGAAAACAATGAAGTGCATATCATAGATGCCTATGGAGCTTGCGAAGAGTATTGTGATGCAATTACAAAATCGCATATTCCACTGCATATATTATCCAAAAAAACCAAAAATATTTATATTGGTTCAAAAGGACTTAAAAGATTTGCCAGAGCAATAAAACAATTACCGGATTATATTAGACTTCAAAGAAAACTTGTCAAAAAAGTGCTTGAGATCGATCCAGATGTTATCTGGGTTAATAATGAGAAATCCTTGATCCCCCTTGCTCTCAGCCTAAAGTTAAGAAAATGCACTTTGGCCATATATATAAGATTTTGGGCAACTCCGGATCAAATCAACCGGCGATTTGGAAAAATATTGAAACATAGAGTCAATATTATAATCGCACACTCTAAAGCTGCTATAGAACAACTGAGACAAAGAGGTATATCTGAAAACAAATTGTTTTATACTCCTAATACTATAGATTTCTCTAAAGTTGAAATGCGGGCAAATGAAAATGTTTCCGGGTTAGGTTTGGCTTTATCGCCAAAAATCTTGCTTCCTGCAGCCAGGCCTGTTCCGGAAAAAGGGCATATGGCTGCTATTAAAGCGATTGCCATTATTAAGAACAAGGGGTTTAATCCTGTTTTGTGGTTACCGGGAAAAGTTGCAACAGGTGTTAAAAACGATTATCTGCAAAAACTAAAAGACACAGCAAAACAGCTTGGAATTGAAGATAATATCAAATTTATAGGATGGCAAAAGAATATACCGGCACTTATAAAAATGTCTGATATTGTAATTTTACCAACACATACAGAAGGCTTTCCCAGAGTGATATTAGAAGCCATGCTCTTAAAGAAACCTGTTTGTTCAACAGCGGCTGGGGGTATTCCGGAAGCAATTAAACATAAAGAAACCGGTATGATATGTGAAATTGACGATGAAACAGGCTTGGCGCAAAACATCATAACTGTTTTAGAGAATACAAAATTAAGAAATATGATTGTTGAGAATGCTTATAAATTAGTGAAAGAGGAGTATTGTCCCAGAAAGAACACCATATCGGTCGGAGAGGCATTTGAGAAATGAAGAAACCAGAGCTTACAATTGGTATAAGTTTTTACAACGCCAAGGATAATATTATTAATTTGGCCCGTTGTATTTATTCTCAAACTTTTTCTGATTGGGAGTTAATTCTTGCGGATGACGGTTCCACCGACGGAGGGGCTGATATTGCGCGAAAAATTAAAGATCCTCGTGTAAAAGTTATAGGAGAGGGAAAAAATCGAGGGATGGCGGTCAGATATAATCAAATCACAAAAATGGCACAAGGGGAATTTATAGCACGTTTTGATGCAGATGATCTTTGTGATCCAAGACGTTTTGAAAAACAAATTTCTTTTTTCAGAGAAAATCCTGACATTGATGTTGTTTCGAGTGATTTATTAAGTCTTGATGAAAAAGATCAACCCATAAATCGGCGTACCAATCCCACAATTCATCAGGAAATATTTCGCCATCCATTAAAATTGATTTTGTTTCATCATGGCCCGCTAATGGGGCGTACCAGATGGTTTAACAAGTTTCCATACTTGGAAGAATATCGTGTAGCAGTTGACTATGGACTATATTTGTCCAGCTTTTACGAGAGTTATTTTGCAAACATTGCTGAACCTCTTTATTTTTATCGTGAATATGCTACGCATAGTTTTCGGAAATATTATCACACTAACCTGAATTATTCGAATATTATTAAGAATTATGCTCCTCCAATCTTTAGTTCCAGGCAATTATTGGCTGCGAGAATAGCTCGTTATTTGCGCATAGGCGCATATGCTATAACAACCGCTACAGGACTACAAAGAAAACTAATATCCAGGCGGCACAATCTTGTGTTAAGTGAACAGGATCGCAAGCAATTTGAGCAAGCTATGAATATAATAAAGGCAACAAAAATTCCAGGCATTGATACATAACAAAAATATATGAAGTGTAGGATTTATAGATGAAAAAATGTGAATCGAAGATTTGTTTAATGTCATCGATACCTATAACCTTATGGAGTTTTTACCGTTCGTTACCATTAAGGCTTTCCGAAGAAAATATTGAGGTGCATATATGCAGTTCGGCCGGTCCTGAGCTGAAGATGTTTAGGGATAATGATGGTGTTAAGACATGGACTGTTCCAATAAGCAGAAAAATCACTCCGTTTCGCGATTTGCTGTCGATTTTTAAATTGATTGGAATATTCAGGCATCAGCGGTTTGATATAGTCCATGCGCATACACCGAAAGCAGGTTTGCTTGGAATGATCGCCGCGAAGCTTGCAGGGGTTGAAAACAGAATTTATACATGTCATGGCTTACCGCTGGAAACAGAAAAGGGGTTCAAACGCAAATTGCTGACATGGGCGGAAAAGTTGAGTTGTTACTGTGCAACTCAAGTTCTTGTCGTCAGTAACAGTCTTTTGGAGCAACTGGAGGGGTATGGGATTTGCCACAAACCTAAAATGGAGATGTTGTGTGACGGCACTGCCTGTGGAGTTGACCTTGAGAGATTCAGCCGAACGGCTTGTCTGGCCAAAAAGAGCTTCGATGTCCGTAGGAAATATAATATTCCCGATAATGGGCTGGTAATAGGTTTTATTGGGCGGTTGGTTCCTGACAAGGGGATTCATCTACTGGTACAGTCTTTTTGTAAGCTTTACGGCCGTTATCAGAATATTAGATTACTTATACTCGGTGCTTTTGAGCCGCATAGAGGTGTATTGCCCGATGAGACAATCAACCATCTTAATAATCATCCCGGCATAATTATGGTTGGTTTCAGCAATGAGATCGAACCATATTATGCTGTTATGGACATCCTGGTTCTTCCTACCAGACGGGAAGGCTTTCCTTATACGCTCCTTGAAGCGGCGGCGATGGAACTTCCGGTCGTTGCGACCAAAGTTACCGGCTGTATCGATGCGGTAGCAGACGGCAAAACAGGGTTGCTTGTAATACCCGAAAATGTGGATTTGTTATCCCAAGCCATCGAGAGACTAATTCAGTCCGATCAATTGCGGGATCAGATGGGACACGAAGCACGGCGACGTGTCGAAAAAAAATTTACAGCCGAGCGTCTTTTAGCTGCCCATGTGCAATTGTACCACAGGTTATTGCGAATATGATGGACAGGCGGAAAATAGAATGTTTTTCCTGTAGTTATACTTCTCAAGTTGCAAAACTCCATATCGAAGGTATTCCAACTGGTTTTATCAGTTCACTTGGCATCGATTTTGTAACTGTTCTTTACGAAGCAATCGCTGAAGATAAAAACAGTTTTGGTTTTGTAGCGGTTGAAGACGATAAAGCGTTAGGCTTTGTTGCCTTTTCAACAAATCTGTCAAAGCTATATAAGCATATAGTCCTGAAAAAAGGTCTTAAATTTGGTTTTCTGTTAGCAAAAAAAATGCTTTCAGTCCAAAACGTCAAAAAGATATGGGCTAACATTTTCTATCCGAAGAAGATGAAGCAAATGAACCTGCCCGATGCCGAGCTTTTATCAATTGTGGTTTCGCCGGAGGGACGCGGCAAAGGCATTGCAAAGCAGTTAATTGAAAAAGGTTTTACCGAATGTGCTGAACGCGGCATTGACAGAGTAAAAGTCCTTGTCGCGACAGACAACAAGCCCGCCAATAAATTGTATCAAAAATGCGGATTCGAATTGCATTCGCGGATATTCAGCCACGCGGTGCAAAGCAACATTTATGTTGCCGAGATTAGCAGTTAGGCATAGAATAGGTATTAGTGATCAGAAATCAGAAGGTGGAAGTGTTGAAAAAACGAACGCCCAACATTTCCCGACAAATCGGGACTCAACTTCCAACTGAGAATTAGAAAACAGAGAGCAGAAAATTTAGCTGCATAATACGCTGTAGGAGTTAGTGTAATGGTATCGCAAAATGACATTGAAACAATCAAACAGCTTTCCAGTAAATACAATGCCCAAAAAGCTGTTTTGTTTGGTTCTTCTCTGAACTCACAGCAGGAAGGGAATGATATTGACCTTGCTGTTGAGGGAGTTGCGGCAAAAGACTATTATCGATATTGTGGCGAGCTTATGATAGCTCTTACCAAACCGGTTGATATTGTTGACCTTTCTGTACCTTGCAAGTTTGTCGATATTATTCTAGAAGAAGGTGTTGTACTTTATGGCTGACTATCAGAAGAAAATTAAAGCCGAGCTTGAGCAGGTAGCCCAAGCCATAGCAAAGTTGCCGAGTTGCCCTCTGTCAGAACTGAACCATCTGGAGTTGTCAGGTGTTGGTGGGATATTGCAGAGTTTTATTAACGTCCCAAAGTTTGTGGATTTCTTATTATCGTCCCAAAGGTTGGGGTTAAGAGAGGCAAGATAGCGTTTTGCTATTCCGGTTCGCAAAAAATGACGTCTTGCCCTGTGCAGAAAAAAA
>Ga0209633_10002400_pt1 | contig 18111 bp, 16 predicted proteins | sample Cruoilmetagenom1_FD_187290 | JGI IMG/M metagenome (GOLD analysis project Ga0209633, IMG submission 187290) | Oil polluted marine microbial communities from Coal Oil Point, Santa Barbara, California, USA - Sample 1 (SPAdes) (version 2) | ecosystem: Environmental > Aquatic > Marine > Oil seeps ... | reverse complement strand
CTCTTTTCTCCTATGAAAATGCTGATGAAAGTTCATCGGGGTATTGGTATTGAAATGAAGAAAAAATTGATTGTGGATTATCTAGAAAACTGGGTGAAATAAACCCCCATATTTTCCATTAGCTCTTAAACTTCAATATCGCATCAACCTAAGACCAATGCAGACATTTAGACCCTGTTATTTTACATGATGTCCTACTCTTAAGTGTTAAACAATTATTTTGACTTATAATTGTATCAATGTATGGAGGACTAATATGCGCTACGCACTACTGCTAATAATTGGTACAGTCTGGGGTTCCCAATATGTATTGAATGATATTCTTTTGACATCATTTACCCCCCTTGGACTCACTGCGATAAGAATGTTCTTCGGTTTTATTACATTGAGTTTTATCATACTGATAATGCCTTCTCAGCGTAAAATAAAGTTACATTTAACACCAAAATTATTCACACTTTTACTGATACTCGGGGCAGCAGAAGCGGCTATTCCATTTACTCTTATTGCTTATGGTCAGACACAGGTAAGCTCTTCTGTTTCGGCTATTATTCTAGGGATTATCCCAATGATAACCATTGTATTGCATACCTATTTTCTGAAGACACATACAATTACCCGAGCACAAATTATAGGAATGTGCATGGCTCTTATAGGTCTTGTTATTTTAATTAACCCAACATCTGAAAGTTTAGAAGGCACGGCACTAGGATATATAGCACTTTTTTTAGGTGCTATTTCTTTTGCTGTTTCATTCATTCTTATGGATAAAGTTCCACATACTATTTCTGCCCTGCATATTTCCCGTTTTATCTTATTTATCTATTCAACGTTTTTTATGATAGTTTGGTTTTTTACAAATGAAAAAAGTGTTCCTACCGAGATCTTACCTTGGGCGTATATTGTTTTTTTAGGAATATTTGCTTCAGGCTTGGTCTATGTCTTATATATTTATTTAGTTCGCTTAGCTGGCCCAACATTTACATCTTTTAGTAATTATATTGTTCCCCTCGTTGGTACCTTTTTGGGTGTATTGATCTTGAATGAACCTTTTGGGTTAAACATCTCAATCGCATTGCCTTTAATCATTCTAAGTCTATTTATTGTGAATATGTAAGAAAGGTCAATGAGTCACTTAGCCTAAATAACTTACAAAAGCAGTGATTGTGATAAGACTTAATAACACACCTATAACAAGCGTATTAATGGCAAGTTTTTCATCTAGACCTCCTCGTATCGCAAGTACTGTTGCCATCGTCATCGGAGGCATTGCCACTTCAATAATAGTTACTTTTACCCAAGTCTGATCTATGTTATAAAACATTTGAAAACCTATCAATACGAGGATAGGAACAAGCAGCATTTTTAAAATCAACGCTATGGATACAATATGAAATCTTTCAAAGATATGTTTTATTTCTAATTTCATACCAATTGCTATCATGGCAACAGGAACAAGCGTTGAACCTAGAGAATCACTTGTGTTTAATAAAAATTGTGGGACATCAAAAATTTTTGCAATGATCGTGATGAAGAAAACAACCATGGGTGGAAACAATACAACACTTCTAATAATAGACTTTATATTGTTTTTCTTTCCAGTTCCCCAAGTAATGACCATCATACCTACAGAGACCAACAACAAAAAAGAACCGAAGAAATCGTATATTAAACCATAGACAATAAAGTCATCTCCATAAAAAGCATCAATATATGAGAACCCGACAAAAGAAGTATTACCAAAAGTTGAGACAATCATGAATGTTGCCAATAAGATCTTATTTAATTTTAATAGTTTCCCTACTGCATAAGCAAGCGCTAAATTCAAAAGAACAATTCCCATAAACATGAAAATGAGTCCCACTATTCTCTCATCTATAACAAGTGGATAAATTTTAGAAAATACGACTGCGGGTAAAGCAAAATAAATAACAAATTCTACCAATTGTTTAGAGTTGTCATGAAAAAAGATTTTAAATCCATAGCCTAAAAATAGATAGAGGGCTAAAGGTAACACAGAGTCTAGCATTTAAAAACCTTTTTAGTTATTTTGTCAAATTATTGGATATTCACATTGAGGGGTAATATTACACAACAATTAGGTTCAAAATAATTATAATATAATAAATATACGTCTTTGTCTATAACGTGCCTAAATATTATACACAAAGATTGTCTACAATATTGTATAATACCCTATTCAAAACAAAAGGATCTTATATGCAAGTAGTTAAGGAAGAGATATCTTTAGAAGATAAAATTGTTCATTTTATTTTTGATGCTATTTTTACAAAAAAACTTCATCCAGGTATTAAACTTTCTGAAAGCGTATTAGCAAAAGAGTTTAATGCAAGTAGAGATGTTGTAAGAAAAGCATTTTCACAGCTACAAAGTATGGGAATTTTAAGCTACAAAAAAAATCAAGGTTTTCATGTTGTTTGGCTGACAAAACAAGATAGTAAAGATATCTATTCAGCTCGTAAAATCATTGAAATGGGGATTGTACGAATTTTAACACAAAAATATGCTGATGGAGAGTTGGACTTATCTTCATTAAATGAAAAAGTTGAAACTGAGAAATATTTAAAGGTTTCTTTACGAAATGGTGAATATGTGCAAACTTCTTGTGACTTTCATTTAAACCTTGCCTTATATAGTAGTAACGAATACCTTCAAAATGCACTTAAACCCCTAATCCCTCTGAGTATCTTAGCTGGTTTAATTTATGATGACGATAGTACCTCTTTTTGTTCGTATGAGGAACATGATGCTTTAATTAAAGCTATACAAAGTGGTAATGTAGAAAATGTGAAAAGCATTATGGACCAACATTTAGACCACTGTGTTGAAGCCTTGAATTTTGGAATTATTCCGAAAAAATCTACTGCTATCAGTTATATGTTTAAATAAGGAAAAAAGATGATAGATTCACAAACCCATTATCCACGTGATATGATTGGTTATGCCAATAAACCTATTAATCCACAATGGCCCAATAAATCCAAAATCGCCTTACAGTTTGTACTTAACTATGAAGAAGGTGGTGAAAACTGTATTTTACATGGGGATAAAGCTTCAGAAGCGTTCCTATCAGAAATTGTTTCTGCTGAAGCATTTGTAGGACAGAGGCATCTAAGTATTGAATCAAATTATGAATATGGTTCCCGCGTAGGTGTTTGGAGAATTTTAGAATTGTTTAAAGACTTTGATATACCAGTAACCATGTTTGCAGTGGCCATGGCAATACAAAGAAACCCAACATTAGCAGACTACTTAGGTAAACATAATTATGACATCTGCTCACATGGGTATCGTTGGATTAATTACCAAAATATAAGTGAAGATTTAGAACGAGAACATTTACATAAAAGTATTGAAACTTTAACAGAAGTAATGGGGAAAAGACCTCTTGGTTGGTACACAGGTAGAGACAGTATCAATACAAGAAAACTTGTCATTGAAGAAGGCGGTTTTTTATATGACAGTGATGCCTATAATGATGATTTGCCCTACTTTACAACAGATGCACCTAAAGGAATCGAGCATTTAGTTATTCCTTACACCTTAGATGTAAATGATATGCGTTTTGCCACACCACAAGGCTTTAACTCTGGGGATCAATTTTTCACTTATTTAAAAGACAGTTTTGATGCACTTTATTTAGAAGGTGAAAAAGCACCAAAAATGATGTCTATAGGTATGCATGGTAGGCTCTTAGGACGTCCGGGACGTATTATGGCAATGCGACGATTTTTAGAATATGTCTCCAAATTTGATGATGTCTGGTTCTGTACACGTGAAGAGGTCGCAAAACATTGGATAGAAAACTTTGGTACAGTAAATAAGGAGATCAATCTATGAAAAGACCATATAGTTTAGCTATGACAGATAAGGAAAAGTATTTGTCACTTTTTGGAGAACTCTATGAGCACTCTCCTTGGGTCATTGAAACTGCTTACGATAGCGTAGTAGATAATGAAATGTATAATGATTTAGAAAAATTTCATGACTTACTCTCTACTACTGTGCTAGAAGGTTCATCTGACTTACAAGAGAGTCTCATCAAGGCTCACCCTATGCTTGCAGGTAAAAAAGCTCAAGACAATGCGCTTACAGACTTTTCAACAGATGAGCAAAAATCTGCAGGACTTGACTCTTGTAGTGATGAGGAGATAGCTATATTCAATGACTTGAATAAAAAATATTTTGAAAAATTTAATTTTCCTTATATTTTGGCCGTCAAAGGAAGAAATAAAACTGAGATATTAACAGATTTTAAAGAGCGCCTCAACCATACAGTTGAAGAAGAAAAAGCCATGGCATTAGAACAAATCAATCAAATAGCCTGGATGAGAATAAAGGGAATTTATGAACGATAGACATAATGAGATGATGGATGTTGCCAGTTCTGACTTGGGAACTAAAGTCATTTACACAACAGATGAGTTTTTTGCAGATGCAAACAGAATGTTAGAACCTACTGAGGCCGTTTTCATTCATGATAAATATGACGATCACGGACACTGGATGGATGGCTGGGAGACGCAAAGAAGAAGAGACAGTGGCAATGACCATTGTATTATTAAACTAGGATTACTCTCACAAATCCATGCGTTTCAAATCGATACCAGCCACTTCAAGGGGAATTTTCCACCAGCCATTACCATCCAAGGCTGCTATGCTCCTGAGACGACAGATGAAGAGATGATACAGAATCCACAAACCTTTGAATGGGTAAATTTATTAAATCACCAAGACTTAAAAGGGGATACAAAACACGATTTCCTCTCCCATAATTCTGAGAAAGTGACCCACCTTAGAGTTGATATTTTTCCTGATGGCGGTATTGCCAGATTGAGAGCCTTTGGGCATATCTCTTTTGATGAAAAGCTATATGAAGAGACAAATATTAATGTTATATCTCGATTAAGTGGAGCAAGAGCCATCTATGCCAATAATGAGTTTTTTGGACAGTTAAAAAATATTTTGCTGACGAAAGAAGCTATTAACATGGGAGATGGTTGGGAAACTAGACGTCGTAGAGAACCAGGTTATGATTGGGGTATTATTGAACTTTCTAATCCTGCTATTGTTGATAATATTATGATTGATACAAATTTCTTTAAAGGTAATTTTCCAGAGTATTTCTCTATTTGCAGTGCTTATATAGAAAATACTACACATACCGCAGTTGTTACACAAAGTATGTTTTGGGAAGAACTTATTCCCAAACAAAAGTTACAGATGAACCAAAAACATTATTATGATAAAACTTTTTTATTACATAATAAACCCATAACACACATACGCATAAATATTTTTCCTGATGGTGGTATATCAAGATTGAGACTTTATGGTCAGTTTATAAAAGAGTAACTTGTGAATAAAACAATTACTCTTACTTTAGAGCCTTTAACAAAAAGATCATTTAGTCCATATGGAGATGTCTTAAGCATAGAAGAGAGTCCTTCTATCATCATAAACAATGGCTACGCCCAAAAACACCATAACTTATGCACTATGGATGCCAATGAAAATGGCGGTCAATCTACCGTGCATATCTATCTGGCAAAGAAAAGACCTTTCCCTCTGGCTATTGATATGTTAGAAAAACATCCTTTTTTTTCACAAGCCTTTATTCCTAGAAGTAACGAACCTTTTCTTGTTGTTATCGCAAAGGGAGGTGACACCCCTGACCTAAGTACAATAAAAGCGTTTATAACAGATGGGAATCAAGGGGTACATTACAAAAGAGGCCTTTGGCATTTTCCACTTATTTCAATTAAAGACAAGGAACAATTTATTGTGATAGACAGAACCGATAGCGGTATTACCCAAAATAGTGTTGAAGAGTGCATTGAGCACTATATACAGGACAAAAAAATAATCTTAAATTTGGAGGATTAAAAATGGAAGCATATATTATGGATTGGCTTAATGCCGGATTGCGTTTTACGCATTTTATTACTGGAATTGCATGGATTGGTGCATCATTCTACTTTAATTGGTTGGAAAACAATTTAGATAAAAGTGGGAAGCAAAAAGATGGTATTGCCGGGCATTTATGGGCTGTACATGGCGGAGGATTTTATTATTTGGAAAAATTTAAAGGATATCCAGATAAACTGCCTAAACATTTGCACTGGTTTAAGTGGGAAGCTTATTTTACATTGATTACAGGTTTTGCATTATTAGCGGTAGTCTATTACTATAATGCCAATGCTTATCTTTTAAAATCAGGGAGTGATATATCTCCAGCCACAGGAATATCATTGAGTATTGCAGGGTTAATTGTTGGTTGGTTGATTTACGATACTGTGAGTAAAAGTGCTTTGGTTAAAAACCAGGTACTCGTCTCTCTTATTATGTTGGTTGTTGTTGGAGCATCTGCTTTTTTCTATCAACAGTATTTTACACCTAGGGCTGTCTTCATTCAAATTGGTGCCATGATTGGTACGATCATGGTATTTAATGTATTTTTTGTCATTATGCCCTCACAAAGAGAATTAGTTAAAGCATGTATAGATAAATCAGATGTAGGGGAAGAGATCGTCTTCAAAGGATTTATAAGATCTAGAAACAACAACTATTTTACATTACCCGTACTGTTCATTATGATCAGTAACCATTACCCACTTTTTTATGCGGGAGAGAATGCACCAATTGTACTCATAGGCATTTTTGTTATCACTGTTTTGATCAGACATTATTTTAACCTTGAAGGCGCTGGTAAAAGTGGAGGAAAACGTACACTTGCTGCAGCAGGTATTTTAACAGCCCTATCATTTTATCTTCTTATGCCAACAAAACCAACAATGCTACCCAGTGCCAAGCCAGTTGCATTTCAGGAAGTAGCACAAATCATAAAAGACAGATGTGCTACATGTCACTCAGCCAATCCAAGTGATACAATGTTTTCAACAGCACCTTCTGGTTTTATAGTAGATACAAAAGAACAGATAATCAATACTAAAGACATCATATACACAAGAACTATTATGAGTGATTCTATGCCTATGGCAAACAAAACAAACATGACACAAAAAGAGAGAGATACCCTAGCGCAATGGATCGTATCTCTAAATAAATAATAAGGAAATAACATGGGAAAACTAAGTACACATGTATTAGATACTACTTTAGGTAAACCAGCAGCGAACCTCACGGTGTATCTTTATAAAAAAGAAAATGAAACCTATGCACTTTTGAAAGAAGTGATGACCAACAGTGATGGCAGATGTGATGAGCCATTACTTACAGGTGATAGTTTAGAAATAGGAGGTTATGAATTGGTCTTTGATGTTCTTAATTATTTTAAGTCTAAAAATATAGATAGCCCTTTTTTGCAAGATGTAGTGATTCGATTTCATGTTAGTAATGTAGATGATAACTATCATGTACCATTATTGATTACACCTTATAGTTATTCAACATATAAAGGTAGTTAAATCTATAGTAAGCATGCAATATTTTATTGCATCTTCTGAAACGCTAGTTTACTAGTAACCTAAGAAATTAGCGCCCTCTTTCTTCTTTTATTTCAAACAACACGTACGCCTTAAAACATACATTTAAACCCATATATCCCCTTATATAATCAATTTGATTAAAATATAATCAATAAGTTGATTAATATGTAGATATATATTGTGTACAATGATTGTAGAAATCTATTTAGTAGACAAATAGATGCATGGACAAAGATGAGACTACCTTTAAGAATTTGTATTTTTTAAAGAAAGTTCAACAAATTATGAAAAAGGAAGAGTTATGAAAAAAGTTTTAAGTGCGTTATTGTGTTTAAATGTGTCATTGTTTGCGTTTAGTACGTCAAGCATATCAGTTTTAAATGGGGATTTTGATGGTAATAGTGCCATATACGATACATCTGATGGGGGAGGTAAAACAACAATTACTTTAGAACATCTAACAAAAGGTGAAGCTGGAGATATATTTTTCTTTGTAGATTATGTTATCGCTGATCAGACTATGCTCTTTTCAACAAATAAAACAGCAATGTACGGTGAATTTATGCCTAGACTTAGCTTAAGCTACTTAACTGGAGAAGATTTATCTTATTCAATTGTGTCAGATGTGTTTATAGCAGGTCAGCTTAATGCTGGGAGTGGCGCAGACTTTAGAGCAGAGTTAATCGGTTTGGGTCTTAATCTAACTATTCCAGGATTTGATTTTGTACAATTAAATACATATTACAAGCATGTAAATTTAACTATACCTGATTCAACAAATGGCTTCGCATTGACAGATTTCTCTCGAGATACATACCAAATTTCCCCTGTATACGGAACGCACTTTGGAGATACCGGTATTACATTTAAAGGTTGGATGGATCTAACAGGATATTCATTTTCAACACAAAACCAGCTTCTGTACGAGATAGGTGAAAGTAAAGTACAAGTTGGAGTTGAATACTTATATTATTATGAAAAGAAAAGTGATAATGGTGTAAACACTCATCCAAAAACAAGTGTACTACAAATAATGGCCAAATATAATTGGTAAGTAAGCATATGAGTTAAGTCTAAATTTTATGGTAGTGCAAACATATTTATTGTGATTGTTTACATAGTTAAAGAAAGAAAATAAAGGAAATATTATGAGTACAGAAGCAAATTCAGAGCTGATCTATGAACTAAATGATAAGCCTTCAGCTAAAGAGTCATTCTTTGCTGCATTGCAGCATGTATTGGCAAGTTTTGTTGGAATTATAACTCCAACATTAATTATCGGTGGTGTGTTAGGTTTAGGAAGTGAAATCCCCTACCTAATATCAATGGCTTTAATGGTTTCAGGTGTAGGGACTATTATTCAGGCGAAAAAAATCAAAAGTATTGGTGCTGGAATGATCTGTGTTCAGGGAACCAGTTTCGCATTTCTTAGCTCCATCTTAGCTGCAGGATTTATTGCTAAAGCTCAGGGTGGTGGTCCCAATGAGATTTTATCTTTAATTTTCGGTGTAACTATACTAGGTGCATTTATTGAAATTGGGGTGAGTCAATATTTACATAAACTAAAACGTGTCATTACGCCAATTGTTACAGGTACAGTTATCACTATTATTGGGGTAAGCCTTATTAAAGTTGGTTTTACTGACCTTGCGGGTGGAAAATGGTTGATGGACAACAAGCCAGAATTTTTTGGAAGTTTTGAAAACCTCACTTTAGGTTTTATTGTTATGGCAACTATTATTGCTGCACATAAATTTGGTAACCAATGGGTGAGACTTTCTTCTATTGTTATTGGTATGATTGTAGGACTTGTTGTCGCAATATTCATGGGTAAGGTTGATTTACATCTTATGAGTCAAGTACATTCAGTTGTTAGTATCCCCGTGCCGTTCAAGTATGGTTTTTCATTTGATATTGCTGCTTTTATACCCATTGCACTAATTTATTTGATTACCGCTATTGAGACATCTGGAGATCTTACGGCAAACTGTATTATCTCAAAACAGCCTATTGAAGGTGAAGGCTATATTAAACGTATTAAAAGTGGTATTTTAGGTGATGGTGTAAACTCACTTATCGCAGGTATTTTCAACACTTTCCCTAATACTACCTTTAGTCAAAATAATGGTGTTATCCAAATGACGGGTATTGCCAGTAAATATATTGGTGTTTGGATTGGAGCTATTTTAATCGTTTTAGGGTTCTTTCCTCATATTGGAGCACTCTTTAGAGCCATTCCTAATTCTGTGCTTGGTGGAGCAACCATTATTATGTTTGCAACTGTTGCTATAGCAGGGATTAAGATTTTGACTCATATTGACCTAAACAGAAAGAACATGATGGTTTTGGCAGTGTCATTTGGTGTAGGCTTTGGTGTATTACTAGTTCCTGAAGTTGTAAATGCTCTTGCTGCAAACATAGGTGGAAGTGCAGGAAAAATATTTGGAAGTGTATTTGGTTCTCCTATTACTGCTGGTGGATTGACTGTTGTATTTATGGCCTTGTTCTTAGGCGATTACTCGGAGACATATGATCCTATTATTCAGGAATTTCCTATTGAAGAAGAGTTAGTACCTGCTACTGGAGATACTAAAGAATAATTTTTACATAAGTAATTATAGTAAAAGTATAGCCTCTTTGGGAGCTATACTTTTATCAATTAAAGTTTAGATTTATTTTTTTGAATACTCTAAAGTCTTGAAAAAAATAAATACATTATGAAGGTAGATGATGGGTAAAATTATTTGGATTAAATCGCCTTTAGCGATATTAGCACAGAACGCTGAAAATGGTATTGTTGTAGTAGGTAGTAAAATTATTGAACTAGTTCCAAAAGGAGCTGTGCCGACGAGTGCTTATGATGAAGTTTATGACGCAAGTGAGAGTGTGCTTCTTCCTGGACTTATAAATACACATCATCACTTCTATCAAACCCTAACACGGGCTCATCCTGATGCCCTTAATAAAGAATTGTTCCCTTGGTTAACATCACTCTATAAAGTGTGGACGAATCTTGATGAAGCAATGATTTATCATTCTACAAAGTTGGCGCTTACAGAGTTGTTGCTTTCAGGATGTACAACAGCCAGTGACCATCACTATGTTTTTTCAAAAAACTTAGAAAATGCCATAGACATTCAAGTCGAAGTAGCACAAGCACTTGGTATGCGCGTTGTATTGACACGTGGTTCTATGAGCCTTGGACAAGATGATGGTGGCTTACCCCCTCAGAGTGTTGTGCAAGATGAACAGAGTATTTTAGATGATTCTAGTCGACTAATAAAAGCTTATCATGAAACACATCCTGGCGCGATGACACAAATAGCCTTAGCTCCATGCTCTCCTTTTTCTGTTTCTACTGAGCTTATGAAAGAGAGTGCAAAAATAGCCAAGGAACATGACTTATGTCTGCATACACATTTAGCAGAGACTATAGATGAAGAGAATTTCTGTCTTGAAAAATTTGGAATGAGGACAGTTGATTATCTAGACCATGTTGGTTGGCTTCATGACAAAACATGGTTAGCTCACGGTATTCACTTCAACGATGAAGAGATACACAGATTAGGTGTCGCAAAAGTTGGAATTGCGCATTGCCCTACTTCTAATATGATGCTAGCTTCAGGAATTTGTAAAACTCTGGACTTAGAAAAAGCAGGTGCGATTATAGGTATTGGTGTTGATGGCTCAGCTTCAAATGATGGTTCTAATATGATTACTGAAGTAAGAATGGCTATGTATCTGCAAAGATTAAAATATGGTTCTTCTAAGATCACACATCAAAAAGCTTTTGAGTGGGCGACAAAAGGGTCTGCTCAAATACTTAGACGTGATGATATTGGTGAAATTGCAGTAGGGAAAGAGGCTGATTTGGCTTTTTTTAAATTGGATGAACTTCGATTTTCGGGTTCTCATGACCCTCTCGCTGCTCTGCTTTTATGCGGGGCGACCAAGGCTGACAGAGTGATGATAGCTGGGAAATGGAAGGTTATTGATGGCAAAGTTTTAGAGATGGATATTGGGCAAATGATGGCACAACATACCGCACAGTCAAAACGACTATACAACGCAGCCTTAAACAATTAGGTGTAAATTTTCATAGGATCAAGAATGCGAAACGAGATTATATTATATTTAAATGGTAACAAACACCGCGTCAGCGGTGAACAAGCTTATTGGCCATTGTCACGTTACATTAGAGAAGAGGCGGGACAAACAGGAACAAAAGTTGTATGTGCCGAAGGTGACTGCGGAGCTTGTACACTCTTCGTCTCTAACCATAACAGTGATGACTTTTATTCTATTAATTCGTGTATCAGTCCCCTATTTGCTAATGATGGCAAACATATCGTTACTATTGAAGGTCTCTCTTTACTTCAAGAAGGTTCTCACGCAGTCTCTGAAGCAATGGTTAAAGGAAATGGTGCCCAATGTGGCTTCTGCTCACCAGGTTTTGTAATGGCACTAACCGATTTGTTTGAACATAACAAAACAGTGAATGAACAGATGATTAAAGACTATACCACGGGTAACTTATGTCGTTGTACGGGTTATATTGACATTATAAAATCATCTCTCTTGGTTGATTATTCAAAGTATCAATCTGTAAAAGACTTTTTCCTCACAGCAAAACATATTGCCGAACTTACTACGCTCTCGCAAGAATCTGTATGTTTAAACTTTGATGGCAGAACCATTGCAATCGTGACAAGTTTAGAGGAATTATATAGTTATCGTACAAAATTTCCATATGCCAAACTCATCGCTTCAGCTACAGACCTTGGTGTCTTAATGAACAAGGGAATGTCTCAAGAACAAGAATTTATTTTTATTGGAAAAATCGCCTCATTAAACACACTAAGTGTTGAGGATGATTATATTAATATCGGTGCCAACATAACACTTACAGAAGTACAAAGAGAGTTACAAGAATTTTATCCGGAATTTTCAGAATTCTTAGATGAATTTGCATCACCTCAAATTAAAAACAAAGGTACACTTGTAGGAAATATCGCCAATGGCTCACCCATTGGCGATACTCTCCCCTTTCTTGTTAGCATAGAAGCCGTCTTGGTTATTTCCAGTATTAAAGGAACTAGAGAACTTCCGATTAGCAAATTTTACAAGGGGTATAAAGATTTTGACCTTGAGAGTGATGAAATTATAATTGCTGTGAAACTGCCTAAGCCAGTGAGTGGTGCTATTTTGAAACTCTATAAAGTAGCAAATAGAACGCATCTCGATATTGCAACTGTCAGTGCAGCTTTTTATCTTAAAATGAGTAACTCGAACTCGTTTGAACAACTTCATATTGTCTATGGTGGTGTTGGACCAACAGTACTTCGTCTCAATGAGATAGAAAAAAGATATCTTGGTGAACCTTTTAGTTTAGAAACTTTCGAGAAGATCGGAACAGATATATCCAACTTTATAAAACCCTTAACAGATGTAAGAGGAAGTGCCCAGTTTCGTAAAACTGTCGCGAGAAACCTTCTTAGCAAACTTTACTATGACCTAGGAGGTGCCTAATGCGTACCGCAGTACCTCACGATAATGCCATAGGGCATCTTAACGGCAGAACAAAGTTTATAGAAGACAAGGCCATGATTAAAAATGAAGTCTATGTCTCTTATATCGCGTCACCTTATGCCAAGGCTAAAATATTAGAACGTGACTATACACAAGCAAAAGAAATAGAAGGTGTTTTAGGCATCTGGGATCACAGAGACCTTAGTGGAAATTACTGGGGAAATATCAATGCTGACCAGCCTGTCCTGGCAGAAGAGATTACTGAGTATGTTGGGGAACCTCTTGCTATTATAGCGGCTACCACTATCGAGGCATTAGAAAGCGTGAGAAAACTGGCACTTATCACTTTTGAACCTCTCACACCAGTGCTTAGTCTTGATGAGGCAATAAAAGAAAAAGATTACTTTAATGATGTACAAGTAATTAAGCGTGGTAATTTTGAGAGTGCTTTTGAAAATGCACCACTAACACTTCAAGGAAACTATGAAAATGCAGGGCAAGAACATTTTTATCTTGAATCACAAGCTGCTATCTCTTATCCTGTTGATAACGATGAAGTTGATGTTATCAGTTCAACACAAAACCCGACAGAGATTCAACATGTTGTTGCAAAATGTTTAGGCTTAAAACTCAGACAAGTAACCTCTAAAGTCAAAAGAATGGGAGGTGCCTTTGGTGGGAAAGAGACGCAATCTGTTCCTTTTGCTGTTATGGCTGCCTTTGTTGCCTTTACACTTAAACGACCGGCACGTATTATTCTTACTAAAGATGATGACATGATCGTTACCGGTAAGCGTCACCCTTTTAAAGGATTTTATAGAGTTGGTTTTAATTCAGAGGGTAAAATTTTAGGACTTGAGTCAAAATTATTTGCCGATGGTGGTGCCTACACAGACATCTCCCCTTCTATAGTCCAACGTGCAGTCTTACACAGTGACAATGCATATTTTCTTGAAAACTGGAGTATTTCCGGAGTGGCTTGTAAAACAAACCACCATCCTCACACCGCTTTTCGTGGGTTCGGTGCTCCTCAAGGCATGGCTTTAATAGAACAGGTTCTCGATGATGTTGCTTACCATCTTAATATGGATCCTCTAACGGTAAGAGAAAGAAACTTGTATGGTATAAACAAAAATAATATTGCGCCTTATGGTCAAGAGATTACACAAAATATGTTACCTCAAATAGTAGAAAAACTTACAGATTCAAGTCACTACAGACAAAGACGAGAAGCCATTGAAGTTTTTAATAAAACCTCTAAAACAACCATTAAAGGTATTGGACTTACTCCTGTGAAGTTTGGTATCTCTTTTACTGCGAGATTTTTAAACCAAGGTAATGCTCTAGTCAATGTCTTCCCCGATGGAAGCGTACAAATCTCTACTGGTGCCACAGAAATGGGTCAAGGTGTCAACACTAAAATAGCACAAGTAGTAGCTGAGACTTTAGGCGTTGATGCCTCTATGTGCAAGGTGATGATAACTTCTACAGAGAAGAACCATAACACATCACCAACAGCCGCTTCAAGCGGAACAGACATCAATGCAATGGCGGCAAATCTAGCAGTCATAAAAGTTAAAAACCGTCTTCTGAACGTAGCAGCGCAAGTTTTTTTAAATGAAGATCATGATGCTCATTTTGAATATGTCGTGAGCGAAGCAATTGAGACTAGTCACATTCTTTTTGAAAATGGAGTTGTAACAAACACACAAACTAGTCAAAAAATGGCGCTTACAGAACTTTTATATATTGCGTATATGAATAGAATATCAATGGGAGATTATGCTTTTTACAAAACTCCAGACCTGAGTTATGATATTAAAAAGGGAGAAGGAAAACCTTTTGCTTACTACACCAACTGTGCGGCTGTCAGTGAAATCACTATTGACCGCTTTACAGGGAAGACCACTGTAGATAAAGTTGAAATTTTAATGGATCTTGGACGCTCAATCAATGAAGGTCTCGATCAAGGTCAAATCGCAGGTGCTTTTGTTCAGTGTATGGGTTGGGTTACTAATGAGAATCTCGTTTATTCTGATAAAGGGTCGCTACTTTCACACTCACCTACGACCTATAAAATCCCAAACATTCAAGATATTCCTTCAAGTTTCACCATAGACTTTATTGACAATCCTTATGAGGTCAACAATGTTAGAGGCTCTAAAGCCGTGGGTGAGCCTCCTTTTGTTTTAGGACTCTCTATCTGGTCTGCTATTCGACATGCTCTTACTTCTCAGGGATTCACGGGAAATATTAAAATTCCTGCTACATCTGAGAATGTCTTGATGAAACTGGAGTCACTCAGATAATGAACCTCTATAAAAAGATTAAAAAGCTCGATCACGATACCAGTTATGTCTTGATCACTATCGTAGAAGCACAGAGAAGTGTACCACAAGAGATTGGTGCGAAAATGATTGTCACACAAACATGTCTGGACAGCCCACTGTATGGAACAATTGGTGGGGGAAAGGTTGAAAAAGAGTCGGTTCGTCATGCCGTGGCACTTTTGAATGATACCACCGCGACAAGTCATTTACGAAAAATACACCTGACCAAAGATCTAAAGATGGCTTGTGGTGGTGAAATGACGATATTTTTTGAAGTCGTAAGAGGTGAACAATGGAATATAGCTATATTTGGTGCAGGACATGTTGCCCAAAAATTAGTACGTATATTAAAAACCCTTGATTGCCATGTACACTGTTTTGATTCACGTCAAGATTGGCTTGATAAACTTCCAAACGCAAAAAATATTTCAAAACATACTCTTGATATGAGCCCTGAAAAAATTGGCTCCTTTAAACATCTTTTACCAGAAACGTGTTTTTACCTTATAATGACGCATTCTCAGCATATTGATTTTCCCGTAGCAAAAAAAATTATAAGCAAAAATAAAAACCTACCTTATCTTGGAATTGTAGGTAGTGCTTCTAAGGCTAAAAGTATTGGGCATAGACTGTTAGAGAGTGGTATTGCTAAAGACGATATTGCTAAAATATATTCTCCTGTTGGCTTAAACATCGGAAACAACACCCCAGCAGAGATAGCTATTAGCATTACAGCACAGTTATTAGAGGTTCGAGGTCTACATTATTAGAAACTGATTAAAACATAAGCAGTCTTTAGGTGAATATATATCTTTATATTGTGTACAATAATTGTAGAAGTTTAGTTATTATAAAATATATTGGAGTATTTATGCATTCGGACACATTGAAAAATACTACCAAAATAGATAGTAAAATATTTAGGGCTTCTGTACTATTTTTTAATGCAGACCCCTTTTCAGTAACTTCCCTCGAAAAGGCTGTTGAATATTATGAAGATGGTCTACTTATTATTAAAAACAATCACATTGAAGATGTAGGAAACTATGAAGAGATGTGTGAGAAATATCATTTGACTGATAGTAATATTGACTCTAGCTTTGTAAATAAGTTAATAATGCCAGGTTTTATTGATACGCATATACACTACCCTCAAACTGAGATAATAGGGTCCTTTGGAGAACAGTTATTACCTTGGCTCACTAAATATACATTCCCTGCAGAGATGAAGTTTAAAGACACAAAGTACGCAGAAGAAATTTCAAAATTTTTCATTAATGAACTGTTAAAAAATGGTACGACTACGGCACTTGTCTTAGGCACGGTGCATACAGAGTCTGTAGATGCTATTTTTCATGCAGCCGATGCAAAAGAGATGCGTTTAATCGCTGGGAAGGTAATGATGGATCGCAATGCACCAGATGGATTGTTGGATACTGCACAATCAAGCTATGACGAGAGTGAGTCACTCATTAAAAAGTGGCACAATCATAACCGTCTTTTGTATGCTATAACACCAAGGTTTGCCCCAACTTCAACACCAGAACAACTTCTTTTGGCTGGAGCCTTAAAAGAGAAATATCCTACAACTTATGTCCATACACATCTTTCAGAGAACAGTGATGAGATCGCATGGGTGAAGTCACTCTTTCCTGAAGCAAAAAATTATCTTGATGTGTACGATAAAGCAGGATTAGTGACTTCTAAAAGCATCTTTGCACATGCCATTCATCTTGAAGCGTGTGAATATGATGTTCTGTATAAAAATAATGCCGTAGTCAGTTTTTGTCCTACTTCAAATCTCTTTTTAGGCAGTGGACTTTTTAAGATCAGAGAGATGAAAAAAGAGGGTCGTAATATTCGTATAGGGTTAGGAACAGATGTAGGAGCCGGCACAAGTTTTAATATGATTCAAACTCTTAATGAAGCTTATAAGGTTGTTTCGTTAGAACAAAATGGTGCTCATCCTCGTGTTGCTATGTCTGCCTTTGAAGGGTTTTATCAAGCAACTTTAGGGGGTGCCATTGCACTCTCTCTTGATGATAAAATTGGAAAACTTTCCTCAGGCTATGAAGCTGATTTTGTAGTTTTAGACTTTGAAGCTACAGCACTGCAAAAATTACGCATGCAGAGAATTCAAGAAAATAAACAAGGTGTTTTAGAGAGTTTATCGGAGAAGCTCTTTGCATTAATGATGATGGGCGATGATAGAAATGTTGTAGCTACGTATGTGAATGGAAACAAAGTATTCTAATCCCCAATGAAAGGAAATAAAATAGAAAAAAATGAACAAATAAACAGCTTAAGGTCTTGTCATAAGAATCGGACACATCTCAAAATCCTAATCTAATACTCAAAGGATTTTGAGATGTATCTTGTCTTTATTACATCTTATATAGAAATTAACGGCAATGCCAATTCAAAATAAAGAGGAAAATATGTTAAAAAGATTATTTGGTGAATATCACCTAAAAACAGAACTATCAGCAGGGATGACCGTATTCTTAGCAATGCTATACATTGTACCCCTAAATGCGCTAATTTTATCACAAGCTGGAATGCCCTATGACGCTTTGATCACTGCAACAGCATTGATGACAGTTATAGCAACAGCTATCAATGCTATTTATGCTAGAACACCGATTGCCTTGAGTGTTGGTATGGGATTAAATGCTTACTTTACCTTTGGACTTGTTAAAGGAATGGGTATGGAATGGCAAAGTGCCTTAGGTATTGTATTAGTCTCTGGAATACTTTTTGTTATTTTAAGTCTTACGCCTTTC
>Ga0209633_10002399_pt1 | contig 18112 bp, 14 predicted proteins | sample Cruoilmetagenom1_FD_187290 | JGI IMG/M metagenome (GOLD analysis project Ga0209633, IMG submission 187290) | Oil polluted marine microbial communities from Coal Oil Point, Santa Barbara, California, USA - Sample 1 (SPAdes) (version 2) | ecosystem: Environmental > Aquatic > Marine > Oil seeps ... | reverse complement strand
ATGTTTTATAACAGCTACAGGTTACATTCAACACTTGGCTATGTTTGTCCTAATGATTATGAGAAACAACTAATAGAAATGGAAAAAATGGCGTAACTGGGTTGTACCAAAAACCTTGACCACTTCAACTCTCTGCCAGAGAGAGGGAGTTTAACGGTATTGTAATTGTTGGCACCCCCCCCCATTTATTAGCATCAGTGTGGCATAACAATATTTCCAAACTTTAAATCCACTATTCAACTGTAGGGCATCTCTATCAATAGGGTATTCCTTCTGGCTAAGCCCCATAGGGCAAGACTACAAGCCATCATTTCCGATGTTGCACCTCTTGTGATGGCAATAAGCTTTCCCTGCGAGGTGCGCCTAGGATATGATGGCTTGTAGTCTTGCAGAAGAAACACCCTATTAATAGAGATGCCCTTTGTAACTCCATGACATTATCCCGCCAACTAGCGCAGACAATTTTGCATGGTTTTGAGAACCATTTCAGACTCTTTAGCGAAATTACGGCTGGAGCCCAACAGCGTTTTGAGTCGGCAGACTGGAAAGCGGAGCGTCATTATTCTAGGTTGCGTATTCAGTTTTATGACACGCGTGTTAATGAGACGATTCAAATTTTAGAGAGTCAGTTTCAGCTTTTGCCGCTGGATGAAGAACAATGGAAGCTTGTTAAATCAGATTTTATCTTATTGTTACAAGAGCATCAGCAGCCTGAATTGGCAGAAACATTTTATAATTCTTTGTTTTGCAGGATTTTTCCCAGAGAGTTTTTCACCAATCATTTTATTTTTATCCGTAGTGCAGTCGCCACTCAATATATTGCCTCCAACGTACCTACCTACCTTGCTTATTATCCCGCCAAAACTGGTTTTTTCTCATCGATTAGCAATATATTGGAACAGTTTAATTTAGGCATACCATTCGAGAATTTACATCGAGATAAGCGACATATGGCTCGTTCTATTTGTAAAATTTTTAAAAAAGGATATAGATCTGCCGAGCTTAATTTTCAATACCAGGTGATCAACGCTTTATTCTATCGAAATAAAGCGGCCTATATTGTCGGTAAAGCCGTGAATGGGCATGAGGTTTATCCTTTTGCGGTTGCCTTATTGCATAACGAAGAAGGTGGTATTTATGTTGATGCCTTGCTGGTTGGTGAGGATTCAGTATCACAACTATTTGGTTTTTCCTATGCCTATTTTATGGTACATCATCCAGTACCGTCTGCGATTATAGATTTTCTTAGAAGTCTTATGCCGAGGCGAAAAAGCGAGGGATTATATTCAGCCATTGGTTATCAAAAGCAGGGCAAAACCGATTTTTACCGAGCCTTTTTACATCACCTTGATTATTCTGATGATGATCTGGTTCTGGCACCCGGTATTCCTGGTATGGTGATGTCCGTTTTTACGCTGCCTTCATATCCTTATGTATTTAAAATCATTCGTGATAGTTTTGCACCACCCAAGGAGATCAGCCGCAAACAGGTAGAGGAGAAGTATCAACTGGTTAAGCAACATGATCGCGTTGGAAGAATGGCGGATATGCTGGAATTTTCACACGTTGTTTTGCCACTTAAACGATTCACCAAATCTCTATTGGAAGACCTCCAGGGTAGCTGCGAAAATAGTATTAAGTTCATCGAAAATGCTCACGGGGAAAAGCAAATAATGCTCGATCATGTTTATATCGAGCGTCGCATGCTACCTTTAAATATGGAATTGGAAATGGCTGAAAAGGTGAAAGACCATGAGCGTGTTGATCATTTGGTTAAATCTTATGGAAATGCTATCAAAGAGCTTTCCGCAGCTAATATTTTTCCCGGCGATCTTCTCTTTAAAAACTTTGGTGTTACGCGCTTAGGGCGTGTGGTTTTTTATGATTATGATGAAATCATCTATCTCACAGATTGTAATTTCAGAAAAATACCTAAACCTAAAAATGCACAACAGCTAATGTCCTCAGAACCCTGGTACAGCGTCGCACGCAATGATATTTTCCCAGAAGAATTTTCACGTTTTCTATTGGCTAACGATTATATTAAAACGCCATTTATGAAATACCATGACGATTTACTGGATGCTGATTTTTGGATTGAGAAACAACAGAAAATTGAAGATGGCGTGTTTGAAGATGTATTTCCTTATCCGATTAAGTTCAGATTGAATCGGAATGTAAATAGCTGATGCTAAAAACTGGGGGGGGTGCCATACTTGGATCTGGGAGCCTCAGACTTACTCCATGCATATCAATCATTCAGGTTTAAAAATTGTACAAAATCATCCAAAAACTGCTGTTCTTACTACCTGCTGAAATGGCACATCATTTCACTTTGAAATCACTTTCAATCTTGAATAGTGTTGGAATACTTAATCTCGTTAAAAGTAATTATTCAAATCAGCAGATCAAAGTTATGGGAATAGAATTCCCGAATAGAATTGGTTTGGCTGCGGGACTGGATAAGAACGGGGAACACATTAAAGCACTTTCCAATCTTGGTTTTGGCTTTGTTGAAATAGGTACAGTGACACCCAGACCACAACCCGGAAATCCCAAGCCAAGATTATTTCGGTTGCCAGCAGCGAAAGCGATTATTAATCGCATGGGCTTTAATAATCTGGGTGTTGATGAATTAATTCATAATGTGAATAAGGTCAGAGGCTCTGGCTTTAATGGCATTATCGGCATTAATATTGGCAAGAATTTTGATACTGCGGTTGAAGACGCTACAAAGGATTATTTAATTGGCTTAAGACAGTCTTATCGTTATGCTGATTATGTCACGATCAATATTTCATCTCCGAATACACCAGGGTTGAGAACTCTACAATATGGTGAAGAGCTGAATAATTTACTCGCGGCAATTAAGAATGAACAGATGAAATTATCGCTGGAGTTTAAGAAATATATTCCTATTGCGGTAAAAGTAGCGCCTGATTTAAACGATGAAGAAATCAAAGGCATTGCCGAGGCTATTCTGGCAAACAATATGGATGCGCTCATTGCGACCAATACGACTTTGTCACGTGATGCGGTTAATGGCATGCGACACGCTAAAGAGGCAGGTGGCTTAAGTGGTCAACCAGTGCGCGATATGTCGACTTACGTCATTGCTGAATTTCATAAATACCTTAAAGATCAGGTGCCCATTATTGGTGTGGGAGGCATATCATCTGCACAGGATGCACAGGATAAACTGGATGCTGGAGCCGCTTTATTGCAGATTTATACGGGCTTGATTTATAAGGGGCCAAAACTAATTAAGAAGATACTTGAAGCCACCCAAAAGTAAGTTATATCATACGCTATTTAGATATTCCCAATCCCCAATCAAATGACTCTCAGGAGCAGAATTTAATGTTTTCAAAAGACATGACTATCGCAAGTTACGATGCAGAACTTGCCACTGCAATATCATCAGAAATTCAACGTCAGGAAGATCACATCGAGTTGATCGCTTCTGAAAACTATACCAGCCCGCGCGTTATGGAAGCTCAAGGCTCGGTATTAACCAATAAATATGCAGAAGGGTATCCTTCAAAACGTTATTACGGCGGTTGTGAATATGTAGATATTGCCGAGCAACTGGCAATTGATCGGGTGAAAGAATTGTTTAATGCTGATTATGCCAATGTTCAACCACATTCTGGTTCATCTGCTAATCTCGCTGTTTATATGGCATTAATGGAGCCGGGTGAGACGGTTCTTGGTATGTCATTGTCAGATGGTGGCCACTTAACCCACGGTTCGCACGTTAGCTTTTCAGGCAAGATTTACAATGCGGTTCAGTATGGTTTAAATAATGATACCGGCGAGATTGATTATGAACAGGTTGAATCATTAGCGCGTGAACATAAACCAAAAATGATCGTGGCTGGTTTCTCGGCGTATTCTCGTATTGTTGATTGGCAGCGTTTTAGAGATATTGCGGATGAGATTGGAGCCTATTTATTTGTTGATATGGCGCATGTTGCAGGTCTGGTTGCTGCAGGTGTTTATCCGTCACCGGTTGCGATTGCTGATGTTACTACCTCAACTACACACAAAACTTTGCGTGGGCCGCGTGGTGGCATTATCCTCGCTAAAGCCAATGAAGAAATCGAGAAGAAACTAAACTCTGTAGTTTTCCCTGGCACTCAAGGTGGCCCTTTAATGCATATTATTGCGGCAAAGGCAGTGTCTTTTAAAGAGGCGATGGAGCCAGAATACAAAACCTATCAGCAACAGGTTGTTAAGAACGCACAGGCAATGGCGAATACCTTTATTGAACGTGGTTTTAATATTGTCTCTGGCGGCACAGACAACCATCTTTTTCTGCTTGATTTAGTCGACAAAGGTATGACTGGAAAAGTTGCTGATGCCGCTTTAGGTAAGGCACACATTACCGTAAATAAAAACTCTGTTCCGAATGATCCACAGTCGCCTTTTGTTACCAGTGGTCTTCGTATTGGGTCTCCTGCAATCACTACACGTGGTTTTAATGAAGCGCAAAGTGTTGAATTAACTCACTGGATTTGTGATGTACTTGAGTCCATCGCTAAAGATGAGAATGATCAAACTGTGATTGATCAAGTTAGAGAAAAAGTCTCCGAAATTTGCAAAAAACTGCCTGTTTATAGATAGGAATAACGAATGCATTGCCCTTTTTGTGGACATGACGATACGCGGGTAGTCGATTCGCGTCTTGCCAGCGAAGGCGATCAAGTACGCCGCCGCAGGGAATGCATTGCCTGTAAAGAGCGTTTTAGCACTTTCGAATATGCGGTATTTAATATGCCGCCAGTAATTAAATCGGATGGTGTTCAACAACCATTTAATGAGCATAAATTGCGTGCTGGTTTAATGCGTGCGACTCAGAAACGACCAGTAAATGTGAAAGCGATTGACCGTGCGGTAATCGAGATACAAAAGCGCATATTAAATTGTGAGGAAGGCAAGCATTGTGCTGAGGTTGAAACCAGCCTGATCGGTGAGTACGTTATGGAAGAATTGCGTAAGCTGGATGATGTTGCCTATATCCGTTTTGCATCGGTGTATCGTGATTTCAATGATATTGGTGAATTTATTGAAGCTATCGAAGGTCTGGAAAATAGCCCTAGTCCTGAATTAAAAAAACGTCAGATTAAGCTTCCCGGTTCCTGATTGTGAGTAATTCCTAACCATGAGCATTTCCTATCTATGAACATTACGCCTGAAGATTACAAGTTCATGGCGCGCGCTATTCAATTAGCAGAAAAAGGTAAATATACAACGCATCCAAATCCTCGGGTTGGCTGTGTAATTGTTAAAGATAATCAAATTGTTGGCGAAGGTTTTCATCAAAAAGCAGGTGAGCCACATGCCGAAATCAATGCTATTAACTCAGCTACGGCGTCCTCAGTAACAGCATCACTTCAAGGTGCAACTGTCTATGTCACTCTAGAGCCATGTTCGCACACTGGCAAAACACCTCCCTGCGCCAATACCTTAATCCAGCAGAAAATCAAACGCGTCGTGATTGGTATGCAAGATCCAAACCCTGAAGTTGCTGGCAAAGGTATTCAAAAGCTGCGTGATGCAGGCTTAGCGGTTGAAGTAGGAGTGCTTGAAAATCAGGCTGAATTATTAAATCCGGGTTTTATAAAGCGCATGAAAAAGGGCTTGCCCTGGGTTCGAATAAAACTTGCTATGAGTATAGATGGACGCACTGCTATGGCATCCGGTGAAAGCCAATGGATAACAGGCAGCGCAGCTCGTAACGATGTTCAGCGGTTGCGTGCAATGGCTGATGCCATTATGACGGGATCAGGAACACTACTACAGGATGATCCTTCGTTGAATGTTCGAACAAGCGCTGAAGCGCTTGGAATTAGCAACGAGTTAAAAGATAAATTAAAGCAGCCCCTCTGTGTGCTTTTAGATAGCCAATTGCAAATATCTCCCAACGCCAAAATGCTTGGATTTGATAATAGAAAGACTCTAATTTATACAAACTCAGAAAATGATTCTAAAAAAGAGCAATTGGAGAAAACGGGTGCAAAAGTTATAACACTTTCAAATGATACTGAGCGATTGTCTCTTAAAGACGTATTACAAGATCTTGCCAAGCAACAAATTAATGAGATTCATGTAGAAGCGGGTGCGACCTTATGTGGTGCATTGTTAGAACAGCAGCTAGTAGATGAAATAATCATTTTTATGGCGCCAACACTAATGGGTTCAAATGCCAGAGGCTTGTTTAATCTGCCTGAACTGAACCAAATGAAAGATAAGTTCGATATTAAAATTGAAGATATTCGCGCTATTGGTAATGACTGGCGGATAACTATGAAGCCTGTTTATTAAGGCGATCCTAACCGCTGATGCTAAAAACCAGGGGGGTGCCATGTAAGCTGTGAAGGTATTCGTGGAACTCATAAAAATGGCTCAATATTAGAAACGAACTCTTCCTATAATTCTGATAAGGGTGCACTACTAAAAATCTTTTCACCAACAAAACGTGCTCCTGCTTTTGTTAAGTGACCTCCGTCAAATGAAATCAATTCGCCTTTTGGTGTGAAGATAGGACATTTACTTTGTTTTTCGCCGCATATCAATGCATATTGATCGACGAAAACACTTTTGTCGAAGCTTTGGCGAAGTAAGTCATTATCGTTAATATATTTTTCATTGATCGGATTACGTAAATTAATACGTTTACTGGAAGGCATCCGAAGATAATGCCTTAATGCTATACGCCCAAAGCTTTTGCGACCTAATACGATAACTTTTTGAGTGTCTTTAAGTGCGAGGTTTTTAATACTTTCTGGTAGCTTTTTCACCGCCCATTCCCTCCATAAAGCGGCTAAGACAATCACGTCGGCATTGGCAATTTGTTCTTTTGCTTTTTCCAAGCTATCTTTGCTTTTGCAAAATGATTTATCTTTACTGGCAACACCAGATTCTGATAGTTTTCCTAAAAATGGCTGGCATTGTGCAGGAATGTGTCGGGTGCGTATTTGGTAAGCACCTAAGTAATCATCTTCCATTGCACTGTTTAAAAAATCTTGTGCTTGGCTATCACCTATCAATAATAATTTTTTCTTGCTGTTTGTCTTATCGAAGGATTTATTTTGGATTTTGCCAAATCTTTCGCGAACATATTGTTTGTTTACTTCTGGGTCTGCAGACTTTAAAAGATTGTCCGCTGTAGCAACTGAGGTATTAAATAGGAATACAGATGCGTGTATACCAATGTAAATGACTGTGTTTTTTAAATATGTCTTATATTCAATTTTTGGGTTTCTACTGTTGTTTTTTGTAATTATACGCATTTACTGATTTGTCCCTTTTAGATGCCAATTTTTTTATTTCTATTGAATTCACTGAGTCAAGTAATAGACTGTTTCTACCTCTATCAGTTCACTAATGTTTTCAGTTCCTTAAACTTGCAAAACGCTCTTCAAAACCATTGCCTAGTATTAATCCTGAACCTAAGGCAATTAGGGCGATGCTGCATATCACTGCAATCCACAAGACTTGTTTTTGACTTAAAAAATTACGATTACGAAACGGTTTCTCTACCCAACGCCAACTGATGTATGCAAGGAAAAATGCTAAGACAGCTAGGCCTAACAAGGCAATGTTTGATAATTCTTCATAGCTATTAATACGCGCAAACACAAATAAAGGTTGATGCCATAAATAGGCACTATAAGAAATCAATCCAATCCCTACAAAGGCAGGTATTGACAAAAGTTGTCCTGCAATTGTATTCGCCCCTGCAAACAAGATTAATAAGACTGTCCCAACAACAGGTGCTAAAGCGTAAATACTTGGGAAGGGTATGTCTTTACTAAAGAAGAATATAGAGAATAAAATCATTAACAGACCCAATAAACTGCCGACTTGTTTTGTTGTGTTATTAGGTTGGTTCGCATTTTGTAAATAAAATGCACAAAGGACGCCTGCTATTAACTCCCATGCTCTTGAAGGAGCTAAGAAGAAATTTGCCTCTGGAGTATTTCGCCAAGCCCATTCGCAATAAAGCAAACTTAATAGCGCAAGTATACTCAAAACAATGATTCGACTGCGTTTTAACCAAATTACAGTGAAAATCATGAATACAGGGAATACCAAGTAGAACTGTTCTTCTACTGCTAGGCTCCATGTATGTAGTAAAGGGATAAATTCTGCTGTCGGTGCAAAATAATTACTTTGTTGCCAAAATAGGACGTTTGATGCGAAAACACCAACTGATACAACGCTCTCACCAAAATCAACTAATTCTGTTGGTAATAATAAAAACCAGGAAGCGACGATGCTTAGCAATACTACAAGCATTAACGCTGGAAGAATCCGTCTAGCTCGGCGCTCATAAAAACTTGCCAAGGTGAACCGATCTTTTGCTTGCTCACTTAGGATAATAGACGTAATTAGATAACCACTAATAACAAAGAAAATATCAACGCCAACAAAACCGCCACTAAATGTGGAAATGCCAGCATGAAACAATACAACAGGTATCACTGCTAAGGCCCTTAACCCATCTATTTCTGCTCGATACTGCATATAAAAAGGATACTCCCCAATAATTTTATTCTTGATTTTCTCAAGCCCTAAGAAAATATCTTTGTGATGATATGACAACAAGAAATTAATTTTGTTTATAATTAGTTACCGTCCAGAAAGCATACCAATTGAGAACGCCTCAGGCATGTAATCTTGCAACCACTACATCTTGTTATTTGAGAATAACCAAACACCAAAATGTATTCGTCACAATCTTACGCACCTGATTCATTCTCAAAAAGGCTTGTTTCTGGATGCTAACTAATTAGTTACCGTCCGGAAAGCATACCATTATCAACTTTGAATAATTTTTATGTCTGATACAAAAAAGTGGGGGGGTGCCATACTTCGACTCAGCTCAGCACAAGTGAAGCTGTGAAAGTATTCATGGAGGCCTTTTTGACTTATTATTATTATCTAGATTAGCGATACAAACATGGATTTTTTAAACCTTTTTTCAAATACTCAACTTTTCTTTATCGCTCTGATTTTTATCTGGACGGGTTTTGTGCGTACGGGAATTGGTTTTGGTGGGGCGGCCTTGGGCTTGCCTTTATTATTATTGGTTGATGATAAACCCCTAGTTTTTCTGCCTATAATCGGCACACATTTGCTTTTCTTTTCATCGTTAACCTTGGCAAGCCGACTTCAGAATGTTAACTGGAATGTTGTTGCCAAAGTTATGGCAATTATTGTTTTACCGAAAATTGCAGGTTTGATTGGCCTCTTTAACTTTCCAACCTATTGGTTAGTGATTGCAGTATTTTGTATTACCCTTTTTTACGGTTTTACATGGCTGACAAATTACACCATACGCAGTCAGTCAAAATATGTTGATGCGGTGCTATTAATAATTGGTGGTTATGTTAGTGGAACATCGTTGATTGGCGCACCTTTAATTGCTGCGGTTGTAGCGAGACATGTTGAACGTGTACAGTTGCGAGAAACATTGTTTATCTTATGGATTATTCTGGTGATGTTTAAAATGGGTGCATTTGTTGCGTATGATGTTGAATTGCAGTGGAAATTCAGTTTGATTCTACTGCCGTTGGTTGCCATTGGTCATTTTGTAGGACTCAAAGCGCATGATTATCTGATTGCTCGTGATAGCACTACTTTCCATCGTTTTCTGGGGCTATCTCTGATAGTGGTTTCAGCTTCTGGATTGCTAAAATATATTTATGACAGAGGTTAAGGGTAGAAATGAAATCTAATTTTATTAGCATACATCATATAAGCTTTATTATTTCCGATCTGAATAGATCAAAAGCTTTTTATTGCGATGTGCTTGGCTTGGAAATTGATACTGCTCGACCTGATTTAAATTTTGATGGAATATGGTTGAATATTAATCAGCAACAGCAAATACATTTATTGTTGGTGGACAATCCTGATCAAGCAGATAGACCAAAACATGGTGGTCGGGATCGTCATGCAGCTTTCAAAGTTAGAGATTTTAATTTGATTCGTTCGCATCTGGATAACTCAAACATTGCGTATACACTTAGCAAGTCAGGTAGGGAAGCTTTATTCTGTAGAGACCCTGACGGCAATACATTGGAAATAATGAAATGACACAAGAAGCACTTAAAGAAAACGGTAAAGAAACTGAGCCGGACTTTAATAAAGTATTCAAAAGCAAATTTTATGGTGTGCTACGCTGGCATCAGCTTGATGTCATCTGGGATGCGGTCAAAAAAGAAGGTGATAGTGGTTGGTATCTGTATGAAGTTGACGGACAAGTCCCTGATAGCTTAACCAGTGGTAAAGAGTTAAATGGCTTTATTGATGAGTTGGATAAGGAACTTCGTACTGGTCACGATGAAGACTACTGTGGAATTGTTTATACAGATGATTTAAAAGCACCGAGTTTTATCAAAGTCTTTGATCCGTCAAATCTGGGAACATCCTGTAGTATTGGAACGACCGCGCCCCCGCCAAAATGGATCATTAGTAAATTACGCCCTGAAAAACTATCAACTATAGAGAAAAAACCACAATTTAAAAAACGCTGGTTGGGTAATTTATTCTCAAAAAAATAAGTGTGGATATGGCTTATATATTCAATCAAAATATTAGACAAATATTTAGCCTAAAAAATAACTGATAAGAAGCGCATGCCGCATAGACACTTAGGATTCTTTTCGAGTAGAATACACGGCACTTTGTATGCTGGCTAAATATATAGGGTATCTCTAATTATTGGGGTTCCTAATTGTCATTTTGAGGATCATAAGTTGAATAAAAGCGCAATTCTTGTACTTGAAGATGGAAGTGTATTTCATGGCAAGTCAATAGGTTATGAAGGATGCACAGTTGGAGAAGTTGTTTTTAATACGGCTCTAACGGGATATCAGGAAATTCTTACCGACCCTTCCTATGCTAGTCAAATGGTGACATTAACCTATCCGCATATTGGCAACGTCGGTGTAACCAGTGAAGATGAAGAGGCAGATACTATCTTTGCAACTGGCTTAATTGTAAAAGATGTACCCTCTTTACATAGCAACTGGCGTGCACAGGAGACATTACCTGACTATTTACAACGAAAAAAAGTGGTTGCTATTGCAGATATCGATACCCGTCGCTTGACACGAATATTACGCGAGAAAGGTGCACTGCGCGGTTGCATTTCTGTCACTGAAAATACAGATAAAAACGTAGATTCTGCACTTCAAAAAGCTAAAGAGTTCCCCGGTCTGAAAGGAAGTGATCTTGCTAAAGTGGTTTCGACTAAAAGTAGCTACACCTGGAATACAGGGACCTGGAAACTTAACTCCTCAGAAATTGAAACTCTGGATAAGTCTGCTGCTAAATTTCAGGTTGTTGCCTACGATTTTGGTATCAAAAAGAATATTCTTCGTATGTTAGTAGATCGTGGTTGCTACGTGACGGTTGTTCCTGCTCAAACACCTGCAGCAGAGGTGCTAGCCATGAACCCTGATGGTGTATTTCTCTCGAATGGTCCTGGTGATCCAGAGCCTTGTGATTATGCGATTGAGTCAATTAAACACATTCTGGATAAAAAACTACCCACATTTGGTATTTGTCTGGGTCATCAATTATTAGGGCTGGCAAGCGGTGCATCCACTATAAAAATGAAGTTTGGACATCATGGTGCCAATCATCCAGTACAAGATTTACAGACAAATAAAGTTATGATAACTAGTCAGAATCATGGTTTTGCCGTGGATGAAGCTACTTTGCCAGAGACTCTTGAAGCAACTCACCGCTCATTATTCGATGATAGTTTACAGGGAGTCAAACGAACTGACTGTCCTGCCTATAGTTTTCAGGGTCATCCGGAAGCTAGCCCCGGCCCACATGATATTGCTCCGATATTTGATAACTTTATTGCACTAATGCAGGAGGCAAAATAATGCCTAAACGTACCGACATTAAAAGCATACTGATTATTGGTGCTGGTCCTATCGTGATAGGACAGGCCTGTGAGTTTGATTATTCTGGCGCACAAGCCTGTAAAGCATTACGCGAAGAAGGTTACCGAGTCATTCTGGTGAACTCTAACCCAGCTACAATTATGACTGACCCTGAAATGGCTGACGCCATTTATATCGAGCCGATTCGATGGAAAACAGTTGCTGCAATCATCGAGAAGGAAAAACCGGATGTATTATTGCCAACCATGGGTGGTCAAACAGCGTTAAATTGTGCACTAGACCTAGATAGACATGGTGTGCTTGAAAAGCATGGCATCGAAATGATTGGTGCAAAAAAAGAAGCCATTGATATGGCAGAAGATCGAGAAAAATTCCGCGTTGCGATGGATGAGATCGGCCTCAACTCTGCCAAATCAGCTGTTGCTCACACTATGGAAGAAGCCAGAGAGGTTCATGCTAGCCTAGGCTTTCCTACTATCATTCGACCTTCATTTACCATGGGTGGTTCCGGTGGTGGTATTGCCTATAATCAGGATGAATTTGAAGAGATCGTTGCACGTGGTCTGGATATGTCTCCAACCTCTGAAGTATTACTTGAAGAGTCTTTATTAGGCTGGAAAGAATATGAGATGGAAGTGGTTCGGGATCAGGCTGATAACTGTATTATCATCTGTTCGATTGAAAATATTGACCCGATGGGGATTCATACCGGTGACTCAATTACGGTAGCTCCTGCGCAAACCTTATCTGACAAGGAATACCAGATTCTGCGGAATGCATCACTGGCAGTGCTACGCAAGATTGGTGTTGAAACGGGTGGTTCAAATGTGCAGTTTTCTATTAATCCAGAAGATGGGCGTATGGTTATTATCGAGATGAATCCGCGTGTCTCGCGTTCATCCGCACTGGCTTCAAAAGCGACCGGATTTCCAATTGCTAAAATCGCTGCGAAACTGGCAGTGGGTTATACTCTGGATGAGCTTAAAAATGACATAACAGGTGGTGCTACCCCGGCTTCATTTGAACCAAGTATTGATTATGTAGTCACTAAAATACCACGTTTTACCTTTGAAAAATTCCCCAAGGCTGACTCGCGTTTAACTACACAGATGAAGTCAGTTGGCGAAGTCATGGCAATCGGCAGAACTTTCCAAGAGTCTTTTCAAAAAGCACTTCGTGGAATGGAAACTGATATTGATGGCTTAGATGAGCGAGTAGACCTTGAAGATGAAGGAGCCAAGGATGAATTAAGACGTGAACTAACAGCAGCTGGGCCAGAGCGGATTCTTTATGTTGGTGATGGTTTTCGTTATGGCATGAGCCAGCAAGAGATGTTTGACTTAACTGCCATTGATCCTTGGTTCTTAAACCAGATTGAAGAACTGGTGCTGATTGAGAATTCACTCAAGGAAAAGATGCTTGGTAGTATCGAAAAGGAAGAATTATTTGATCTTAAACGTAAAGGTTTTTCAGATCGTCGTCTGGCAAAGCTATTGCAAACCAAAGAAAAAGAAGTTCGTAAGGCACGAAATAATTTGGGAGTAAGACCCATTTATAAACGTGTTGATACCTGTGCAGCGGAGTTTGCAACAAATACTGCTTATATGTATTCAAGCTATGATGAGGAATGTGAAGCTCAACCGAGTGACAAAGATAAAATAATGATACTCGGTGGTGGCCCTAACAGAATTGGTCAAGGTATTGAATTTGACTATTGTTGTGTACATGCGGCTTTTGCAATGCGTGATGATGGTTACGAAACCATTATGGTGAACTGTAATCCTGAAACAGTTTCGACTGATTATGATACGTCAGACAGACTCTATTTTGAGCCTTTAACGCTTGAAGATGTTTTAGAAATTGTAGATTTGGAAAAACCAAAAGGTGTGATTGTACAGTACGGTGGTCAAACACCTTTAAAACTGGCAGAAGCACTAGAAGCAAATGGAACCCCAATTATTGGTACCAGCCCTGATTCAATAGATTTGGCAGAAGATCGTGAACGCTTCCAGCAAATGATAGAAAAGCTGGGTTTATTGCAACCACCGAATCGCACTGCGAGAAGTGCTGATGAAGGGGTTCGTCTAGCTGAAGAAGTTGGCTATCCTTTAGTTGTTAGACCTTCCTATGTCCTAGGTGGACGTGCAATGGAAATTGTCCATAATGAAGAAGATCTGCGTATTTACATGCGCGATGCTGTTAAAGCTTCCAATGAATCCCCTGTGCTATTAGATCGTTTTCTTGATGATGCTATCGAGGTTGATGTAGACGCTATTTGTGATGGCAAAGATGTTTTGATTGGTGGAATCATGCAGCACATCGAACAGGCGGGAGTTCATTCTGGCGACTCAGCATGTTCACTTCCACCTTATTCACTAAGTGATGAAGTTCAGGATGTGCTTCGTCAACAATCACGCGATATGGCATTGGCTCTAAATGTGGTTGGTCTGATGAATGTACAATTTGCCATTAAAGGTGATGAAGTATATGTTCTTGAGGTAAACCCAAGAGCTTCCAGAACTGTGCCTTATGTTTCTAAAGCGACGGGTAGGCAATTAGCCAAGGTTGCAGCACGTTGTATGGCTGGTGTGTCTCTAGCTGATCAAAATGCACTTGAGGAAATCATTCCTACTCATTTCTCGGTAAAAGAAGCGGTATTCCCCTTTATAAAGTTCCCAGGTGTCGATCCCATTCTTGGCCCAGAGATGAAATCTACCGGAGAGGTTATGGGTGTTGGTGCAACTTTTGCAGAAGCATTTGGCAAATCCCAATATGCAGCCAATGTTGATTTTCCTAAGCAAGGTGGTACGGCTTTTCTAAGTGTACGTGAAAATGATAGAAAAGCAGTATTGGAAGTAGCAAAGCTTTTAACTGATCTGGATTTTAAATTGGTGGCAACTCGTGGAACTGCACGGTCAATCAAAGAAGCTGGTTTTAGCTGTGATATAATCAATAAAGTTAGAGAAGGGCGACCACATATTGTTGATCTGGTTAAAAATGAACAGGTTAATTTAATTGTAAATACCACAGAAGGTAAAAAAGCGATTCAGGATTCATTTGAAATTCGTCGTGAAGCACTTCAAGGTAAGGTTACCTATACAACCACAATCACAGGTGCCTGGGCGTTATGTCAGGCAATGATGCACAAAGATCAAGAGCAGGTATATAAACTGCAAGATCTTCATTAGAGGGTTAAATATGGATAGGGCACCAGTTACTAGCAAAGGCGCAGAGCGCTTAAAAGCGGAGCTTAATGAGCTTAAAACAGTTACGCGCCCCAAGATAGTTGAGGCCATATCAACTGCGCGTGAACATGGTGATTTAAAAGAAAATGCAGAATATCATGCAGCTCGAGAGCAGCAGAGTTTTGCCGAAGGTCGCATTCAGGAGCTTGAATCAATACTTTCGACTGCACAAATAATCGATATTACAACTTTAGGTGTTGAAGGTAGAATTGTGTTTGGTGCAACCGTGAAGCTTGAAGATCTCGATACAGAAGAAACGGTTACATATCAAATTGTGGGTGACATAGAGGCAGACATTAAAAGAAAACTGATTGCAGTTTCTTCTCCTATTGCACGAGCAATGATAGGTAAGGAGGAAGGCGATGTGGCTACGGTAAATGCACCCGCTGGCATTCGCGAATATGAAATTATTGATATTTCATATATCTAGTGTTATCCATTATTAACTTACACATGCTATCAGCTCAACAAGATTTATTCTTATGCAAAAATTTTACTATGCCTAACTTAAAGGCATGTTGTAAATGACAACGACTGTAATTGATTTGCTCCGTCATGGAGAGGTAGAAGGTGGTGCTGTCTATCGTGGAAGTACCGATGACATACTAACCGAAAATGGCTGGCAGCAGATGGTAGCAGCTCTGGAAGATAAAAAAGATTGGGATACTATCTACTCTTCACCATTAGAAAGTTGCTGTGAGTTTGCAGAATTAATTGCTACTGAAGATGACATTGATCTTGAGATCAGCAAAGCTTTTCAGGAAATAGACTTTGGTTTGTGGGAAGGTTTGTCTCCTGATGAAATAATGAAAGAGGATGCAGAATTACTCGCAACCTGGTGGAAATCACCCACTAAAGTGTCTCCCCCTGAAGGAGAGGATTTCCATGATTTTCAGGCACGTGTGCTAAAGGCGTTCAAAAATATAATCACTGAGAATCGGGGTAATAAAATATTGTTGGTTACACATTCAGGCGTTATCCGTGTGATACTTATGTATATTCTAAGTATGCAGGAAGAAGCGTTCTTTCGAATTAATGTTGATTATGCAAGCTTCTCTCGGATACATATTTATCATGATGACACTGGCGACACAGTGAGTTTGATTCAACACGGTTAATCAGAACTTTCCTTAAGTCAAATTAGATGTCCTTGTAGATTACATTGCATTCTAATAGGCTGATATTAAAAACTAGGGGGGGTGCCACTGATTCCGCTGATACTAAAAACTGGGTTTGTAGAGAGTCCTGTGCTTTTGCTTACTTGCTGGGGCTGTGCAAGATTCGATCAACATCGACTCTTCCTTCGGAATCGTAACGATATACTTTTTAGTGAGCTTACCGTTTGTTGTTTAAACTGATAACTCAATTATTAGTAATGTGTAACCGTCTGGCTCTTGTGAGCCTTAGAAAGCAATATCAACGCTGTTAAAGTTTTTCTGAGGGGTGTATGATACGCGCCAAATTAGCTTTACTTATATAATATTTTCTTATAAAGAATGCAATCTACGAGTCTTCTAATACTATTGTTACTGCCTTTAGCGGGCGTAACAATCATTGCCTTTCTCTCAAATAAAAATCCGCAACTTATTCGAACGGTTGCCATTATAACTTCCAGTGCTGTTTTACTTTATTCCATCTTTTTGATTGTGGCAGGCGATGTCACGCCTACTGAACACGGTTTATGGCAAAGCTATCATCACGTCTGGAATACGCGTATGGGAACGTCATTCACACTTGGTGTTGATGGTTTTTCATATCCGATGGTTTTACTTACAACCTTATTAGCGTGGGTTGCGATTCTGGCTTCCACTGCGATTAATCATCACCGTAAGGGTTATTACCTGTTTATGCTGGTTTTAACGACAGCGATTATGGGCGTGTTTATGGCGCGTGACTGGGCGCTTTTTTACGTTTTTTGGGAAGCAACATTGATTCCGTTGTTCTTTTTGATTGATCGTTGGGGTGGCAAAGGTCGTCAGTCGGCTTCTCTGAATTTTGTGCTGTACACCATGGGCGGCTCAGTCTTTATGCTATTAAGCTTGTTAGTGTTATTTGATGCTACAGGTGGTAAATCATTTTCATTTGAAGCCATAAAAGAAGGCGCACAGCATCTGGAAAGTTCTGAGCAGGTGTTGATCTTTCTTGGTTTGCTAATTGGCTTTGGCGTTAAAATGCCTATTTTTCCCTTACACGGCTGGTTGCCTTTTGCTCATGTAGAAGCACCGAGTCCGGTGAGTATTTTATTATCAGGTATTCTCCTTAAGATGGGAGCTTACGGTTTGATACATGCAACGGGTATGCTGCCAAAAGCTACGGAAGTGCTTTTACCGCTACTGGTGACGCTTGCTCTTATCGCAATTACCTATGGTGGCTTGCTTGCCTGGCGACAAAGCGATATGAAAAAAATGATTGCCTATTCATCTGTGTCGCATATGGGTGTGGTATTACTGGGCATTTCATCCATGAATATCGCGGGTTTGACGGGAGCGGTGTATCAGATGGTAGCGCATGGTCTTGTTGCAGGGGCTTTGTTTATGCTGATTGGCCTACTTTATGAGCGCACCCATACAAAAAATATTAACGATTACGGTTCTTTATTAGGGGTAACACCACGATTTGCCTTTTTTGTTATTATTGCTTTTGTGGCTGGTGTTGGTTTTCCTGGTACGGCAGGATTTATTGCTGAACTGCACGTTATGATTGGTTCATTTAAGCATTGGGGATGGGTGACTTTATTTTTAGCCTTTGGTATTTTAGTAACCGCTAGCTATGGGGTGCGGACAATAAAGCGTTTGTTTACTGGGCCTACTAAAGAAGTCATGAATGATGTTGATGATTTACAGCCTGTTGAAGTCCTTGCAGCTATTGTCTTAACTTCCGGTATCTTATTATTTGGTTTTTACCCGGAGCCCATCCTGGATATGATCACACCTA
>Ga0209633_10002397_pt1 | contig 18114 bp, 17 predicted proteins | sample Cruoilmetagenom1_FD_187290 | JGI IMG/M metagenome (GOLD analysis project Ga0209633, IMG submission 187290) | Oil polluted marine microbial communities from Coal Oil Point, Santa Barbara, California, USA - Sample 1 (SPAdes) (version 2) | ecosystem: Environmental > Aquatic > Marine > Oil seeps ... | reverse complement strand
CCGACCGTCGTCGTCACCGATAAGCTCAGACCATATTCATCGGCATTCCGGGATATCGGTCTGAGCACGCGGCATGAGCAGGGGCTGAGAAAGAACAATTGAGCCGAGAACTCACACCTGCCGGTTCGGCGGCGAGAGCGAAAGCTTCAACGGTTCAAGTCACCGGGATCCGCTCAACGCTTTCTCTCCGCTCATGCCGCCGTCTACAACACTTTCAATCTTCAGCGCCACCTCATCTCCCGCCGCACATTGCGCGCATTCAGAGCCGAGGCGGCCGAGCAGTGGAACGTCGCGGTAGGGGCTGCGTGACGGGCGGTCACGCTCAATACGTTCTTGTTCGTTTCAAAGTTCCTGTGACAAAGCCTGCGTGTTAGCTAGATATCGCTCGAGGTCGTCTCGGCGGCGCGGATGAGTTCACCCAGACGGTAAAGCGCGGCGGAAACGGCATTGCGGATCTCGAAGCCGACCGCCCGAAGATCGCCCCGCCGCAGCGCGCGGAGTACCGCGTCGATGTCTCCGAGGAAAAGCGTTACCTCCTCGTCCCAGTCGAGCTCGGGCAGGAAATAGACCCACATCCGGACGGTCCGGTAATAGAGCTCGTCATAGGACTGGCGCAGCAGCGAATGTCCGATCACGCTGCACACCGCCTCGTGCAAGCTGATATCGATGCGGCCGAAGGCTTCGAGGTCGGGCCGGCCGAGCAGCTTAAGGCAATCCTCGCGCGCCTCGCTTAGCCGTTCGATCGCCACGGGATTGGGCGACAGCGGTTGCAAATCGCCGATCAGCTCGGCCAGGCGCATGCGGAACTCGGTCGCCTCGCGAAGATGTTCGAAGTCAACCTCGGTTACCGTGGTGCCGACGCCGTGCTTGGTCGTGACCAGCCCCTGATATTCGAGGCGCTGCAACACGGTGCGGATCGGGGTTCGGCTGACCCTGAACTCGCCGGCCAGTTGATTGACATCGAGCCGGGTTCCCGGCGGATAGGTGAGGAGTGCGATCCGTTCGCGCATCGCGGTGTGGATCGCATGAAAGCGCCGGCGGCTTGGCGTTGGCGGGACGGGCTCGCCGTTGGTCTCGTCGCGCGACAGCAGGGCGGTCTCGCCGTCGGCGTTTGACTTGGGCCCGCTCCCCGTTTCGACGCTCATTATTGGTACCGCCACGTTCGATGGATCGGCTTTGAGATATATTTCATTACCAAACAAGCGGCGGGCCGGCAATCATCATCGCGCCGATTTGCGTGACCGCTCCGGCCTTGTCCGCAATAACATTATTAATACCAACTAGTTATGCTCTCAAAACAGATCTATAGCGCGCATGGCAGTGTAGGCGTTTCGAACTGCCTGGCTCGATCGATACAAGATGATTCGTCTGTTGTATATTTCTTATCGAACGATATACTTCTCTCGGGGATGGAAGAGGAGTGACGGCCAGTGCAAATGGCCGCGGAAACCAAAGCCCGCCAGCACGACGCGGGCGAAGGCCCGCCGTTCGAGCGGGCCGAATACGACCGGCGCCTCGCGGCGGCGCGGGTCGCCATGGATGCGGCCGGCATCGACGTATTGCTGGTCACCGATCCCGCCAACATGAATTACCTGACCGGCTATGACGCCTGGTCGTTCTACGTCCATCAGCTGCTGGTGGTGGAGATCGACGGGCGCGCGCCGGTGTGGATCGGCCGGGCAAGCGACACTAGCGGCGTGGCGCTGACGACCTATCTGCCCGCCGAGCATGCTGTCGGCTATCCCGAACGCTGCATCGAGTCAATCGACGATCACGCTATGAAGTTCGTGGGCGCGTTCCTGAAGGATCGCAAACGCGGGTCCGCCGCCGTCGGCGTCGAGATGGAAGCCTACTATTACACGGCCCGCGGCCACGCGATGCTGACCGGCGCGCTCCCCGATGCGCGCTTTATCGACGCGACGGGCCTCGTCAATCGAGTGCGCCTGGTCAAGTCCGCGCCGGAGATCGCGCTGATCCGCGAGGCGGGGCAGATCGTCGAGCTCGCTATGGCGGCGGCGGTCGAGAACATCGCCCCGGATACGCGCCAGAACGACGCCGTCGCGGCAATCAGCCATGCTCAGATCACCGGCACCGCCGAATTCGGCGGCGATTATCCGGCGATCGTGCCGATGCTGCCGACGGGCCCCTTCAGCGCGGCCCCGCACATCACCTGGTCGGACCGGCGTTTTGCGCCCGGCGCGACCATCGTCGAAATCGCCGGCTGCCGGCGGCGTTATCACTGCCCGCTCGCGCGCACGGTCTATCTCGGCACGCCGACGCAGCGCGAGCGCGATACCGAGAAGGCTGTGGTCGAGGGCGTGGCCGAAGCGTTGGGCGCCGTCAAGCCGGGCGTGCTCGCCCAGGATGTCGAGGCGGCCTGGCGCAAGAGCGTCGGCCGTTGGGGCATCGTCAAGGAAAGCCGCCTCGGCTATTCGATCGGGATCAACTACCCGCCCGATTGGGGGGAGCATTCGACGAGCCTCCGCCCCGGCGACAAGACCGAGCTCCAGGCCAACATGACATTCCATTTGATGCCCGGGCTCTGGTTCGACGATTGGGGCATCGAGATCAGCCAGCCGTTCCGCGTGACCGAGACGGGCGCCGAAGTGCTGACCTCCTATCCCCGCGAACTGATCGTCAAGGACTAGGGCGATGGCGAACGGCGCACAGAAAGTCACTGTCCGGCTCGCCGATATCTTTGCCGCCCGCGCGCGAATCGCTGGGATCGCCCGGCGTACCCCGCTCGTCCCCTCGCAGGCGCTGTCTGCGCGGACGGGCGGCGAGGTCCGCCTCAAGCTCGAAACGCTGCAGGATACGGGCGCCTTCAAGGTGCGCGGGGCCGCAAACGCCGTGCTCTCATTGAGCGACGCGGCGCGGGCGCGCGGCGTCGTCACCTATTCCACGGGTAATCATGGCCGCGCCGTCGCTTACGTTGCCCAGCGCTCCGGCAGCCAGGCGACGGTCTGCGTCTCGCGCCAGGTGACGCAAGGCAAGATCGCGGCGCTCGAGGCGACCGGCTGCCGTCTGCGCATCGAGGGCAATTCGCAGGACGAGGCCGCGCAGCTCGCAGCGCAACTCGAACGCGACGAAGGCCTCTCGGTGATCGATCCGATCAACGACGCCGACGTCATCGCCGGGCACGGCACGCTCGGGCTCGAGCTTCTCGAGGACATGGCCGAGGTGGATACCGTCGTCGTGCCGGTGAGCGGCGGCGGGCTGATCTCCGGCGTGGCGCTCGCGATCAAGGCGGCGAACCCGGATTGCCGCGTCGTCGGCGTCTCGATGGACCGGGGTGCGGCGATGTTCGAGAGCCAGACGGCGGGCGAACCGGTGCTAGTCGAGGAGGTGACGAGCCTCGCCGACAGCCTGCAGGGCGGCATCCTCCTCGACAACAAATACAGTTTCGCGATGGTGCGCGATTTCGTCGACGAGATCGTGCTGGTCGATGAGGACCAAATCGCCCGCGCGATGGCACATGCCTATTGGAACGAGCGCTTGATCCTCGAAGGCGCGGGCGCGACGCCGATTGCGGCGCTGATAACCGCCGACCGCGCCAAGTTCGGCGAGCGCATCGCGCTGGTCCTCACGGGCAATGCGGTCGACGGCGCCGTGCTCGCCGACATCGCGCTCCGCCACCGCCACGCCGTGGCCCCCGCCGCGCATTCTCGGGCGGCCTGAGCCATGCGCGACCGTCTGCATACAGCGGTGGCGTTGCTGGGCGAGCTGGTCGCGTTCGAAACCGTCTCGGCGCGCTCCAACCTCGATCTGATCAATCATATCGCGGCCTATCTCGACGATCTCGGTATCGAGGCGCTGCTGAGCCACGACGAGAGCGGCCAGAAGGCCAACCTCTTCGCCACCATCGGCCCATCGATCGATGGCGGGATCGTGCTCTCCGGACATACCGATGTGGTGCCGATCGACAACCAGGACTGGCAGACCCCGCCCTTCAGCCTGATCGAGCGCGACGGCCGCCTCTACGGCCGCGGCTCGGCCGACATGAAGGGCTTCATCGCCTGCGCGCTCGCGCAAGCGCCGGTCTTCGCCGAAAGCAATCTCACCCAGCCGATCCATTTCGCGTTCACCTTCGACGAGGAGATCGGCAGCTGCGGTGCGCCGATCCTGATCGATCAGGTGGCCGAGCAGTCCTATCGCCCCAGCATCGTCATCGTCGGCGAGCCGACCGAGATGCAGGTGATCGACGGCCACAAGGGTGGCTACGAGCTTACGACGAGGATCACAGGTCTCGAAAGACATGCCTCGGATCCGACCAAGGGCGTGAACGCGGTCCACTACGCCGCGCGGTTCATCGACCATCTCGACCAGCGCGCGCGGGATCTGGCCAGCCGGCCCGATCCGGAGACGGCCTTCGTTCCGCCCTACAGCACGATCAGCGTCGGCACCATGAACGGTGGCACCGCCCGCAATGTGATCGCGGGGCAATGCAGCTTCGATTGGGAGTTGCGGCCGCTGCCGGGCGACGATGCGCGCGCAATCCTCGCCGAGATCGATGCCTACGCGGCGACCGAGCTGCTGCCCGAGATGCGCGCCAGCTATGACGCGGCGAATATCGAGACCGTGCTAGAGGCCTCCTATCCGGGCCTCAAGCACGAAAGAAACTCTGAGGCGGTGGCGCTGATTCGCAGCCTCACCGGGATCAATTCGTCCGATGTCGTGCCGTTCGGCTCGGACGCCGGCCACTTCCAGGCGGCCGGCATGTCAACGGCGCTGTTCGGGCCGGGCAGCATCGATCAAGCCCACAAACCCGATGAATACATCGCGATCAGCCAGATCGAAGCCTGTCTCGGCTTTCTCGACCGGCTGCGCGATTGGATGGCCGACCGGAGGATGAGCGCATGAGCGTGACGCCGATCGGTTCGAAGAAAGGCGCGCGGCGGGCACCGCGGGCCAGCACAGCGGCGAACAATAACGCCCGAACTCACGAGGAAGGAGAAACAGGATGACACGAGGCTTGAAAAAGACACTGGGCGCCGTTTCGCTTGCAGTGTTGGCGGTCAGCATAGCCGTGAGCGGCGCGCAGGCCGAAAGCGTGATGGACAAGATCAAGGCCGGCAAGACGATCAAGATCGGCTATTCGAACGAGAAGCCCTACGCCTACCAGAACAAGTCCGGCAAGATGGACGGCTTCGTCAACGTCGCCAGTCTCGCGGTGCTGAAGAAGTTGGGCGCCAAGAAGGTCGAGGGCGTGCTGACCGAATGGGGCTCGTTGATCCCGGGCTTGAACGCCGGCCGTTTCGACATCATCACCGCCGGCATGTACATCACGCCGAAGCGCTGCAAGAACGTCGCCTTCACCGAGCCGATGGGCGTCTTCGCCGAGGGCATCATCGTCAAGAGCGGCAACCCGATGGGCATCAAGGGCTACGGCGACATCGCCAAGAAGGGCGTGAAGTTCGCCACCGGCCGTGGCTGGACCACGATCGGCTACGCGATCAAGTCCGGCATCAAGGCCGGCAACGTCCTGAAGGTGCCGGATCCGGCGGCGATCCTGCAGGCCGTCACTTCGGGCCGCGCCGCGGCCGGCGGCGGCACGATCCTGACCATGACCCAGCTCGCCAAGAATTCGGGCGGCAAGGTCCAGATCGTGGAAGAGTTCGACGCACCCGATTTCACCAAGGGCTATTCGGCTTACGCCTTCCGTCGCTCGGACATGAAGTCGCGCGACGCCTTCGAGGCGGCCATGAAGACGTATCTCGGCACGCCGGAGATGCTGAAGGCCGTCGAATCCAACAACTATACCAAGGGGATGGTCCCGACCACGAAGACCAAGACCCGGGCCGAGCTCTGCAAAGGCTAGTTCGATCCGATACGGCGCCGGCCGGGGGGTCGGCGCCGTTTCTTTCTCACGTCGACCAAACGCGCCGATGAGGGGGGATGGAATTTTTTTACTCGATCTTTGATGGCGTGGCCCTTGAATCAGTGCTGTCGCCGCTCCTGAAGGGCACCTCGGTCGAGCTTCTGGTGCCGCTCCTGAAGGGGACGGTCGTGACCATCTGGATCACCCTCTTCGGGTCGATCGCGATGACGGTCACGGGCATCGCCATCGGGCTGATGAAGCTCTCCGCCTTCTGGCCGGTGCGCTATATCGCCATCGGCTATATCGAGTTTTTCCGCGGCACGTCGCTGATCGTGCAGATGTTCATTTGGTTCTTCGTACTGCCCACCTTCGGGCTCGAGATGCCGGCCTTCATCGTCGGCGTCCTGGCAGTGGGCATGAATGTCGGCGGCTATTTCGCCGAGGTGGTGCGCAGCGCCGTGCAATCTGTGCCCAAGGGGCAGTACGAGGCCTCGATCGCGCTCAACCTGCCAAATGCCTCGCGCATGCGCCGCATCATCCTACCTCAGGCGATCCGGCTGATGCTGCCGCCCTGGGGCAATCTGCTGATTGAGCTCCTGAAGGGCACGGCAATCGTCTCGCTGATCACGCTCCACGACCTCACCTTCGAGGCGACCAGCCTCAACAACGCCAATTTCCAGACGCTGCAAAACCTCGGCACGGCACTGTTGCTCTATTACATCCTTGGCCGTTTCGTGATTATCCCCATCGTCCGCGCGCTCGAGCGCCGCTTCAACCGCGGCATTTCCCGGAGCGCCGCGTAATGGCCGGGAGCAACGCCTGATGGAAGGCCTTTGGAACTGGGGGTTCGTCTGGCAGACGCTGCCCATCCTCCTGGAGGGCGTAGTCGTCACCATCCAGATCAGCGTGCTGAGCTACCTACTGGCGCTGGTCCTGGGGTTGGTCCTGGCGCTGCTGCGGCGCAATCCGCGGTTCTGGATCAGCCGGCCGACGGGGGAGATCGTCGAATTCATCCGCAGCACGCCGCTGTTGGTGCAGATCTTCTTCATCTTCTATGTCGGCCCGCAATTCGGCGTCACCATCCATCCCTGGGTCGCCGGCATCCTGGCGCTCGGCATCCACTACGGCACCTATACCTCGGAGGTCTACCGCGCCGGCCTCGAGGGCGTGATCAAGGGCCAATGGGAAGCGGCGATCGCGCTCAACCTCAGCAAATATCACACCTACCGCGACATCGTTCTGCCGCAGGCGATCCCGCCGATCATCCCGACGCTGGGCAACTACCTGATCGGCATCTTCAAGGAGACGCCGCTCCTGTCGGTGATCACCATCGCCGAGCTTCTGACGCGCGCCAAGGACGTCGCCTCCGACCACTTCCGCTTCACCGAGCCCTACATCATGGTCGGCGTGATCTTTCTCGTGCTCAGCATTCCGGCCTCCTATTTCGTCAACTGGTCCGAGCGCCGCTTCAAGCGCGGCTACGGGCGCAAATAGACATTTCGCATTCGGAAGGTGGTTCCATGGAACTGATGGTCAGATTCGAGAAGGTCACCAAGCGCTACGGCTCGCTGGTCGTGCTCGACGCGCTCGACCTCGACGTCGCACCCAACGAGAAGGTCTCGATCATCGGCCCCTCGGGCTCGGGCAAGACCACGGTGCTGCGCATGCTGATGACGCTCGAGCGCATCGACGACGGCGTCATCTATGTCGATGGTGAGCCGCTGACCCATATGCCCAAGAACGGCACCATGGCGCCGGCAAGCGAGAAGTATCTGCGCAAGGTGCGCGGCAAGATCGGCATGGTGTTCCAGCATTTCAATCTCTTCCCGCATATGAGCGCGGTAAAGAATTGTATGGAGGGACCGATCCGCGTGCTGGGCCTGAAAAGGGACGAGGCGTATTCGCGGGCGGAGGATCTGCTGGGCATGGTCGGGCTCGCCGATAAAAAGAACCATTATCCCGCGCAGCTCTCCGGCGGCCAGCAACAGCGCGTCGCCATCGCACGCGCGCTGGCCATGCGGCCGAAGGTCATGCTGTTCGACGAGGTGACCTCCGCGCTCGATCCCGAGGTGATCGGCGAGGTGCTGGAGGTGATCCGCGCGCTTTCGCGGGAGCACCATCTGACCATGCTGATGGTCACCCACCAGATGGGCTTCGCCAAGGAATTCTCCGACCGGGTGTGCTTCTTCTACGAGGGCAAGATCGCCGAGCAGGGCCCGCCCGACCAACTCTTCGGCGCGCCCAAGAACGAGCGCACCCAACAGTTCCTGAGCGCGGTTCTCGACGCCGGCTGAGGGGCATTCGCCCAGAGACTGGCTGTCATGCCCGACGTCACTATCCTGACCGAAGCCGAACTGCGGCGCTGTGTATCGCTCGACGAGGAGACAGTCGCCATCGTCGAAAAGGCCTTCGCCGCACTGGCGGGCGGGGGCGTGGTGATGCCGCCGATCCTCAGCATGGCGATCGCCGAGCAGCACGGCGAGGTGGACGTAAAGACCGCCTATGTGCCCGGCCTCGACGGCTTCGCGATCAAGGTGAGCCCCGGCTTCTTCGACAATCCCAAGCGCGGCCTGCCGAGCCTGAACGGCCTCATGGTGCTGTTCGACGCCGAGACTGGGATCGTGAAGGCGGTGCTGCTCGACAACGGCTTTCTGACCGACGTGCGGACGGCCGCCGCCGGTGCGGTTGCCGCCAAGTATCTGGCGCCGGCAAACGTCACGACGGCCGGCGTGATCGGCGCGGGGCTGCAGGCCGATCTGCAGATGCGCGCGCTGAAGCTCGTCCGCGACGTCGACGAGGTCGTGGTCTGGGCGCGCGACGCCGCCAAGGCTGCCGCCTATGCCAAGCGTATGACGGATGAGCTCGGCTGCCCGGTGCGCGTCGCCGAGAGCGCCGAGGCTTGCGTCCGAGATGCCCAGGTTGTCGTCACCACCACGCCGGCCCGCGCGCCGCTGATCGAGGCCGGCTGGCTACATCCAGGGCTCCATATCACGGCGATGGGCTCGGACGCTTCGGAGAAGAACGAGATCGCGCCCGCTGCGCTCGCCGCCGCCGACCGTTTCGTCTGCGACCGCCGCGCGCAATCGGAAGCGTTGGGCGAGTTGCGGTCCGCCATCGCGGCCGGGACCGTGCCTGCAAAATTCGACGAGCTTGGCGAGATCTGCGCCGGGACGAAGCCGGGCCGGACGAGCGACGACGCGGTCACGATCTGCGATCTCACCGGTACCGGGGTGCAGGACACGGCGATCGCCACCCACGCCCATGCCCGCGCGGTCGCCATGGGAATGGGCAGCGTGATTGCGACATGACGCCTATTAGCGGACTGTTATCTCCGCCATGAAGGAAAAGCACGGACGCATAACGCTCGACCGCATCGACCTCAAGATCCTGGCGGTGCTCCAGGAGGAGGGGCGGATCACCAAGCTCAAGCTCGCCGAGCGCGCGGGGCTCTCGCCGACGCCGTGCTGGGAGCGCCTGCAGCGCCTGGAGAAGGCCGGGGTCATCACCGGCTACCACGCCCGCGTGGCGCTGGCGCGGGTCGCGCGCGCGACGACGATCTGGACCGAGATGACGCTGAAGAGCCACGGCCGCGCCGACTTTGACCGCTTCGAGGCCGCGGTGCGCGAGATCCCGGAGATCGTCGAATGCTGGGCGACGGGCGGCGGCATCGACTATCTGGTCCGTTTCGTCGTCCGCGACGTCGATACTTATCAGCGCCTGATCGACGGGATGCTGACCGCCGAGATCGGCATCGACCGCTACTTCACTTACATCGTCACGCGACCGGTGAAGGACGCAACCCAGCTCCCGATCGACCGCCTGCTGGATGACGCCTGACAGGCAGAGAAACTCTCTCCTGCCTTTCAACAAACCGCCGGTTTCCTCCGAAATAGCCCCTGCCTTTGGAGACACATTCTCTCCGATCCGCCTTAGCTTTGACGCCAATCCCAACCCGCAACCAAAGGAATTGAAGCGATGCGGATCGGCGTTCCCAAGGAAATCAAGACGAACGAGAAACGTGTCGGCCTGGTCGCCGACAGCGTGCGCGAGCTGACCGGCCGCGGCCATGCCGTGCTGGTCGAGACCGGCGCAGGCGAGGGCATCGGCCAGGGCGACGCGCTATACCGCGCCGCCGGCGCTGAGATCGCGCCCGACGCCGCGGCAGTCTTCGAGGCCGCCGACATGATCGTGAAGGTGAAGGAGCCGCAGCCGGCCGAATGCGCCATGCTTCGCGCCGGCCAAACGCTCTTCACCTATCTCCACCTGGCGCCCGACCCGGTGCAGGCGCGCGGGCTCGTCAAGTCGAGCTGCACGGCGATCGCCTACGAGACGGTGACCGGGGCCAAGGGCGGCCTGCCGCTGCTGGCGCCGATGTCGGAGGTCGCGGGGCGCATGGCGACCCAGGTCGCCGCGCACTGCCTTGAGAATTCCCATGGCGGCGCCGGCATCCTGATTGGCGGTGTGCCCGGGGTGGAGCCGGCCAAGGTAGTCATCCTCGGCGGCGGCGTCGCCGGCTCGAACGCGCTTGTGATCGCGGTCGGCATGGGCGCCGACGTCACCGTGATCGAGCGCGACGTGGAGCGCCTGCGCGCCCTCGACGCCCGCTACGGCACGCGGATCAAGACCATCCATTCGAATGCCGCGGCGATCGAGCGGCACGTGCTTGCGGCGGATGCGGTGATCGGCACCGTACTGCTGCCCGGCGCCGCCGCGCCCAAGCTCATCACCCGCGAACTAGTGGCCGGCATGAAGCCGGGCTCTGTGATCGTCGACGTCGCGGTCGACCAGGGCGGCTGCGCCGAAACCACGCGCGCTACAACCCATGACGATCCGACCTTCGTGGTCGACGGCGTCGTGCATTACTGCGTCGCCAACATGCCGGGCGGCGTTGCGCGCATTTCGGCCTTCGCGCTCAACAACGCGACCCTGCCGCACGTCCTCGCCATCGCTGAGAAGGGGGTGGAGCGGGCGCTCCGCGACGACGAGCATCTCCGCGCGGGCTTGAACATTTGCCGCGGTGCGATCACGCACAGGGCAGTCGCGAACGACCTCCACCTGCCTTACGTCGCGCCGGCCGAGCTGCTGCCGCTCGCGGCCGCCGCCTGAGCGAGGGACGCGCCATGCTGCCCCAACTCGAAGCCCGCGCCGAGCTCGGCCGGCTCGACGATCCGCGGCTCTTTCGCGAGCTCGCCTATATCGACGGCAAGTGGTGCGCGGCACGTGCCGCTGCGACCCGCGACGTGACCGACCCCGCCACCAGCGCGGTGCTCGGCGCAGTCGCGGCACTCGGTGTGCAAGAGGCCAAACGCGCCGTCGATGCGGCAGCACATGCTCTTCCCAAATGGAGCGCGCTGTTGCCGCAGGACCGCGCAGCGCGCCTGCGCGCCTGGTTCGACGCCATCATGGCGGCGAAAGAAGATCTCGCCGTCCTGATGACCCTCGAGCAGGGCAAGCCGCTCAACGAGTCGCGGGGCGAGATCGACTACGCGGCCGGCTTCGTCGAATGGTACGCCGAGGAGGCCAAACGCGTGAACGTCGAGTCGGTGACGAGCCACCTGCCGGGCGCGCAAATGTCGGTGCGCCGGGAGCCAGTCGGCGTCGCTGCGCTCGTCACGCCGTGGAACTTTCCGAGTGCGATGATCACGCGGAAGGCCGCGGCAGCGCTCGCCGCCGGCTGCACGGTCGTCGTCCATCCCGCGATCGAGACGCCGTTCTCGGCGCTGGCGCTGGCGGAACTGGCCGAGCGCGCCGGGTTGCCGGCGGGCGTCTTCAACGTCGTCACCGGCGACGCGCCGGCGATCGTCGGCGCCTGGTGCGAAGATCCGCGCGTACGCGCGCTCAGCTTCACCGGCTCGACCGCGGTCGGCCGGTTGATCGCCAAGCAATGCGCGGACACGGTGAAAAACCTGATCCTCGAGCTTGGCGGGCACGCCCCCTTCATCGTCTTCCCCGACGCCGATCTCGAGCACGCGCTCGACTGCGCGATCGACGCCAAGTTCGCCACATCCGGCCAGGATTGCCTCGCCGCCAACCGGATCTATGTCCACCGCGAGATTTACGACAGTTTCGCCGCTGCTTATGCGCGGCGCGTCAAGGGCCTGAAGGTTGGAAGCGGCTTTGAACCCAATGTTGCCGTTGGCCCGCTGATGCACGAGCGCGCCGTCGCCAAATGCGAAGCCCATGTCGCCGATGCCGTGGACAAAGGCGCGAAGCTGCTTGTTGGCGGCGCGGGCCATCACCAGGGGCCGCTCTTCTATGCGCCGACCGTGCTGGCCGACGTGCCTGGCGACGCGACGATCATGCATGAGGAGACCTTTGGTCCCTTGGCGGCCCTCGCGCCTTTCGACGACGAGGCGCAAGTGCTGTCTGCAGCGAACGCGACCGAATACGGGCTCGTCGCCTATCTCCACACGCGCGATCCGGGGCGGATCGCCCGGATGACGGCGGGGCTCGAACACGGCATGGTGGCGGTCAACCGAACCAAGATCACCGGCGCGCCGGTCCCCTTCGGCGGCGTCAAGCAGTCCGGGTTCGGCCGCGAAGGCGCGCGCCACGGCCTCGATGCGTTCACGGAGCTGAAATATGTCTGCACCGACGCGGCCTGATTCCGCCGTGCCGCACGTGTTGAGCGGCGGGCAGGTCGCTGCCTACCGGCGCGACGGCTGCCTCTTCCCCATCGATGTGTTCACGCCAGAGGAGGCAATGGACTGGGCCGCGCGGATCGAGGCGCTGCCGGTCGACGAGCTCGCCGCGCTGCCCGCGCCCTGGACGCAGAAGACTTACCTCCTGCTCGACTGGCTCGATGCGCTGATGCGGGATCCGCGCCTGACCGCCGTCGTCGCCGATCTCATTGGCGAGGATCTTCTCGTGCTCAGCGCCGATCTCTTCTACAAGCCGCCGCGCTCGCCCAAGCGCATAAGCTGGCATCAGGATTTGAACTACTGGGGCCTGGAGCCCAACGACGTTGCGACCGCCTGGGTCGCGCTCACCGTCGCGGTCCCGGAAAACGGCGGCATGCAGTACGCCCCGGGCAAGCACCGAGCACCGGTTGCGCATGCCGAGCACAAGATCGACGACAACATGCTGACCAAGGGCCAGGGGATCGCCGTCGCGATTGCGGCCGAAGAGGCGGTGGATGTCGTGCTGATGCCGGGCCAAGTGGCGTTCCATCACGGCCTGACGCCGCACGCCTCCGGCCCCAACATGACAGACGTGCCGCGCATCGGCTTCGCCATCCGCTACGCGCCGACCAGCATCCGCCAGACCAAGGGCCCGGCGATGACCGCGCGGCTCGCCCGCGGTGCCGACCATTACAATCATTTCCAACTCGAGCCTGACCCGCCGGCGGCGCTGTCGCCGGAAGCGCTGGCGCTGCACCGCGCCGTGCTCGATCCCCATGCCGAATTCGGCTACTCGACGATTTGAGGACGAAATCATGACCGGAATCAATACCGCAGCCGCAAGCAATGTGAATCTGGCCAACACCGATATCCTGGAGAACTGGGACCGCGGGGCGCTCTTTCACCCCTCGACGGCGATGGGCCCGCATGCACGCGGAGAAACACCCACCCGCATCATCGAGACCGGCAAGGGCGTCTTCGTCACCGATCGCGACGGCAAAACGAGCCTCGACGCATTCGCCGGGCTCTACTGCGTCAATGTCGGCTACGGCCGCACCGAGATCGCGGACGCGATCGCCGCGCAAGCGCGCCAGCTCGCCTACTATCACGCCTATGTGGGTCACGGCAGCGAGGCTGCGATCAAGCTCGCACATTTGATCATGGAGCGCGCGCCCGAAGGCATGGCACGGGTCTATTTCGGCCTATCGGGCTCGGATGCAAACGAGACTATCATCAAGCTCGTCTGGTACATGAACAACGTGCTCGGGCGCCCAGAGAAGAAGATCATCTCGCGCTGGCGCGGCTATCACGGCTCGGGCGTGATGACGGGCTCGCTCACGGGTCTCAAGCTGTTCCACGACGCCTTTGATCTCCCGCGCGCGCCCATCCTCCACACCCACGCGCCCTACTATTTCCGGCGCGAGGACAGGGCGATGAGCGAGGAGCAATTTTCGCAATACTGCGCCGACGAACTCGATGCGATGATCCAATCGGAAGGTCCCGAGACCGTCGCCGCCTTCATCGGCGAGCCGGTGCTCGGCACCGGTGGCATAGTGCCGCCGCCGGCAGGCTATTGGGAGAAGATCCAGGCGGTGCTCGCCAAGCACGACGTCATGCTGATCGCCGACGAGGTGGTGACCGGTTTCGGGCGGCTCGGTTCGATGTTCGGCTCCGTCCATTACGGTCTCAAGCCCGACTTCATCACCATCGCCAAGGGCCTGACCAGCGCCTATGCACCACTCTCGGGCGTGATCGTGAGCGAGAAGGTCTGGAAGGTTCTGGAGCAAGGCTCCGACAAAATGGGGCCGATCGGCCACGGCTGGACCTATTCGGCACACCCGCTTTGCGCCGCCGCCGGTGTCGCGAACCTGGAGCTCATCGACAGTCTGGGCCTGGTCGAGAACGCCGCGCGCGTCGGCGCCTATTTCCAGTCGGCGCTCCACGGCGCCTTCGACGACCATCCGATGGTCGGCGACGTGCGCGGCGAGGGACTGCTGGCGGCGCTGGAATTCGTCGCCGACAAGGACGGTCCCGCGTTTTTCGACCCCGCGAAGAAGATCGGCCCGCAGGTGGCCGCGGCGGCGCTCGAGCGCGGCGTCATCGCGCGCGCGATGCCGCAGGGCGATATCCTCGGCTTCGCGCCGCCGCTCTGCATCACCGAGGTTGAGATCGATCAGGTCGTGGAGATGACCAAGAGCGCCGTGGACGCGGTGTCAGCGGCGCTCTAGCCCTTGGATTAGATTTGCCGAGGTCCGCTTTGGGGGCGGTGTCAGAGTAATCGAGACCGGCAAGAAAGTGGGTGGGGACGGAGGATTTCCAGGCGCCAGTTGTCGCCACTCGGCCAGGGCGGCGGAACGGTTCTGTTTGAAAATTTCACGGCGGTTGAGGTGACGCTCAAGATTGAAATGATTGTGGATCGAGGGTATTGTCACGGGAACATGTGGCTGTGCGGCGGCTGGCTGAGTAGCATCTTGAGATGCACCCGCTCACGTATGCCCGACATCAGTATCCGCCGGTCGTGATCCGGCATTCTGTTTGGCTCTACCTCCGTTTCACATTGAGCTACCGTGACGTGGAGGAACTGCTCGCGCAGCGTGGCCTCGACGTTTCGTACGAAACGGTCCGGCGGTGGGTGCTGAAGTTCGGTCCGGCATTCGCGAGGCGGCTTCGACGGCAGCGCCCTCGACCAAGCTCACGGTGGCACCTGGATGAAATGGTTGTCCGCATCGGTGGCAAGCGACTGTATCTATGGCGCGCAGTCGACGATGAAGGCGAGGTTCTCGACGTTTTGGTGCAGCGGAGGCGGAACAAGGCGGCGGCCAGGAAACTCATGCGCAGGCTCCTCAAGAGGCAAGGCTACGCACCGGCTGTGGTCGTCACCGACAAACTCAGATCCTATTCATCCGCGTTTCGGGATCTTGGCCTAAGCGCGAGGCATGAGCAGGGACTGAAGCAGAATAATCGAGCGGAGAACTCACACCTACCGATCCGGCGACGAGAACGAAAGCTTCAGCGGTTCAAGTCGCCAGGATCCGCTCAACGCTTTCTCTCCGCCCATGCCGCCGTCTACAACACTTTCAACCTGCAGCGCCATCTCATCTCCCGCCGCACGCTGCGCATATTCAGAGCCGAGGCCACCAGTCAATGGAATGCCGCGGTAGCGGCCGCGTGACGGGAACACAAGCTCAGCTCGTTCATGCTCACGTCGAGGTTCCCGTGACAATGCCGCGTCAGCGCATAACCCTGCTTCTTCAGCAGCTTTCGGAGCAATCGCCTCGCCGATCTAGCGCAGTGTCGTGGCTGGACCAGGAAGTCCAGAACCTCACCTTCATCGTCGACTGCCCGCCACAGCCAACGCTTGCGGCCACGGATACTGATGACCATTTCGTCGAGGTGCCAGTTGGAACTCGACCGTGGCCGGCTACGGCGAAGATTGCCTGCGATCAGGCGCCCAAACTTCACAAATCAGCGTCGCACCGTCTCGTTTGACACGTCGATACCACGCTCTGCCAGCAGATCCTCGACATCGCGAAATGACAGCGTGAACCGGGCATAGAGCCAGACCGCATGCTGGATGATTCCTGGCGGAAAGCGATGACGCTTGAACGAGTTCGGTGTCATGCAGCGAAGCTAGCTGCCCTTACCCCCTCGGGCCACCGAGTTAACGTGTCAATGCCTTATTTCATCGTCTTTTTGAAGTGCTTGTCAGCCTCGTCCTTCAGCGCCTTACCAGCGGTGAACCGCGGTTGCAGGGTCGCCGGCTTGGCCTTGAAGGTGGCTGGCTCACCGGTGAACGGATTGGTCCCCTTGCGAGCCTTGGTGGCGTCCTTGTATCGCATCTTGATACGGCCGAGATGGCCGAGCGGCACGCTGCCTGGCGTTTTCTTTGTGGTGTCCTTAAGCGCGAGTTCGGAGACGACCGGCCACAGGACATCAAGGAGATTGCTCGCGTCCTTGCGGCTGAAATCGCGATCCCACGTAGCGCCGATTCCCTTGCTCAGGGCGGCTGAATAGGCATCGGCAAGTTGGGTCTTCGTCACGGTCATGGCTTTTCCTTCGTGCTCGGCCACGGCAAATAATTGAATCACCACAATCTTTGCCGGTGATGGTCAGTCGCGCCACCATATACAAGCAAAGGTAAACCAAAACGTAACAAGCTCGGAGGCAAGAGCATCTCGTTCATCGGCGCAGCCAGCCTGTCAAATGAAGGCCCTATTGAACAGGGAAACCGGGCGGAATCGGGTTCGCAAGAGATGGCCTGCACCGCCAGCACGGATTTGATCCCAATTACAGACCCAAACGACGCGGCGCCATCCCGCGGCGGCCGACCGAAGTTGGCGGCGACCTACCGATTACGACGACGTCAGACCCCCAACGCCTTCGCCAGACCCGGGAAATCGTCGACGATAATGTCGTGCGCCGGATTGGGTTCGGGGTCAGGCGGGCCGTCGGCGCCCCATTCGTCGGGCCGGCGCACGAAGGCGGTCTTGAAGCCGACGGCCTTGGCGGCGTCGAGATCGAAATTGTGGCACGCGACCATGCAGCATTGGCCGACATCGAGCTGCAGGTACCCTGCCACGGTCTGGTAGGCGACCGGCAGCAGCTTGTATTTTCCAATCCCCTCGCAAGAGAACACCGCATCCCAGGCAAGGCCGTTCTTCTTCGCCGTGTCGATGATCAGGCGGTAGGAGAGGATCGTGAAGGACGCGACCGTGAGGCTCTTGCGGAGCTCGGGAAGCACCGCCGGGAAATCGGGCCAGCACTGGAAATTATGCGGGGCCTTGTAGGCGATGGCCTGTATGTCGTCCTCGGTGAACGCATCAAGGCCGTTCTCCTTGACGATCGCCTCGACGGTGAAACGATGGGCATCGTCGAAATTATAAGCCGGCGGTTCATGCTCGCCCAAATTCAGCATCGCTTTCAGCGAGCGCCGGCGCAGCTCGTTGGTGATTGCCGCCCAGTCCTTTTCGATCCCGTGCTTCTCGCCGGCGGCCGCGAACGCGCCGGAAAAACCCGAATGCCAATCAAGGATCGTGCCGCCCGTATCGAAGGTAAGGGCGCGAATATCGCTGATGCTCATGGGTCTGCCCGCTCCGGATTGAATTGCCGGGACGCCGCCGCGGAAGCGAGGTAGCCGGCGAATGCTGATCGGGTGAAGCCTAGGCTGGAGCGGGGGACCAGGCAAGTTGGCCACCGGAACAATTCCGCCGGGCCGAGCGGCTTGACATTCCACTAACTGGAACCGTCAGTGTACGGCCCGTTCATATCTTGAATGGATCCCCCAAAATGACCGACCGCCGACCCGGCCATCGCTGGCTCACCCCAAGATCGGCCCTTATCGCCGCGCTTGTCATCGTCGTGCTCGGGGGCGGCATTGCCGTCTGGTACACGGTTGGCCAAGCGCCGGCCAAGGCGGGCGCCGCGGACGCCAATCCCGGCGACCAGGCGCTCGTCGCGCTGGGCGCCAAGGTTTACGTCAAGACCTGCGCTGCCTGCCACGGCGCCAATCTGGAAGGTGAGAAGAACTGGAAGCAGCGCAAATCCGACGGCACATTCGGCGCGCCGCCGCACGACGCCACCGGCCATACCTGGCATCATCCCGATGCGCTGCTCTTTCAGATCACCAAGCATGGCGGCGCTGCGGTGGCACCGGCGGGCTTCAAGAGTGGCATGCCG
>Ga0209633_10002396_pt1 | contig 18118 bp, 11 predicted proteins | sample Cruoilmetagenom1_FD_187290 | JGI IMG/M metagenome (GOLD analysis project Ga0209633, IMG submission 187290) | Oil polluted marine microbial communities from Coal Oil Point, Santa Barbara, California, USA - Sample 1 (SPAdes) (version 2) | ecosystem: Environmental > Aquatic > Marine > Oil seeps ... | reverse complement strand
TCGTCTCGACCCTGGATAAAATAGGCAAACGCCATATGTGGCAAATAGCCGTGAAACCCGGGCGCCCAATGTCCATGGGCCAGATCAATGACACTGTCTTTATAGGGCTGCCCGGCAACCCGGTCGCCGTTTTCGTCTGCTTCCTGCTTTACGCATACCCCATACTCTGTCGCCTGGGCGGCATGCATTGGTTGGAGCCAAGACGGTTCAAGGTACCCGCAGCCTTTAACATTCCCAAAAAGAAAACCGGCAGGCGCGAGTTCTGGCGCGGCTATACCAGCTCTGACAACGGCAACATGCTCGCGCACAAATTCGAGCGCGACGGATCCGGGCTCATAACATCCTTGCGCGAATCCAATGGCCTCATAGAAGTCGGCGAAGATGTGAGCGAAATAGCCGACGGCGAATTGGTTGATTTCCTCCCATTCTCTGAATTCGGGATCCTGTAAAATGCCTTCCCAGCAGGAGGAAGCCCGATATCAAAAGAAAAACCACAAATCAGTGCAGATCAATTATCCTTAAATAAAAGGGCACCTGGTCCAAAACCGCCACAGGCTTTTCGCAAAGCGAAATGCCAACATCGCTGAATTTAGGAAATGAGCGGCAGTCATTTAAGGGGTTTCGTGAAGCGAAACACCTGCGGCAAGCGTTTCGAAGAAACGATGAGAGCACCGCAGAAATGATGAGAGCTTTCGACGTTTTAATTACTAAAGCTCCCACGTCCAGCTTAGCCTTAAGGATAATTCCACACACGAAGTGTGCGGATGGCCAGATTATCCTTAAATAAAACGAAGTTTGGTCCAAAACCGCCACAAATGGCGACTATCTCCAACACAACTATGCATTCACAATCAGCCACCACAGGCAGAGGCATCAAGGGCAGTTTGAGAATAAAGCCACCAACGACCAATAAGTTAATCTCGTAAGCCCAGTATCAGAGCCCAGTAAATATGCTCGCGACCATAAAAATCCTGACCCGACTTGTAGAGTACATCATCGCTCTGCCAATAAAGCTTCTGCGCTTCATTCTTTATGCTGTGGTCTTCAACCCAAGACTTGGTCCCCTCCGTTATATCGCGGCAGTTGGTCTGCTCTACATCGGTATAGCAATCAGCCTCGCCTATATTTACGCTCCCCTGCGCGGCCATATAGGCGCCTATTGGATGGCGAATAAACTGAATTACGATGCCGAACGCTGGATGGCCACCGCCATCTACGATAAATCCGGGAATTTCGTAGGCACATTCGATCCCCGCCTCGATAGCAAGCGCGATGTCAACTACACAGGCATCCCAATCGAGCTAAACAATACAGGTTATGTCGCCAACCCCGATCACAAATCCATCCCCGTCCAGACCATTCCCGAACACTATTGGAAATGCCTGATTTATCATGAGGATCGCTATCTCGGTGGCATATTCAATCCAGCCGGCATTGATTTCCTCGGCGTTCTGAAAATACCCGTCACCAGTTTCAAGCGAACAATCGCAGCCCGCTCGCCGCGTGTTGGCATGGGCGGCTCGACGCTCTCAATGCAATTGGCCCGCGTAATCTACAACACCCCGCCAAGGTACAATGAAAGCGCGTTTGAAAAACTCGGCCGCAAATTAAAGGAATGGTGGCTGGCACCGGTCATTTTCCAGACGCTAACAAGTGGCGGCGATTATGACCCCTTCAAACGCTGGGTATCAGACCATTTATGGCTGGCCCAAAGAACCGGCGGCTCATCCCTTCACGGTGTTGAAACCGCATCCCGCGTTGTCTTCGGCAAAGAAGCCCGCGAGCTAACCGCAGCAGAACAATTCGTGCTTGCATCAGCCGTCAACAAGCCGATCATCCTCCTTGAAGGGTCCGAACGACTGAACCGCGTCCGCCTCGACCGCTGGCGCTACATAATCGAAGTCCGCGCCCGTAAATGCGCCCAGGCCCTGATCGATGAACCACAAGATCAGCTCAAAGTCGTAACCGAACTCGTCAGCATGGCCGGTGGCCCACCCGACCCTCAGCTGCGCACCGAGCTCAAAGACGCCCTGACCGAAATCGACCCGGCACGCGCTGCCCGGGCACGGGCCAATCCTGAATTCCGCGCAAATCTGCTTATCCCCGCCACCCGCTACGGTGTACGCGAGGAAATGAAATCAGAATACGGCTTCAACTGGCGGAACTATGTGCGCGGCGCTACATTAACTTTTGACGCCGCTAATAATCGCCGCTTCAGAAACAAAGTACAGACGCACCTTACAAAACTGCAAAAGCAGTACAAAACACGCATTGACCAGCAATATACCCTGGACTACGCCAAAGTGCATGAGCCGGGAGCCGCCAACAAACAATTACCCGACATCATAATCGCCGCTGCCAATGTGCAAGGCGAGATCGTCCGCTATTTTGAGGCCAAGGATACCGCCGCATATTTCAGCTCACCCAAAGCGCGAAACCAGGATACCGGGCGCTATGATGAGCAGCGCGAATCTCGCGCCATCGCCTCAACCGGCAAAATTCTGGCCGCAATCGCAATCGCAAATCAAGGACGCGACACCCCAAATACAAAATATGTAGATCTCAACGCGCCTGAAAAAGGCCTCGAAAGCTGCAGCAAAAACGGCAATCTGAGACGCGGCCGCAAGGCCAAGGTTGTTTTCGCCTGTTCCCTGAGCGGCCCCCTCGAAAACCGCGCAGCACGCATGGGACAAGAGCCAATGCGTCGCCTGATAGACGGCTTTGGTTTTAACATGCCCCCCGCCCCAACGAGCGAACAGGAAACTCCGCCGACAACCGCCGCCATCCGCGGAATGATTACAGGCAGCCCGCGAAAAGTTCATCAAATGGCAGGCGCCGTACTTGCCTCGCTTCTTGGCCAGGGACACAAACCATTAAAGCTCCCAACCCTCGTGAAAAATTATGACCGCACCATCCGCGATAATGAAGATGCGGAAACTCACAATATGGCCCGCGACATAGTTCCCAATAAACTTATTAGTCGCCAAGCAAGGCCAATGCTCAAATCATTGCTCTCAAGTCCGCTTTGTTATAATCATCGCGGACGCCAGCACGGCACCCTTAAAAGCCTGAAAAAATGGTGCGCGAGTGCCAACTCAAATCTGCGTCTGCACTTCGCCAAAACCGGCACCCATGTCAACGAAGATCCCAACGCAACCGTCGATGTCTGGACCACCGGCGGCGTTCAATTCAAAAATGGTGCGGCCTATTCCTATGTCGTACTCGTCGGAACAGGAAGCACCCGCGCACCCTGGGCGCGCAATATTCACGCCGCGCAAATGGCCGCTCCATTATTGGATGTTCTTCTCAACGAATTACAGGAATTGGCAAAATCGCAACCAGCTCCAATGATGATCGCCAAAGCCCCGAAAACTCGAAGAATCACCCCCAGCACGTCAAAGCCCACCAGCAAAAAGAGTGCGCATGATGACAATATTTTCGGCGACGGCTTCTGATAATTACTGTTCTCCGCGCATCCCCCCGAGACCGGGCTTCATAAATCAAAACCACATCAATACTTATCCACCATTAACCCAATGGACACATTGGCGACATTTTCGCGGTCTATCTCAATAATGGATCTCAAGATCGGGGAAATTATTGATTTAGTTTAATTAAGTTAAGGGCCGCGGGTATCAGGCACGTAATAGTACCGACTGGGCGCAGATGCGTCACGGACAATATCTGATCCACGTTTTGCCCCAAATACTGGTTCGAGGCATATGCGTTTTTCAAAAACACCAAAAAGTAATACCACCGATCTTACCGGCACATTCAGCCAAACCCTGGCAGCCGCAGGACAACCCCAGATGAAATCGAAAGATCCGTCAGACTGGAAAAAAGTCTTGCTGATCGCCGGTCTGGGCACACTCTCATGGATCTCAACCTATACCGGCATGCTTGAGCTCATTCAGGCCAATATGGGTGAAATAGGCCTCATCTATAAAGGCGCCATCGCCTTTGCAGTTGCCATGCTGATGTTGATGATCATCTGGCTTCTCGATTCTCTCTTCTCAAGACTGTCCCTGCCGGTACGCGTATTGTTTACCGCTGGTTATATTTTTCTGACACTGATCTCAATCGGGTTCGGCTTTGGTTTTTACTGGAAGTACCTCGAGTCGCGCTCAGAGGCGACACGGTCCGCCTCATCAGCCGTTGAGAATGTCCAAACAGCACTCTTGAGCGCTCAAACACGACTTGAACAGCTTCAGGTGACCCTCGCCACCCTGACGAGCCTCTCCATCAGAAAAGCGCAAGAAGAACGTGAAACTGGCAAGTCCTGCCCGAACAGCCGTCCAGGCGATGGGCCCCGCAGACGTTTGCGTGACGCCGATGCCAAAACATTTCAGTATGCCGGAGATTTTATCTCGACCCGTGTAGGCGGTGTTAAAAACGACATCACTGTGCTTGCGAAAGACCTTAAACTTGTCTCAGGACGCCACAGTTCAACCATTGATGCCAAAACCGGCACCCGCAATCAATTCCTGCGCGGCCTAAACCAGAAGCTCAATAATTCGGTAACGCGTTTTAACGCCTTCAAAACCGATCCCCAGCTTCAGCAATTCCGTAACAGCTTCGCCGAACGTTCAACGCAAACCATATTTCCAAACGGCAAGGGTGGTAAATTCACGTGCCCCGATCCCCAATTACAGGCTGCGCTGCGCGGCGTCGTATTGGCAATCGACCAATTACCTGACCTGGAAAAACCGCGCGTTGCCGCAGTCGAGGGCTCAGAAGCGATTATCGAAGCGTTCCGCCGGATGACCGTCACGATCCTTGGCGCCATAACTTTCAAAATGCCGCCCTCCCCCGATGAGCTCCGCGCCATGCAGCAGCGCGCCGTCCAGTCGGTCGAGAACGCCGCTCTCCAGCGCCAGATCATGTCCCGACAAGCAGGCTTGGCCTCACGCGACTACATCCCGCTTTCAATCGCCGTCTTCGTCGATTTCTGCCTCCTTCTCGTATCCATGGCCCGGCCAATCCACGGCTTTCGCGCACTCGAAAAGAAAATGTTCGAAGCCGAAGAATGGCCCATCATCCAGATATTGGCGCGCTTCAAGGATATTCATGCCGACGAAGATATTCGCGAAACCTTTGATATATTCCGCCACGTCGTCTTTGACTATATGGGCGACTACTATGTTGGCGTACCATTAAGGGCGCCCTTGGACGCTCCCGACCGTGAGGACGCACAGCGGGAAGCTCATCTGCTGGCCAATCTCTTCACCAGCTTTGAAAAAGAAGGCATATTCAAACGCGTCGTCTGGCCAAATAATGCCATCGCCCGCAATCGGCTAATTAAGCAGGATAGTAAATTCGCCGGCTCCGACGCATTCCGCATTTACCGATTCCGTGACGGCGCGTGGTCCGACTGGGTCCTGGGCGCAATCATGGGTGCGGCCAAACGCATTGAAACCGAAAAGCAGCGCATGAAGCTGGAAGAGCAATTATTCCCCAGCCAGCAACCTGCATTCGAAAATCCGAACCAGCCAGACAGCCAGGACGAACCGGCGGATGAACGCGGTCCTGTCAGATCAAATGGTCATCCAGCTCATGCCGGGCCACAGCATGGCGGTGCAGGTTATCAGTTCGACCACACAGGTTACACAAATGTGGAACCCCTTCACCCTGCATATAACAAACGTCACACCAGCGCGGGCTCCACGCCTCATGGGGACGCTCCCCATGGCAATGGTGCGGCATATAATGACAATCAGTTTAAGAATGGCCAGGCTGCGCAAGGTCACGACCTCCATTCTGAGTACCGTGCCAATGGCACCGACGGTCAAAACGGTGAGTTAAACAATCGCCTGCGCGCCGCAAGTGCAAACACAGATGCAAACACAGGTGCAAACACAGGCGCAACCCCGGTCGCATCATTTGCCGACGCCGCCAAAAGCCGCGAAACCACAGAAGTGCATTCCCTATGGATTGACGAGCCAAACAACGATGTCGTCCAGCTATCTGATGCGAGCTCATATATTCATAATCCGCAACCAGCGCAGGATGACCAATCATTGGTGGAAGAATTCCCCCCAACCCAACCTTTAAAGAATGTTTCTGAAACACAGAACAATATCGAGAGCCATGAGCACTCAAATGCGGGCGGCACAATTCGCCTGAAGCGCGAAACCGTGGAAATCGACCCAAGTGCTGTGAGCGCAATAAAAGGTGGCGCTGCCGGAACTGACTTTATGTCAGCTCTGACAGATGCCTTAAATCCTGCAAACATCGACGAAAATGCTAATCAGCCAGCAATCGAAAAAATTCAAACTCCGGAAATGCCCCTGATCGATCAAGCACCTGCGCCAGTTATTACAAAACCGGTTGATGCCTACATTCATCACGAGCTTCCAACCGAACCACAACAAGCCGTTCCGAGCATGGAATTCGATAATTCACCACGCTCTGAAGAGTTTGTTTATGACCAGACCAGCACCAATGATCCGATCGACATCGAGTATGAAGATGATTGGGAAGAAGATCTCCAGATCGAAAATATTACCCGCTGGTATAGTCGTCAGGACAATGATCCAAAATCCAGCTGATCAGGATCGTTGAAACATTTATTCAAAAAAAATTCTATTTTCGTGGGTAAATGATACAGGGCTCAACTCTTCGTTAACCGCGACCAGTCATAAATACATCAACCGAGATTTATCGGTTAGTGAAATCGAGTGCGCAACAAATGCTGATCAACAGCAGTACGATCTGGAGCAATGGAATTGATGAAAAACCTGTCCTCGCAAAATGTAGTACGGTGCGAAGAAAAAGAAGACAGAATTCTGGATTTTCTTGGCTATTACTTCGAGCTGCTTGGCTCCGAGTGCGTTGACTATGACGCCGAAAAATCAGTTACACTGATCGCCCACTCCCCGTGCTCGCCAGTTGCCCGCGCACTCTTTGCATTTACAAGCGAAACGCCCGCCGAAGATATCGATGTCCGCATTATATTTACTCATCTGGAGCCAACCGATATGTTGAGCGACTGGCTTGAGCTTATGATGGATGAGACTTCATCCGCACCTCGCCCCGATATTCGCTGGGCCAAACTTCCCTCGCTCATGGACGCCCATGAACAACTTATACTGGGGACTTCAATGAGCTGGTCAGGCGACAGCATGCGACGCGAACCATCCAAGCGCGATGCATTTGAGCTCTTTCGCTCGTCATGCAATCAATCCGCGGAATACGGCCTGCGTGGTTTCAACATGATTTGGGAAAGCTCGGAACCAGTGCCGGCGCGCCTCTCAAACAGCCTTGTCAAAAGCAACAGGGCCGAAAAGAACGGCAGTGAAGCACCCGCACCAGGCAGAGCCTCGCAAACAACATCTGGCACCCGGCACTAACCTGTACGATCGATAAAAAAAGTCCTCATCCTGATGTTGAACTGCAAATTGAATTGCAGCTCATGTCTCGAAGGATGGATGAGAGCGCTTCATGCCTAATCATATTGGCCAAGAACAATCCGGTTGAGGCTTTGCGCAAAGCGGTCAGGATCCATTGGCTTATCTCCGCCAACAATTCTGGCCTCTTCAAAAAGCAACCAGCCAAGATCTTCAAACCGTGATTTATTTTCCTTCGCACTATCCGCAGCCATGGCCCGCACCAGATCGTGCCCGCCGTTAATCTCAAGAACCGGCAGCAATCCAGCTCCCTCACCGCGCATGTTGAGAATTTTATCAAGACCAAGATCAGGCCCCTCTGCCGCCGCCACAAGACAGGCAGGGCTTTCCACCAGGCGTTTTGATATCTGAACATCGCTTACCGACCCATCAAGCAATGTCTTGAGAGATTGAACAAGCCCCGCAACATCAATATCAGGCGCATCTACACTCTCCTCAGCACCATCGCTTTTTGCAATAGCCGAGAGATCAATGTCACCCTGGGTAATCGAAACAAATGGCTTGCCGTCAAAACCAGTGGCAGTCTGCACCCAGAAATGATCAACCGGATCTGCCAGCAACAACACTTCAACATCGCGCCCACGAAAACCTTCAAGCTGAGGGCTGGCTTTAAGCCGTTCGATATCATCTCCTGCCAGATAATAGATAGAGGTCTGGTTCTCGGGCATCCGCCCAACATAATCGGAAAGTTTCACAAGCTCATCCGATGTGCTAACGCGGAACCGGCTAAGTTCATAAAGATCATCGCGCCGTTCCGGATCTTCATAAAGACCTTCCTTCATGACCGAGCCAAAATTCTCCCAGATCGCCAGATAATTATCCGGATCTTTTTCCGCTGTTTTCTTTAACTCGCTCAAAACCCGATTGGTAACCGCCTTGCGGATCGAGCGCACAATCTCATTATTTTGCAACATCTCCCGCGATATATTGAGCGGCATATCCTCGCTATCAATAACACCACGCATGAAACGCAGATAAGGTGGTAGCAACTCGGCATCATCCGTGATGAATACCCGCCTGACATAGAGCTTAACCGCTCCTTTCCGCGCCGGGTCATAAAGATCGAACGGCTTCATTCCAGGCACAAAAAGAAGCACAGAATATTCGTGCCGCCCTTCCGCACGGTAATGCAGCCTCAAGTCAGGCTCATCAAATTGCCCCGCAATATGTTTATAAAATTCGAGATAATCATGATCCTCGATGTCAGTTTTCGAGCGCGTCCAGATCGCCTGACCGCTATTAAGCTGGCTCGGTTCATCGTCACCAGCCTTAAGCAATATAGGAAACGTCACATAGTCGGAATAATCCCGAACGATTTTACGCAATTTACTGGCATCCAGATACTCATGGGCATCGTCTTTAAGATAAAGCTTGATCAATGTTCCGCGATTGATCCCGCTCGCCTCATCTCCCTCAGCTCTGGCAGTGGTAAAATGTCCCGTGCCCTCAGACGTCCACGACCAGACATCATCCTCGCCGGCCTTCCGGCTCAAAACCTCTATCCGTTTTGCAACCATGAAGGCAGAATAAAAACCAACTCCAAATTGGCCGATCTGCTGACCCGAATTTTCGCCGTCCTCAAGTTGTTCTAAAAAAGCCTGTGTGCCGGATTTCGCAATCGTCCCAAGATTGTCGATTAATTCATCATGGTTCATACCAACACCATTATCAAAAACGGTTAGTGTCTTGGCATCTTCATCAACTTCAAGACTTATCGAAAACTCTTTTTCATCGCCAAGAAGCCCGTCTTCCTTGATCGCCAGATAACGTAGTTTGTCGCAAGCGTCTGATGCATTTGAAATCAGCTCACGAAGAAAGATTTCCCGCTCCGTATATACAGAATGCACCATCAAATGGAGGAGCTTCGATACCTCCGCCTGAAAATCATGAGTTGATCCATCACCTTTAGGTGTTTCAACGTCCGATTTCTTCGATTGTTCCATTAAAAATTATCTCCAGATCCTGCTTTGAACGGTAATTATGAGGGGTAATTGAGCGATATACGAAAATATGAGCAGAAATTTCAAGAGTGAAAAACACATAAAACAATCTGCCGCAACCGTTTGAACCGATCACACGCAAACTATCAACACTCGAAATCACAATTTTGGGAAAAAAAATCCCGATCCAGTAAGATCCTTAAGGGGCTGGGGGGCTGAGAACTCTAGGATCAAATCATCTGGACCGGGGTCTTAGTCGATGATTTAACCTAAGATAAGAATTGGGCAGAGTTGAGGAGAGATTGCGGCAATAATTTGAATTCAGCATATCAGACAGAATACGCCCTATATAGAAATCAAAACAGGCAGCCAGCGCGATAAGAACTCGACCAGAATTCTAATTAAAAGCTATTCAGACATAATTCGCGCCAGCGCCCATTTGACATCAACCTCATCCACGCAATGCCCCCGCAAAACAATCTGCACAGATTGTTTGGCACCGGTAAAATCAGCAAGATAGACGGAATCCTCAAGATTAATCTTGGCACCCCTCGCCGTGAACAACCATCGCTCATCAGATGGCAATAGAAGCGCCACACTCTCACCGTCCTTGGCGCGTCTCACTTCCACCATCGGATGAATATGAAAATGGATGGCAAATTGCGAGCCCTTCAATTCCGAAGACATACTGCGCGTATCGAGCTTGTCCCTACCGCTCAGGCGCGTGCCTAGACGATCAAGCTCCAACAATCGGTAATGGCTGGTTCCAAAACGCGAATGATAACCGTCATGGGAAGATTCAACAGAAACCGAACTCCCAATATCGCGCACATGATAAGAAACGTTTTTCGGCTCCTTGATGGGCGGCGCCCCTAGATTTTCTTCCAATGTCTTGTTTCTAACAAGTCGCGCCGAAGAGCTGCCAGCGAGTTCTAAAGTCGAATGAAACGCGGTCGAACGGGATCGATGAAGCCACTCCCCGTCCATAGCAGTTGGCGCACCACAATTAACAATCAACGGGTGACGACCGGAACTCATCTCAAAGGATAAACAGCCCGCATGAGCACTCGCGCTGAATTCGAGCTTCGGCACCGCACCAACGTCCATAAGAACGATGGTCTTTTCGCGTTGAAGCCGACAATAACACGTATCTGCTGTTTCCATTTCCGACGTTTGAAGGCTTTCGTCATAGGCAAGTGCTGTGCTCAAACTATCCGGCGAAACAGGTCCGACACCATTAAAATGTCCAAGCGTCCCATCTCCTAACCGCATGTAGCGGAGCATTTCACACATTTTTTGCAATGCTCGATTAAGCCCTTCGGGCAGTGATAACTCGCGTGCATAAAAACAATGTTTCAACGGCATAAGGTCAAGAATAAGGTCAATCAAAACGTTGCTGTTTCGCGATATATGCCCACCATCTTCAAAGATTTGCGCTTCAAGCTCCTCATCGAGCAAAGCAATACCTTCAACCGCATAGTGCCTCTGATCGCTTAGGCATAATCCGCCATAGATAAGTGCCGTAAGTGCGAGTAATCGTGGATAACCTGGATAGGCCTCATGCCGAACCGCCGCCAAAAACCGCAGCTGCTTGCCAAATTCCGACATCACCTCGTCGTAAAATTTTTGATCCGCACCATCAAGTATCTGCGATGAGTTTGTCAGCCACGAAATCACCCGTCTGGCGACAATATCCACATGCCACGCCACATGATCATGCGCCCAAGAACCACGCAGCCAATCAGTTACAAACGCACGCGCCATTTCAGGGGCATCAGGATGATCAGAAGCACCCAAATGCCTGAGCCAGCTGAAACCATGCAACGCCCTGTTCCAGCTTTCATTGGGTGGAAGAATGGAAAACGGTGAATATGCTCCCCCATCAGTGCCATAAAGATGGGCAACATGACCGACCAGGCCAAAATAACCTTCAGAAACTTCCAGGGCAAAACTGGGATCAGCTGTGCGCAGATCCTGCGGTACGATAATAACTTCGTCAGGATTAAAACGATTTGTCCGCCATTGGTAAAGCGGCGAGCGCAACACGTAACTGCGCGCAGCCCGGCGCATTCTGTCTGCTGCCAGATAGGCTAACCGCCCATGCTCGATGTTCAGCAGTTTTGCCACGCGCTAAAATTCACTCCAACAAACAAAAACAACAGGGCTAACCAACACTCTATGCGCAATGCAGACCGGCCGGATCTTTCCATTAACCATACAGAATCACAAAGCCGATCAAAGTCCGCAAATTACGCGAGCGTTTCAGCCTACCCCTAATCAGAACATTTATAGCGCATTTTATGACGCTTCACTGGCTTTCTTCAGAAATTTCACAGCAAAAAAACCATCCATCCCCGATAAACCGGGTTGTTCATGGACAAGAAAATGCGGCAGAGTTCGCAAATACCCACCAGATTGTGTCCATTCTTGCGGCCACCCCAATCCTGCCCCATCAACAGCCTCAATCTCAAAGTCAAGCATTTCACGTGAAACGAAATCGAGATGCTGCTCGCCCTCAACCTCATCAAGCGAACACGTGCAAAAGACCAGTCGTCCGCCAGGCTTCACCAATTGTCCACCCCGCACCAGCATCTCCCGCTGCAACTGAGCCAACTCTTCGCTGTCTTTTGGGTTTTTGATAAACGGAATATCAGGATGACGCCTGATCGTTCCTGTCGCCGAACAGGGTGCATCCAAAAGCACCACATCAAACGTCTCACCCGGCTCCCATTGCAAAATATCAGCCTCGACAATCTCGGCTTTCAATTTCAGCCGGTCGAGATTTTCAACAACGCGCGCCAGCCTCGACGCAGAACTATCAACTGAAACAACATCCCCGCCCAATGATGCCAGCAAGGCTGTTTTGCCACCAGGGGCCGAGCAAAGGTCGGCAATTCGCAATCCTCGAACATCGCCGAGCATTTTCACCGGTAACGTCGCAGCAACATCCTGAACCCACCAATCGCCTTCATCAAACCCGGGCAGATCTTCGATCCTGCCCTTGGGCTGGAGCCGCACGGAACCCGACGGCAAAATTATTCCATCCAGCAATGTTGCCCACCGTTCAGGATCTGATTTCACCGAAACATCAAGTGCTGGATGCGACTGATGTGCATCCGCAATTTTCTGCGCTGTATCTTCGCCAAATGCCGCGCTCCATTTGTCCCAAATCCAATCAGGCGAATTCAACCGCGCACTATTCTGACGGGCCAGGATTTCTTCCCCACCTTCCGACACGCGCCGCAGCACAGCATTCGCCAACTTGGCCAGATGCTGCCCGCGTCGATCCATGCGACATTGCTCCACAGCAATATTGATAGCGGCATGGGGGGGTGTTTTTAAAAACAAGATCTGAGTAATGGCGATGAGCAATATTTCGCCAACAGCACCAGAGCGTTTCGGCAATGGTTTTGCGAGAAAATTTTTCAGGACATCGTCAATCTGCCCCCGCCGCCTGAGCGCCGTTGTCACCAGAAGGCGCACCAGAGCCCGGTCCCTGTGCTCCATAGAGGCGACAGCGTCTTGCGAAAGAACATCCTCGAGCGCCCGGTCAAGCGGTTCACCATGACGAAAAATACGGAAAAGAACATCGACCGCGGCACGCCGGACAGGCAGCCCCGAAGGCACACGCTTACCCCCGCGTGATGATTTCTTCGCTCCACGGCTCTGCTTGCTATTGCGGTTTGTTTTTGGGCCGTTACGGCCGTCACTACTCAACCCCACGGCCCTTTATCGTCCCCATCGGTAATCGACCACGGACCTTCAATGCCCAAATCAGGCGTACTCGGACTATCCAAGCTCTCCCCTTTCCATTCCCGGTCAAGCTCACGCAAACGCGCAACCCGGTTCTCCGTATTGGGATGGGTAGAAAAGAGGTTGTCCATTCGCTCACCCGATAGAGGATTAATAATAAACATATGCGCAGACGCAGGAGACCTCTCCGCACTCTCATTCCTGATTTCATGGGCAGCGCTTGATATTCTCTCCAGTGCTGACGCCAACCACAATGGGCGCAGGCAAATTTCCGCCCCAAGTTTGTCAGCCTGATACTCCCGCGAGCGACTAATTGCCATCTGCACAACAGAGGCCGCCAACGGTGCCAGAAGAGCTAAAGCAATTGTACCGATCAACCCCAACCGCCGGTCATCGCCTCGACCGCCAAAGAACATGGCATAATTTGCCAGCATCGAAATCGCTCCCGCAATGGTCGCGGTAAGGGTCATTATCAACGTATCCCGGTTTTTGATATGCGCCAGCTCATGCGCCAAAACGCCTGTAACTTCTTCCTGAGACAGGATATCAAAAAGGCCCGTTGTTGCCGCGATTGCAGAGTTTTCAGGATTGCGGCCGGTCGCGAATGCGTTCGGTTGCGGATTATGAATGACATAAATGCGCGGCATCGGTAGATCAGCGTTCGCAACCAGTTGCTCGACAATTTTGTAATATTCCGGTGCGGCCTTGCGATCAATTTCAATCGCTCCATGCATACGGAGAACCATTTTGTCCGAGTTCCAATAGCTGAACACATTCATGCCAAGTGCTATGACAAATGCGATCGCCATCCCGGCTTCGCCACCAATCAAAAAACCGACCCCCATAAAGAGGGCCGTCATCAACGCCAAAAGCATTCCGGTTTTTAGGTAATTCATTCAGGAGCTTCCTTAACCCGCATGTCTCAAAACCAAATATCGTTCACCTATTGCACCAGAGATCAAAACATCCATTAAACGATGTTTTGAATTGATGCATGTCAGGTGATAGTATCTGGATACTATCTATATAGAGAAGAGTTTCCCACATACCAGACCTCGAATCCTGGCGGTATAATAACGAGCATATGTAAGATGAGCAATTCCAGTCCAAACAATCAATCCGATGCCGCAAAACGCGCCCTGGCAGAGGCCCAGGCCCGGCGGGAAGCCGCAAAAAACGAGCATAAAAAAATACCTGATGAAAAGGGCGGCCGCGACGGATTAGAGCCGACACGCTTCGGCGACTGGGAAAAGAACGGAATTATATCCGATTTTTAACGCTTCATCTCCTGTGCCCAAAGCAGCCAACCTATCCCCAAACGGGTAAACCCACCTATTTGACAACCTATGGTTGTGTATGTAGGTTTTAACTATGGCTTACCAATTCAAAACATTAACGGCCCTAAAACTAAGCTCTTCAATATTTCTAGTTTTGAGCCTGTGCCAGATGGCCAACGCTGCACCTCGAAAGGCCGAGACCCTGAGCGGCCCCATAGAGGCCCGCGTGGAACGGATCATCGACGGCGATACCCTTATTGTTAAGGCGAAAATCTGGTTGGGTCAGGAGCTCACAGTGCGTGTCCGCCTTGCAGAAATTGATACGCCCGAAATGAATTCCCGGGATCAGAAGATTAGGAGAGCGGCGTGGAATGCGTACAAAGCTCTTTTCCGCATGACCCACGACCGCAAGATCATACTTCGCAATATACGCAGCGGTAAATATGCGGGACGTGTAATTGCCGAAACCTTCCTCACCGACGGCACCAATATATCAAACGAGCTGTTACGTATGCGCCTCGCAGTCCCTTATGGGAAAAAATTCAATAGAGGCCAATCTTGCGGCCAGGAATTCTGCCGACCAAATGAGTTCAAAAACGCCCAGTCACTGGCCCAGTGACTGGCCCAGTAACTGGAATGACTATTTTTCGCGGCAACCACTGCCCCCATTAAACATCAACAGCATGGCGGCACATCTTAACGATTGAGTAACCATTAATTCAGTTCTTGGCCATTTCCGCTCGATACGATCGAGGTTAGCCCCAAAATTGCATTCCCCATGATCAGCGACCAACGCCAGATCAGGGAGCATCCTAAAAATGCGCAATTCAAATACACTCATCACCCGCTTCAACCGGGACGACAAGGGCTCAATCACAATCATGTTCACTCTGGGACTGATGCTGATAATAATCTGTGTCGGCGCAGCGCTCGACACAGGCCGTGCCATGCAAGTTGCGAGCAGAACCGCAACAGCACTCGACGCCGCAGCGCTTGCAGCCGCTAAAGCCATGCGCGAAGAAGGTCTTGATGAGAGCGAAGTAATCGCAGTTGCTCAGGATTATTTTGAGAGCAACTCAAAAGACAGCGCCCAAATGAACGCAACTTACAACCAGCTTCAGGTCAATACCGATCCTGACGCAGGCCGCGTAACCCTCGCAGTTACCGGCACAATGCCAACAATATTCACGCGCTTGGCCGGACTTAACCAATTCAATATCAATCGCTCCTCCACCGCCATCTACAATATCCGCGATATCGAGCTTGGCATGATGCTCGACGTCACCGGATCAATGGGCGGGCAAAAAATTGAAGATCTGCGTGAAGCCGCCAAAAAACTTGTCGACATACTAATTACAAATAACGAAACCAACCAGAACGTACGTATCGGACTGGCCCCATATTCGGCTTCAGTCAATGCCGGCGCCTATTCAAATCTCGTCACAGATCCCGTCAACCCAAGTACCGATGGTTGTGTTATCGAACGCACAGGTGGCAGTGCTTACAGTGACATCGCACCAGGTAACGGTACATGGGTAAGTGCTGCTAATCCAGGCTCGCCCCCGGCTGACGTTGACCCAACAGAAGGCAATGGTTCGTACCGCTGCCCATCCGTATCCGTCATGCCGCTCACCAACGATCACGATGCTCTTAAAGCTCGGATCGATAGCTTCAGCGCTGGCGGCTGGACATCAGGCCATATCGGTCTGGCCTGGGCATGGTATCTGATTTCGCCAGATTGGAACAATATCTGGCCAGCCGAAAGCACCCCCGTCGCCTATAAGGACGGCAAAACAATCAAGGCCGTAATTTTGATGACTGACGGTAATTTCAACACCGCCTATGCAAATGGTCAATCGGGCAATCAGGCAGAGGAATTATGTGATGCGATGCGCGACAGCGACAAGGAAATCGTTGTTTTCTCCGTGGCATTCCAGGCGCCCCCCGCTGCCGAAGATCTTTTGAGAAACTGTGCGTCAGCTCCATCCGGCACCATTGAAACAACCTATTTTAATGCTGAAAATGGCAATGAGCTTGAACTTGCATTCGCAACCATCGCGATCCAGTTGAACAATCTCCGCCTCGCACAATAAGCGACACTGAGGCATTCAGCCTCAAACCAATTTCTGGCGAATAAGGGTGTAATAGCGAAAGCTATTGCGCCCTTATTTTGCAACCAAAGACATGATCGAAAAAAATGAACCCACTCCCCCGGCCTAAACACCTTTGGTAAACTCCCATGGGTGGCTTAGGGCGGGGGAGTGGGTGGCTTAGCGCTAAAGCGCGGAAATCTATTTAAAGGGTGTAATAGCGAAAGCTATTGCGCCCTTATTTTTGTTATGTGGTTAGGCGCGGCGGCATTGATAGAGTCTGGCAACCGACACAATAACGCTATAAACAAGAGCGGCTGATTTTATCCATACACAATTCGAAAGAGCGAGCGAGACGCCCGATGAAACGCATTCCCCTCATACCCAACACGGTTAAGCTTCTCGCCGTAGCCATACTGGGCGTTGCTATATACAGTTTCCACCAGGGGCTTATCAAATCCCGCTACTCACCATTTTTTACACTCGACCTGTCAGATGAAAGCACTTTTTTTCTGGGCTGGCGCATAACCCAGCTCAAAAACGACCCACAAGCCTGTATCAAAATATTCCAGAGCCCCCTCGTCAAGGCCAGGGCGGTCCGCAACCGCGATATGAAAAATGGATGCGGATGGACAAACGCATTCGCAGTTTCATCCATAGGCGGCGCGAGCATCCCAAACGTTACCTTGAGTTGCGAGCAAACCGCAGCACTCGCCATGTGGGTCGCTCATGCCGTTCAACCCGAAGCCAAGCGCCTGTTTGGAGCCAAGGTAACGTCGATATCGCATGTTGGCGGCTATAACTGCCGCAATATCAAAAGCGGTATCGGCCGTTACATTGAGGTCAAAAGCGAACACTCCTTTGCCAATGCGCTGGATGTCACGGGCTTTCGCTTAAGCAATGGCAAACGCATCAGCGTCTATAGCGGCTGGAAGAAAAAAGGAAAGCAATCAGAATTTTTGCGCAACATTCACGCAAGCGCATGCAAATATTTCAGGGTCGCCCTTGGCCCCGGCGCCAACCAGGCTCACCGCGATCATTTTCATCTTGATCGTGGCTGGCTCTGGTCCTGCCGCTAAACGGTAAAAATAGGCATAAAAAAACGCAGCGACTAAATTAATAGTCGCTGCGTAATGCTCAAGACCTGATTAGGTTTTAACTAGAGCATGATCAGCAAAAAGCCTGCACCGACACTAAGTGTCCGGAGGCAGAGGTGGGCACTAGTGCCACGCGGTTTGCAACGAGTTGCCGGTTCGAGTGACTTAGAGCATTTCCAGGATAAGTGTATGCGTGACTAGTCACTTATCCGTTCGAAAATGCGGCAAAAACAATAATTTAGAGCGCGGTTTTGATGGAATCAAAACCTGAATCGCTCTAGTCACCATGCGATAAATCAATAACTTAAAGCAGGATCATGATTCCACTTAAAATGATCCTGCTCTAGGCTGGCTTGTTCTGGCGGTTCTCAATGAGATCGTCCACCACCGCAGGCTCAGCCAAAGTCGATGTATCTCCAAGACTATCAAAATCATCCTCGGCAATCTTGCGCAAGATACGGCGCATGATTTTGCCCGAACGTGTTTTTGGAAGACCCGGTGCGAACTGAACAAGATCAGGTGACGCAATCGGCCCGATTTCCTGACGCACCCAGT
>Ga0209633_10002395_pt1 | contig 18138 bp, 22 predicted proteins | sample Cruoilmetagenom1_FD_187290 | JGI IMG/M metagenome (GOLD analysis project Ga0209633, IMG submission 187290) | Oil polluted marine microbial communities from Coal Oil Point, Santa Barbara, California, USA - Sample 1 (SPAdes) (version 2) | ecosystem: Environmental > Aquatic > Marine > Oil seeps ... | reverse complement strand
ACCTTTATTTTTTGTTTAAGTGAAGCGTTCGTTTTTTCAGTGGCTTCTTTATCATGAAGCTCGGTCCCGCAGGTAGGACAGATACGATCTGTAATGATCTGCTGTTTTGTTGCAGTTACTGTAGCATTTTTTTCTGCAATCTGCTTTCGATACTCTGTTTCAGTATCGGTCAGTTCTTGCCGGTATGCAGAAAACGACTCAGCATCACCTTCCCAAACAACATTGGGTCTGGGTTTATTTAACCACGGCAAAAACTCCTCATCGTAAAATGTATATTTTTTTGATGCTTCAAGAAGATTCTCTGTCTTCGATATGTCGTCAGGAGTTACCAGGCACACTTCATTTTGCTCAACGACAGTGATACGATTCTCAATCGCTTTCGTATCCTTCTCCGCAGTATCCGCAGATTCGGAATTCCGAGTCTGCGCGGACTGACATTCACGAAGTTTATACCCTGCTTCAGTGGCTGCATCTTGAGCATCAGCACGCCGCTGAGTTAGCTCACTGTGTTTAGGTATAAGTACAGCCAGTTTTTTATCTACTTCGCTTGTGCTTTTCAGTTCCGGAAGTTCAAGAATTTTTGTCTTTATACTGTCGATCTCAGCAAGAGCTTGTTTTTTGGCATCGTGACTGTGAACCAGTCGAACAGAAAGATCCTTGATTAAATTATCAATATCCTTCATATCTATTAATTCTTCAATAAACGAAGCCGCTGCAACTGAGCCCAGAGAAATAATACCTCTGATATTATCCTGTGGTGCGATAATAAGCTTAGATGCTGACTGCACACTTGGCAGGTTAAAGAGATCAGCTATAACAACGGACACTTCTTTTTGCCCTGTTACAAGCGGCTTTGTCTGGCCTTTTTCAAACTGGCCGCTGTATAGTTCAGCTCCTTTTGATGACCTTTGACAAGTATAAGTCTTGCCTTTCACGAGGAATACCGTTTCAGTAAATAATGAGGTTTTTTTAGTCCCCCAGGTTACGGTTTCTCCTATCGCTTGTGGAAGGAACCCAGCGCCAAACCAATTATAACTGATACCAAATAGAAGACTGGACTTGCCCTTCTCGTTATCACCTCTGATAACATTTATTCCAGGCATAAAGTTAATAATTTTATCTTTATGCGGCATGAAGTTTTTTAATTGCGCGCTAATTAATTGCATATCCAAGCTCCCTTAATTGTGTTTTATGTCCTTCTTTTAGCATTGACCCAAGCGTTTTCCATGTATCAATACTTTCAAACGAGGTTTCCTCAAAGCTTTCTAACCCAATGGCCTCTACCACAGTCGCGTTCTGGATCATATACGCAGCGCTATTTTTACGGAAATCTGCTATCTGAGTCAGGACCAAAGGTGCCTCGGCTGCGGTAACGTTGCCTGTAATCTTTATAAACCTGGCCGCTGCAGCAACCCCAGGGTCTTGCAAATCGTTATAGTGCAACTCCGAATATGCTCCTATGCTATCCTGACCCAAACTCTGCGCTGTTTCGAGCTCGCCGGTCACAGCGTTGAGAAGGTGTGTTCTCTTCGGTGTTGCCGCTTCCTTTACAGTACAAGGAACGAAACTGCCAAGCATATGAACATTTCCTACATTGCGGATAGCATGCTCATGTCCGGAAATGACCTGTTTAAATCCCTGAGCCTGTTCCAAAGTCATGTTCAAGGAATGATCTTTATTCAACGCAAAGAAATTATCGTAATTGCAATGTGTGATTAACGTATAATTCTCATTACTATAATCACTCAGAGCTTTATCAAAAATATCTTGATTGCTAAGATGCGGGATCATTACGAGGTTGTGTCTTTCTATCAACGTAGGTTTGGTAACCAAACTTATGCCTGTAGATACCGGCAAGAGGTTTACAACCTGGCCTAAAAAATCGAAACTGGACATCGTCATCGTATTTTTTGAGAGATCATGATTACCCGCAAGAATCCAGATCCGTTCTGGATGGTTAGACATTACTTTCAGAATTGATAAGAGCGTAGATAACGAAACGAGATTGGTATCGAACAGGTCTCCAGCGATAATTATTTCTTTGTCCTCATTCTCCTGGAGAAAGACACGAAAAAGTGTAAGTTTATCGTTCTCAAATTGACGGAGCGAGCTATCAGTTACACCCGCAGTTCTTGATAACCCCATATGTAAATCCGAGGTTATTGCATAATTGCTACTATCCACTCGATTGCCTCCTTTGCGTTGGAAAACTGCTCGCAGTTCTCTGGTGTTAACTTCCAGCTGGGCTGAAGAACAGAGAACTTTGCTATCTCTGCCAGCATCCAGCTATCATTTTCTAAAGTGTGAACCAAAACAAAACCAAAACACCCAGCTTTTGCTCTCCTAAGCATACGGGGTCTTTGCGGAAAAGCTGCCTTAGACAACCGGAAGTTTTTCTTTATTTTTTTCACCTCTAAAGCTGCAGACTTACCTCTGAAAAAAAGAAGGTAATCTGCAACCTGAGCAGGTACGATCCGCCCTACTGCATGTGCATCGAGCAAACGGTCAAAATCAAAGGTAATATCTCTTTTCTGCACGTTTACCAGCGCATCTTGCACTGCCTTTTCAGTGGCCTTTCCCCTGCTCCCTGTGGCTTTGCGCTTCTTACGAGCGGCCAAAGTTTCAAATTCTTTATTTTCTTTAGTCTTTTTCATCAAGATCCTTTCTCAGTAACAAAAGCATGTACGTTCGCAGGGAATATCCCTGTTCCTCTGCCTTTTTCTTGGCCTTTTCATGAAGTTCTATAGGAACGTTTCTTAACAAGTATGTTCGGAATCCTTCTTTTTGTTGTGCCATTTTATGTTCTCTCCCTTTTCTTCTCTGCAATCTTTAACAAAACTAAATACCCTATCAAATCTGAAAGGGTATCTTCTATAATCAGCTTAGGACCCTTGTTGCTCAATCGAGATAACTTATCATCAATCCGGACTTTGATCTGCTCTATGTTATCCGCTGAACTAAAAATCCGAACCGGACTGAAAGCAGCACTCCCGTATTCTTTGTTCTTCTGTAAAACTAAATCCCTTATCTTATTAAACTCTTCTGTGATCATCTGTTGGTTATCGTTTTCCATTGTTACTCCTTTAAAGTTTTTAAAGTTTTTAAAGCTTTATCTATATTTTCATCCGTAGCCTCTGCGCCGGCGTTAATCAAGGAACCGAAATCGTGACCTAACATGATGTCAGATTCAAGCGGAACAATCATATCCGCATACTGGGCTCTCATACATTTATGAAGAACCGGCAGCACCTCATGTCCTGCAGCTTCTGAAACGAAAAATACAAGCTCATCGTGAACAGGAAAGATTATCCGTGCGCCGCCGCCATGAAAACAACCTGTGCGAACCATTTCGTTTATTGCCATCTTAGTCATTTCAGCGGCACTTCCCTGGATTTCAAAATTAACGGCTCGTCTCTCAGCTTCTGCAGCCTTATATTTATCAGATGATCTTATGCTATCTTGAAGATGTCTTCTTGCACCCAATCTTGTGACTGCATAACCAAGCTCTCTTGCCTGGTTGATAACTCGTTGCTGCCATTCAGAAAGCCCTGGGTAGGTCGCTTCTTTCGCTTCTAAATAAGTCTGAGCTGACTTTGTGTCAGTTATCAGTAACTTTGCAAGTTTCGGCGCTCGGCATAGATATTGACTTGAAAAATTTACTCCTTTTGCCGTTGTGCGAAATTCCTTAACCTCTGGATTTTTGATATTAGCAACAAATTTTTCGTAATCACCGAACTCCGATCCTTGCTCCTTGGCAATCGAAGCTCCTACCAAGCTATGAGGATCTCTAAGGTGTTCACCTATGTAACAAGATAACATATTCTTATCTTGTGAAGCGTCTGCGGCCAATCTTAATTCCTGACCAGACCAATCCATAGCGCAAACAAACCAACCTTTAGGTGCCCGAACAACACCTCTAACTGCAAGACCATCTCCCTTTTTAGGTAACTGATTCACGTTCGGCTGCGAGGGCGTAAACCTACGAGTTACAGCAAAACTTTGACCAAGGTTTGCATGGATTCTGCCGTCTTTCCAATGCGCCAGGTCAGGGTATGGTGTATAATAAAGACCTTGTCTCGTGTTAATAGCTTTAATTTCCTTTATAACGTTCAGGATTCTGTATTTAGCCATTGTCGGGTCCAGGTCAAGAGCAAGCATATGGGCGATCGCTGGGTTATCAACTTGAGGATTTCCCTGCTTAATCCCTTTGCTCCTCATAATCTTTGTCGGTATAGTCCGGAAACGAACAGGCAATTTCCATGTGTCATAAACAAGCGCTTTTATATGCTTGTTCTTTTCAACATCAAATTCAGGACTCGGCTCGAAACAAGCAGCCAACGTTTTATTCATTGAGTCTAAATCCTGAGCCTCATACAAATCAGCGAGTTCCGGTTGCCCCTGTTCTCGTATTGCTTTAGCAACCTTTTCAACCAATCGGGCCCTGCAATCTAATTTATTTCCAGTCAGTTTTAAAAAAGCTTCCTTTCCTTTGCTCGCATCTTCGAGCGGAACGAACTTGCAACCAGCCCAATCAATTGAATGAAGATAAGTAAAAAGCTCCTCTTCCAACCGTAAGAATTCCTGATGGTCTTTCTCTTCCAAGCTTTTTAGCAGGTCGAGATCAGGTGGAAAACCATTAACAAAAGTCTCGGCCACCCAGTACTGAGTCAGCAACTCGCAGGACTCGAAAACAGGAAGCGTGTTTTCTAATTCCAGGGTAAATTTAAGTCGATTATAAAGCGCGGCGGTAACAATCGTATCGTCCGCACCATAATCCAAAACCTCAGCGCCGGTTAACTCATCCATGGTACGGCCTTGAGTAACCTCCTCATAATTCGTCTGACTATACTTAAAGTATTGATTAGCACAAGACTTCAAACCCAGCTTTGTATTCTCATCAGCATACGATTTCATTATCTGCGTATCAACAACATACGATAACCAGCCTCCCAGATTATTGTAAAGAACAGGAAGCTCGAAGCTGGAGTTATGAACAGCTACTGGGACATTATCGGGTATCGCGTCTATAACGTCTGCAAGATCATCTAAGGAAAAATTGTGACAATCTTTGTGATCGAGAGGTGTATAGTATGTGATCTGCAGGTTATCTCCACAAGTGATACCAACTCCGGTAATCGTAGAACCGAAAACATCTACAATGTTGGGCTTTTTTCCTTTACCTTTTTTTGATTCTCGAATCTTATCTACCCACTCCCTGCTTTCAGCAGGAGTTGTCGTTTCAAGATCCAAAGCAATAAAAGGAGATTTTTTAATGTGAATTTTTAAATCTTGTAAATCCTGTTCAGTCGAGCTTAGAGCGACTTTCCCTGCGTATCTGATTAACTCAGGATGAATGTCAAGCGTATCACCTGATACCTGTTTAACCAGACCTGCCTTGATTGTCATCGGCGCATAAGATGTATTCACATGTTGAGGATAAAACTTTGCACATTTATAACTGTTATAAACCTCCTCCGTATTATCAAGGATCTTACTAAAAGGTTTGTAATCATCCTGGTCCAGAAGATGTAAGGTTTCGCTTTCTAACATCCCCTGCATTTCGAATAAGCCCTCGTCTCCGTACTTCAACACCATACCCTCAAAGGCTTTCTTTCCAAAACCTTTAGCACCTGGAAGACAATCGGAAGCGTCTCCGACCAGAGCTTTATAAACAGGAATATGCTCGTTGCCGCAGGCTGGCGATAGTTGCGGATTCAATTCCTCATTGAGTAAGATATCGACTTCGCCTTCCTTTTGGAGCGCCAGGAAATCGCCGTCACGGGACCATACGAACTTTTTACCTTTTAGGTTTTTACAGAGATAACTTATGACATCGTCCGCCTCCATTCTCTCCTGTTGTACAATGAGAGCGCCTACGCTTAGCAAAGCTTCAGAAGAAAGCTTTATAGCTTCGTTGAAACTTTTATATCTTTCCTCGGAAAGCTTCGCTCTTTTTGCCTTGTAACCGGAATACATGTTCTTGCGCAGGCGATTGGCATCAAATCCATCTAAAACTAATACAGTTTGGTAAGGTTTAAAATTGTATAGATCTATAACACCAGCGTAAGAGTACAGGAAAAGCTCGCTGCCGTAGCGACCGGAATTCACGAATTCCGTTTTCCCGTTTTCAAGTTTAACTGACTTTCCGAACTCCTTGTCCTGGCCAGCGTAACAGCAGGCCCTTATTATAGAGCTTGCATCTATAATAATCCGACTCGTATCTGGAAGTTTTTCCAGGCAATCGTAAGGTAAAATATTCGTTTTCATTTTCATTATCCTTTATAGTTTAAGTAAAGCGGTTTTTAAATCTTGATCTAAATTCTCAAGAGTCAGCAACCATTTAACGTATTGCTTGGGAAGTGACCTTAATTTTAAGCCTTTATGCTTGCCGAAGGGCATGAAATTAATTTCCTGCGGCTGGTAAACGAGTTCATAAAGCTGATGTAAGGTTCTTTTTGAATCCTCTAACATCCGTTTTAACAGCGAAAATAATACAAGAACATCTCCAAGCGCCGAATGGGCCAGAGCATCTTTACGATCTCCGATGTCGTTATCTAACTTGAGCCAATATTTTAGAGTCCCGAGTTTATGATTCTCCGCTTGAGGGTACAGATACCTTGCTGCCTTGAGTGTGCAGAACTCACCGTTTACTGTCCATACTTTTTTTAAGAATCTCCTATCAAATGGTGAGTTGTGAGCTATCAAAAAAACATCATTAAAATAATCAAGTTCAAATTCATTAATTACTTCCTCCAGAGTGGGAGAATTCTTTACGTCTTCATCTGTAAGCCCATGTATTGCGGAACTACTGGGTGGGATTGGAATCTCTGGGTTCACTTTAGACTCGAATTTATTTAGTACATTCAGACCCTCGTCTACCTCCATAAAAGAAATTTCCACAATTTTTTCTGTTTTAGGTGAGAATCCAGTTGTTTCTACATCTGCCAAAATGATCCGTTGCATCGTTTTCTCCTATTATTAAATGTGGCTCCAGTTACGTCCGGATTTTACCCTTGTGATTGCTGATCTCGAAACGTTAAAAATTTCTGCTATTTCTTTCGTTTGAACTCCTTGGTTTGACATCTCTCTAATTTTCGGTATATCTTCATTTTTAAGCTTACTCTTTGTGTTGGCTTCTCCTTTAGTGCTTCTTCCCTTCTTAGCCATATCAAACATATTATCAAGATGATTGCCTAAGAAAAGATGGTTTGGGTTAACACATCGTTTAACATCACAATGATGGAGGACAAATTTTTCGGGGGGAATTTCTCCAAATTTGAGATACCAAGAAAATCGATGTGCACTTACTTGTTTTTCATCGAACCAAAATTTACCGTAGCCATTATCGGCGATACCTGCTTGCCAGAGCCAGCATTGATTCCCTTCCTGAATACTAACTTTTTTCCAAAAGCGAGCTTTAACTTCCTCGGTTATTCCCCTGATTTTTCTACGGGCTTCTGACTTAGTTCTGATAGGAATCTGCTTTGCTACCAACAATCTTTTAATAGCCGGTGTTGAGCATGAATAAAATTCTGCCAATTCTGCCATAGAGCGAACTTCACCGGATTTATACCAATCAACAATTTTTTGTTTGTCTTCCTCTGAAAACCTTCTTCTCCGGACTTCCGACTTAGTTTTCATAGGAATTTGATTAAAATCTAACAACTTTTTAACCGTCCACCGCGAGCAAGAGTAGATTTCTCCCAGTTCTTTCATCGTGCGAACTTTATCAGACTCGTATAGCTCAACAATTTCCCGTTCAGTCTCCTCCGAAAACCTCCTCCTCATCCGATATACCTCTCATACAGCTCATCAAGCAGTACGGGTATCTCGACGTGCAAGTCCTTCAAAAGCGGAATCATAACTTCCCGAATTTGTGGGTGGGCCGCTTTTGAGCAACGGAGTTCCAAAATGTGAAGCATTTCTCGAAAATTGCAAGTCATTACGATTTCCGTTTTAAGAGAGTTCGGTAACACGGATCTTCCTTGCTGAGGCGACCACCCTTTCACTAAAAGATCTTTATAACTTTGCTCTGCGCTTAACATTGCCCTGTACCAGACCCAGTTAGGACGGGTTACATGCTGTCCAGTCGAAGGGAAAGCGAAATTATAATCGCCTGGCTCAATGTCAACCCAAGGGGGTATGATAAAGGTCACTCCGCCTTTGTAGTTGCAGAATCTTGTACTTTCTTGACTTAGAGAACAAAGGCGATGTCGCACGATTTCATGGCTTATGCCACGATCACAAATAAAACGGACAGTCACTGCAGAGTGTTCCAATACAGACGTATGTCCCATCTTGTTTATCTTTTGAACAAAAGCTTTATTCGAGTCCTCCGTGATCTTATCTTCAGATTTATAACAAGTTCGTCCAGCGTGCTCTATGAGGTTCAGAGCTTTATCCCCCTCAAAAATACTTAGAATTTCAACACTTGGTTTTATCAATTTCATTTTATTTTAATATCTCCTCTATAAGTAACGTCACGCATAAGTGAATACTCTTCACACACTTTCCGGCATTTCAATAAATGTGTGACCATTTCTATTAACTCAGCGGCACGCCCGCCTGAGATTAGCGATGACTCTTCCAAAATCACTATCATAATCTCAACAAAATCTGAGTTGTGAACCGCTTTCCCTGCGGCCAAAGCCTCTTCTTTTATTTTCTCGTTCATAAAACCTCTGTATTTTCACAATTCGATTAAGCTTGCTTTTTGAATTGCTTCTTTCAAGTTGTTTACCTTAGTGCTAAACTCCTCAACTTTCCGCAACATTATTTTATAATCAGAATCATTACCAAGCGTTCTTATCCGAGTGATCGTACTTGCGTAATCTATCGCCGGTATCTTTTGTCCAATAAACAGTTCTTTTTTCTCCTCACCAGAAACAGCCCTTAAAATTTCGTTAACCTCACGCTTTGATGCTTGAAGTAAGCACCCGTCTTTTGTTCTCGCTATAATCTCCATTTTATTTTAATATCTCCTTCTTATGAGTTCTTTTTATAAGCCTACAAACCTCATGTTACATGCTGTTGAACAAAAACCATACTTGCCATAAAAGGTTGCCATCTCTTCCTCAATCTCTTTACCGCACTCAGCACAAAGAACCATTCTGTTAAACTCCTCGTAATCTCCAATTCCTCCGGACGGGAATTGTTTTACCGTAGGATCATATATGCTCCCATCTTCCAGAACACACCACCAGTGCTGTTGTTTTTCCCAAAGCGGGCAGTGATAGTAACCTCTGACAGCCTTTAAAGAAGAATCATGTGCCACCGCTTCGTCCACGAACTCTTTGCACTTACCCTTATATTTTTCATAATCAGTTTCCATTTATAACTCCGCGCTTTCGACTGCTAATTCAAAAAGATTTTTTATTTCGTTCCGCCCCCATCCTGTCTTCGTTTTGAGCATGTGAAAAAAAGCCGCCCGTATCCTATCTACAAGATCGACTGCGACCACGCTGTCTTGCATGATAATTAATTCTACTGGAACATTTCTAAGGGAACCATCTGGCATCTCTACAATAGCCGATGAGCAATCGCAATTACAGCCGAATTCCTGGAGAATTCCCTCACCAACTACAACCTTGCCTTCGATCTCTGCATATTCATAAACTATTACTTTTCTTTTACTTGTTTCCATTTTACGCCTCACTTCCATAATATAAACAATTGCTTTTTAAATCCTCTCGCCTGTTGATAAAACCGCCCATCGGTCTTGGAGTATTAATCCAAAACATAGCGGCAGGTAGCGAAGGTACTTTATACGGATAAACACATTCGCCATCACCACTGGGGTGCAAGCGCCCTGTTTTCGTCCGCTCCCATTTTGCGTATTTACAACCTGTACAATTTTTCATTTCACACACTTACGATCTTCAAACTCCGCTTTTTTAGCATCGTTCCAATCCGAAACCGGCCGGAGATAACCGACTACTCGCGAATAAACTGAGCAAGGTTTATAATTCTGCAAAACGCTGTTTTTATTAAAACAAGAATCGCACTTCAAAAAGATTTGGCGATTATTCTCATTCAATCCTATCTGAGGATTAAACAATGCGCCGCCTTCGATAACAACTCTTCCATCCTCTTCAAGGTCAACATTGACACAAACAGGCGCTTTACAATCATGACATTTTCCTTCAAAACTAATCTTATTCGATCCTGCATCTTCAAAATACTTTTGTAAGTTTTCAACTTTCATAATAATTTTTCTCCTTTTCCTTTTAGTCTATAAATACTGTGCTTTTATTTACTTGGTTTTCATTTGTAATTTTAACTTTTTGTCTTGCCTCTGGAGTAATTGAAACTTTTGAGAATTTACAAAGGCCGAAAGACATTTTACTATTCAAGGAGTGTAATTCAACTCCGTCCCAATCCCACAACCCGCCATGAATATCTTCAAGCTTGTCAGCATTTGGGGTTAATGTTTGAAGGATTGCTTCTCGTCCTATGTTTGAAAACTCAGCATACCGGTCAGCACAAAAGCTATCCTTCTCGATCACAGCTTTAAAAAGATCTGGCATTTGCTCCGATAAATGCTTTAACATTAGAGGAGGGACATCTTTCTGGTATGACCTTATTTCGCCACCAAAAAGGGATTGTGGCCTGGCTTTTACAAGGCGAATAATATTATCAACCGTAAATTCCTTCGCATTGATAAAAGTTTCTTTCTCCATTGGTAAATCTTTTATCATCTTAATGTGTTGGTACGGTAAAAATATATAATCACCAACAATACCAAGCTGTTTCGGAATGTTTAAAAAAGGTACTCCGTTATATTTTTTTTCTTGGCTATTACACCAAGTTCGATATTTACGTGATCTTCTTGTTGGCCCCTTTAGCACACTTAACTTACCATAGGGACAAGCTCCAGACCGAAGCGCACACTCCTTTCGCAGAAGTAACTGGCAATTGTTGGTATTACTGCAAACAATAACTTGAATTTCTGCTTTCGTATTCGCTTTTTGTTTAAAAAGCGAATACTCAGGACGAAATAAATTAAAATGGATAACACTACTCTGTTCCATAATCTCTTTCTCCTTTATAGTTTTGCTAAGTCCCTGATTTTTTGTGCTATTACTCTGAGCTCTTCCGCTTTTTTCAAAAAAGACCCTTCATGATAAGCCATGTCACGCCTTAAATATATGCGGGATTCGTTTTCATACTTCATTCCTTGAGCTTCAATACATATCGCCTGAGCATCGTTTGCAAGCGCTTCAAATTCTATAGCTACCAATTCTCTGTCCATTTTATAGTTTTTCCTTCTCCATCTGCAATATGCTCAGCAACTGCTCATCACTAAGCAACTCCATTATTTTTTTAAGTGGTTTATCTACTTCTGATTTGATCGATTTTCCGAGACCTCGTACAAGCTTTTTATGTATTGCTTCCGCTACCAATTTTCTCATTTAGTTCTCTTAGTCATCGCCGTATACTTCTCGTCTCGCTTCTATTCTTCCCTTATAATCGAGTCAGAAAACTCCTTCCAGTCATAATCATCGGAAGGAATCAACCAAGTAACTTTATCCCGAAAACCGAAACCGTAGCCCGATCTATCGTCCGTTATATCAGCTTCCTGTAGATAAGGAGAAGAGCAACATCCGCACCCGCTGATTTCTATTCCTGTTTCAAATGTAAGTTTCCTAAGGCCAATCAGAAATAATCTTTCGTTTTCGCTTAAATTCATAATAAAGTATCCTTTTTATATGTGGGACCAGGATCGTCTTGTGTTTATACTTGTTATTGTTTGATGCGCAACGCTGAATAAAGCTGCAATTGACCTATGCGTTAATCCCTGATCAATCATTCTTCTGATTTCCAAAACCTCAAATTCTTTAAGCTTACTACCTGGGTGAGTTTCTCCTGTAGGATGATGACATCTTCCTTTATTGTCTCGATCTGTCATATTGTCTTGATTTGTACCGATGAAAAGATGTGCAGGGTTTACACAACGGCGAATGTCACATTTGTGGAGTACAAATTTTCCATCCGGTATAGACCCAAATTTAAGGCACCAAGAAAATCTGTGAGCAAGAACCGTTTTTTCACGAAATTTAAACCGGCCGTATCCATTAGATAAAACGCTTGCCTGCCAAAGCCAACATTCATCTTTTCTAACACTAACTTTATCCCAGAAGCGCGCTTTATCTTCTTCAGTTATTCCCCCGATTTTTGTTTGAACTCCTGCTTTATTTCTCGTATTAATTTGCTTTTTTCTTAATAAGTTCCTAATTGTCAGCCGTGAGCATAGATAAATCTTGGCCAATTCCGACGCTGAACGAACCTCGCCGGATACAAACAAACCAGCTATCTCGTTTTCAATTTCCTCTGAAAATCTTTCTCTTCTCATTTTCCTTTTCCTTTTGAAAAGCAGGGAGCTAAAACAAACTCCCTGCTTTTTTTCTTTTTCAAACGTTAACTACCTAAGATTTAAAGGAAAACCGAGTCCATGTATTGCCACGAGATGAGATAACTTCCGCACTCGCTTTAATTACTTTTATGCTGTCCGGAGTCAACAAACCGCTTGCGATCTTAAAACCAGACTGCAAGCGAAACCCGTTAAAAGCTTTCACAGAAGTAGGACTCAATTGAAGCTGGACCATTTCTCCTACAAGCTCACTGGGTTTATCCGATCCGACAAGGACTGCAACTAAATCATAATATTCTTTTACGCAAGCGTTCGGATACCCGGCAGACCTGAGATCAGTGATATAAGCTTCAAGGGAGCCTGTCCCGTCGTCAAATGTATTTCTATCAAGAGAGTATTTAACTAAATCTGAAGGCGCATCGTTACTACAAGGGCTCGCCACGAACTGGCTGTTCCATGAGAGCACAGTTATTTCGATCTCGACTCCGAGGCTTTTATCATCTCCGTCCATGCAGTTTCCGTTCGAGGCTTTAATCCGAGGTAATACTCCAAAGTCGGCGATAAATTGATTCTCTAAGTCACCGAAAACATTCACCATTTCACGTTTCTTATCCAACGAAGGCGTTGGCGCTGTCTTACGCTTGGCAGGCGCTGGCGCTGGCGTTTTTGTTTTCTCCTTCGCTACCGAAGCATTAACAGCTGCGGCCGCGTCCGATACTGGAGACTTTCCGTTAAATTCAGTTTCCATATTAAAGTCCTTTTCTGTTTTTGATGTTTCATCAACCGTTTCCTCTTTCACTTTTTTTCCGGCTTCTTCTACTGCTGCATCAAAATCATCCTTTGCCGCATCTACATTTACATTGCGTTTCATAGCCATTTTCGTTTTCCTTTTCTGTTAAGTTATTGTTAAAACTATTGTTACTTTATATATCATATTGATTATACTATGTCAAGCCCAAAAAGCGCCGAACGTAATGTTTCTTTAGTCGGCATCACTATTTGAACCATATCCTCAGACTTTACAACGACTTGTCTAAGATGTACCTGAATTGTATTCTTCGCTGTAGCAAGCCAAACAATTATATTTCTTTTTTGGCCTTCTCTTTTTACCCTCCCCAGCGCTTGAATATACGTGTTTGCTGTAGTCGGAATCTCCAGGAAGAGAACCGCACGGCAAACGGATTGAAAATTGCCGCCAATACCCACACTTCCTGGGTGAGCGATTAAAACCTGAACTTCTGGATCTTTTAAGAACTGCTGAATTGAAGCCATATTCTTTTTCGGTCCCAATTTCCCGAACGCCTGAACAGCTTTTAATTTCAATTTTTCAGTTACATATTGGTACGTGTGCTCATTTGTAGACCTATAATTGCAATAAATAACTATTTTCTCACAAGCGCCGGTGCCTACGCCGGCGCTTGCACCTCCTTTATCTTTACCCTTATTTCTGAATATTCCAAGTTCATTCGTAAACGAATCGATTAACGCAAATCCTGCTGGAACTATTTTAGAATCCATATAAGTGCTTGGGGACATGATCACCCTTTGACACACATGCCTCATTCTCTCGACTGTCGTACCATCCAGGACAACGCCATCGTCCAGCTCCAGCAATTTCTCCTCAACCAAATCATTATAAAGTTTCATATGTTGTTTCGAAAGTTTATAAATCTTTGGAACGCAAGTAACCGGCGGGAGGTCTAAAACGTCCTCGGCTTTTAACCAAATTGTTTGCTTCATCAGATTAACTGCTAAAGCATCTAAGTTTCGATACTTCGTTACTCGCTTGAATTTATCTGTCCTCTCAATATGTTGCATAACAAATCGCAAATAATCCCGATATACATCTGGTGTCTTTAAGCTTATATAAGAATAAGCGTGTTGTGGCGCGCCCAGTGCAGTTCCGGTTAACATAAGTAAACGTTTATATGGAGTGAGAAACACAAACTCCCTGACTGCTGAATAGATCAACGTTTCAATGTTCCTTATCGATGCCGCTTCATCTACCAGAAGAAGCACTTTTTTATTCTGATAATATTCCTTTATTTTTTCAAAATCGTTTTTGAAAATCCCTCCTGATGTGAGAACAAAATCTGCACTCAAATCAATCTTTTCCCTTTGCTTCAGTGTTCCATAATAAATACTCGTAGTAACATCAGGAAACGTCTCGATCCATTCTTTCCATTGGAGCAGGATAATAGGAGGCATGATAATAAGTATCTGGTCTATATCCCCTCGCATAGCCCACCAGAAAGCGATTAGAGTTGAGACCACAGTCTTGCCCACGCCAACGTCCATGAACAGTGCAACCTTATCCCAATCGGAACCACACACATTATTAACAGCCAGTACCTGATCAGGACGGAGGTCGAAAGGAAGACCATAATTTTCTAAAAGAATATCACAAGGTGTTTTCGCTTTCATTTTTTAATCAACCCCCTAAAATCGTGGTGTACTATCTTATTACGCTCTTTCTTTATATACTTAAGGGAATTAAGCTTGGCGACTTTAAACCAGCTATCCCCGTAATAAGTAGTGAGCAGGAAGTCCGACCTCGACCCTAAAACTGACCCCAATCTTCTTTTATTGTCTTTCATAATAAACTCAATAAATTCTATTGGAGTATAGATTAACGCCAGTTGCCCATAGCTTACAGCCAGCTTATTCCTGCGAAGACCTGGTACTGTTTGAAGCGCCGCCCCTACACAAACTGGAAGCTCAGCACAGGAGTAGAGATATCCCATGAGGTCTCCTTTGGGATACGCTAAACTATCCAATGCTGAATAAGTTAACCAAAAAATATTCCATGCGCCTGTCGCAGTGCTAAACGCAGGGTGCGCGCCAAGCCCTGCTACCCGCCCTGATGGCAGAGTTACTGTATAAGCTTCTTGAGGATACTGTGACCAAGTAAGGTTCTGATCCTGATCTTGATCTTGATCTTGATTTTTCATGAGTTAAGCTCCTTTATTATCTGCCTTCTATTTTTCTCTTTTTTCTATCCGGATTAAATCCGAGCATATTACAAATAAATTCAAACGGCGGGAACCTGAACCCATAAACCCAATCCTGTCCAATTTTGATTTTCCCCCCTCTTTGAAGATTAAATCCCTCAATTTTAAATTTCTTTCGCAACCGACCAATAAATGTACGGCTGGTCAAGCCTTTTGCCGTCCAATGCCGAACATAATCCGATTCAAAGATAGCTGTTATTTCAGTATTTGACACTTCCCTCGGCCGAAAATAAGAGTCCCAGTATCGCAACTCATCAAGAGAATCATTTAAGAATTCGTCATACACATCCCATCCTTGCCGTTTTTGATCTTCTAACGCTTCTGTCTGCAGGTTATGCCGGATATCAGATTTAATATCCCAGTTATAAATTTCATCCAGAAGCTCGCTAAGGTCAGCACTCTTCATAGCGGCAAACCATTCATGATCTACTTTATGAACATCGGAAACCCTGAATACTGTATACCGGCGTTCATCATCCTCAGCAGGAATAACCCAGTCTCCATTCGAGGACACGTACATCCGGATAAAGTTAAGAGCTTGATAAGTATCAACTCCTTTCCGCTGAATATTGAGTGTATCCTCCGTTACCAACCGCTTTAACTTACCGCTTTCCTTTCTCGACCCTCCCCAAATAGCTTCATCAGCGAATAGCAAAATTATATCCTCCATAAAAGCATTGAAAGCAGCCAGTACTTCGGCCATTGAGTCACATTGATGCGTATACGGGCTTAAAATCTTCATGATAGGCCAGATAACACTCCCTTTTCCAGTACCCTGTCCACCCATAACAACGAGGCTCGTTCCAGGTCTTTTATCACCTGGTGCTGGATTCTTTACCATATCCACCAGCCAGTCCAGAACCCATCTGGTATGGGCTTTGTTCTTACCTGTGACAACCTCATGAATTGTCATAAGCCAATACGTCCATGACCCGTAAGGGCAGAGTCTAAACTGTCCTTCATGCTTAATACCGTTATCTTTATCTTTTTCGTTTTCGTTTTCGTCTCCAAAGAACCACTTGAAGCAACCCAGCCCATTACATTCCTTTCGACCGCATGCCCTGGTGCTTACTGGTTTGACCGAAAAACCTTTGAACCTGTTGTATATCTTCCTCTTACCTCGTGTGAATTCATTCGACTGTACCATCGGGTTAAATTCAATACTGGCATACATTCTTTTCTTATCCCATTGCAGCCAGCAAACACCCGCCGCAGTCTCAACTACACAATTCTTTGTCTTGGACCAAACCGGTATGTGGATACTCTCGACCGCTGTTAAAAAATCTCGCCTTGTACGCAAAAGAATTGCGTCTCCGATATCTTCTATAATCCTTGGCGTAGACCCGACGTCAACATAAGCAAACCGTTTATTAAAATCATCCAACACAGCCTGCTTTTTTTCTAATAAAACATCGCCCTTTGCTTTTCCTATATAGGCTTTAAGTTCTGATAGTTTTCCAATTCCTTGCACTTTTAACTCCTCCAATAAAGGCTGAATTTCTGTTTCTGAACTCATAGTTGTAAATTCTTCCCAGCCAGAACCATTTACTCCAAAACGAATCTTTAACTCTTCCTGATTTAAGTTCTTTATAATGTTCTTGGCACCATCTGAATCAAGAACTAAGAAAAACTGCCGGCCACCTTTTACAAAAGAGTTAATAACATGCTTGGAACGAGAATCACTATCCTCATTAAAATAGTATTTTGCCTTGCATCTGCCCTTCTCTGGAAATAACGGATCACTAAGCGTTTTACCTTTAAATTTTTCTGGATTGAGTATTACCTCCCACACCCGTGGTGATTCTCCATTATCGAAATTCAAAGGAAACATACCAGGAAGCGTTCCAGCATCCACTGCCTCTACGTACTGTTCAAACCCTTTTTCAACCGTTACCGGCGGCAATCCGGAACTCAATTTAGATTTCGCTTCCTGCCGGAGATAATCAGCCAAATCTTTATCATCATCAGAGATAGAAAAATCAGCAGACACTGCTAAAGCAGTGTCTGCTGCTTTAGCAGTGTCTGGCAATATATATTCCGGATCAGGTCTTTCTTGAACAAGATCTTTACCGCAAACGCTTCCACCAATGAAATCAAGTCTCTCCGGAGAGAACACACTCATATCAATAAAATGACGTTCCAATAATGAATGCCCGAACCGATGCTTGCTCGCTATATACCGGCCTTCACCTAATAACCACGATTGCACCCGCAGGTACTCTTTTAAATCTGGAATTTTAATTGAATTAGGAAGCGCAAAGTACAGGTGAACACCAGATAATTCCGTAAGCCATGAATCGTTCTGTATATTTTTTATATAAGCTCCTGCAGAAGCCCGCACCCAGCAACCTCCTGGAAGCTTCGACATCTCAGGATACAAACCGAAAAATTTTTCAACGATATCTGACATCGTCATCATTGATGATGATGTTTGCGGTAAATCATCAACATCGATCATTACCACGTTGTGAGTTAAGCTCGGAGGCTTGTGCCACACAAAGTTTGCTAATGTTCGGGCACAGAAGACCTCCGCGGCTTCTGTTTTCGCTTTACGTTTCGTTTTACGTTTCGCTTCTACCATAGCGGTTACAATTGTTCCGCCGTAGTTTTTAATACGAGAGTTAACGTTAACGATAGCGTTAATGTTTACGCCCATGCCGAGCGTTTCATTGGGTTTTAAGCTCGTTAAAACTTCTCCAAATTTATCCCATGTTGTTGTTATAGTCTCAAAATATCCCTGGGAAAACGCAACCACCG
>Ga0209633_10002394_pt1 | contig 18138 bp, 19 predicted proteins | sample Cruoilmetagenom1_FD_187290 | JGI IMG/M metagenome (GOLD analysis project Ga0209633, IMG submission 187290) | Oil polluted marine microbial communities from Coal Oil Point, Santa Barbara, California, USA - Sample 1 (SPAdes) (version 2) | ecosystem: Environmental > Aquatic > Marine > Oil seeps ... | reverse complement strand
AACCAATGTTTCATTAATCTCCATTGCAAAAAAGGTTGTATCATCAGATATCTTATTGACTATCTTTTCCGTGATTACACCAGTTCCTGAACCAAACTCAATCACACTTGATATTTGGGATAGTTCCGCCATATCTGTAATCATATCACAGAGCTTATTATTAGAGGGCGCAATAGCCCCTATTTTTGTTGGGTGGATTAAGAACTGAGTTAAAAATTTGATATTAACTTCAAGCTCATTCTCAGCGCTAATATTCTGTCTTCTCATAAAACTAATACTCGCTTTCTACAAACAACCTTTGTAATTGGAGATTCAATTCGACCCAGTCAGTTGTTTCGGATTATCATTTTATACATCTATCTGCACTAAAAGTCAATCATTTGAGAATAATTGATAGAAAAATTAAGACTCTGTCCTCTCTTTTTTGACAAATTGATTCACTCTAATTAGAATCGATAGGAATCTAATACATGGATTCGACTTTTAAAGGGTGTGTTCTTGAATGTCTGAAGAAATAATAGGAATTAATAACGTCTACAAAGCCTTCGATACGAAAGAAGTGCACACTGGAGTTAATCTCTCTATTCAACGCGGTGAAAACATTACTGTACTTGGGGGCAGCGGATCAGGAAAAAGCGTTTTGCTCAAGGAAATTACTGGTCTCCTAAAACCGGACAGTGGTGATGTTATTGTAGAAGGTGAGAACATTGTCCCCATGAACGAAACAGCTCTTGTAAATGTCAGAAAAAAGATAGGAATGCTTTTCCAGGGCGCGGCGCTATTTGATTCTCTCACTGTTGAAGAGAACATAGCCTATCCGCTTAGAGAAAACACCAATTTCCCCGAAAATGAAATTAAGGAAATAGTCGCAAAGAATCTCGAGATGGTAGGACTTCCGGATATTGAGGACAAAATGCCCTCAGATCTAAGCGGGGGAATGAAAAAGCGCGTAGGACTTGCAAGAGCTATGGCTATCAATCCGAAGATTCTTTTGTATGATGAGCCTACTACAGGGCTTGATCCTCCCAACATTACAAGAATTAATCATTTGATAAGAAATATGCAGGAAAAGTTCTGTATTACGGGGGTAATTATTACTCACGATGTGCAAAGCGCATTCGAAATTTCTGACAGGATAGCCTTTCTATATCATGGGAAGATAGTTTTTACAGGTACGGTTGAAGAAGCTAAGAATACCGATGTTGAGATTCTAAGCGATTTTATTAATGCAAAGATGGAAGGAGGGGATGAGTAATTGTCAGTTCTTAAAAGAAGGAGCAATTTAATACTGGTACCATCTTAATTAATTCCTTTTACACTTAATATTTTCCATCCGCCGAGCATTAAACTCTCAAATGCTATCTTGACATTTCTAGGATTATCTTTAGTTCCTATTAAGTTATAAGTAGTTCCAGTCTTATTACCGCTTATCCATATATCGAGGTTAGCTATAGTTTGAGTATCCCCTCTTTCGTCTTCAATTGTAGATACAATTAAGTTTGAATAACCTCCTTCCACAGACTCGAAGCTATCAAACGCGTTTTGAATTATTTTTTTAACAACAAGAATTGTTCTTCCTGAGCTGTCTTGGTAATCAGGCGAAAAATATTCCATAACAACATTAATATCTTTTCTTTCTCCGGATTCGATAAGGTTATTTAGAACTATTTCAATTTTGTCTGCTGCATCTTTATCTTCATTAGCAGGTAGGAAAAAATAAAATAGCAGCACAGCAATGATAACTAAGGGGATAATATATTTCATAGGATGTAAGTTTAATGTAAAACTAATTCCTTTTCATCTATAAATGAACTGACTTTTAATTTCTTGCCATCAGAAGCAATTGTAATAGTTCCATCTATATCTGTTTCTAGAATTATAATGTCCTCACTTAGGGTTGATAAATTTTCTCTTAATTGATTAGGAGTAATTATAGTATTTCCTGTAACCAATATCTTCGGAGATACATATTCTATTAAATCATCAATTGATTCTTCTATTTTCATATTTGGTATATATAGGACCGTGCTATTTATATCTATTCCATGTTTATCAATTATTTCCCTCTGGAAAGATGGTTGATTTAACGAATCACCTATAAGAAAACTATCTTCTTCAAATTTTATTTTAAAAGCTATAGGATCAGGCATGGATGAATCCTCAATAAGAAAGCCTTTACCTGGTCGTAGGATATTTAACTTCACAGCTGCCGAGGATAATAGTTCGTTAGCATTTGATAAGTTATCCCAGTTTATATCTTTATCGTTAATATGCTCCCATAATTCCCCGCTTAACTTGTCCCCATTAGTCAATAAGATTCCCACATCGAATTTCTCTATAAGATGAACAGCTCCACTTAGCGTGTCTTTGTCGGCAGAGCTAAGAATTAAGAGATCTATTTTCATCACTCCCTCGTTTAATAGATACTTAGTAATTACAGTTTTTTCTAAGTACCCGTTCTGATCATTTATTGAGTAACCCCCATCTATGACTATGTTTCTTTTATCTGGCAGTTTTATAAATACGAGACTTTTTCTTGCTCCGACATCAAGGAAGCTAACATCTAACACTCCTTTTGAGGACTTTCCTGGATATGGATTTACAAGAGAAAGTACTAAACTTAAAACGACAACTGGAATAATAAATTTAATTTTTGGATAGACCGAATTTAGAATTAGGAATATAACTACTATAAAGAACATTACCCAACTCACAGTATTCATAGGCGGTATGGTAAGTGAAGAATATGGAATTTTTAGAACTGATTCAACTCCAAACGTAAGCATCTCTATGAAAAATATATTTGCCGATATCAAAAACCCTCCAATGCCGGGAGAAACTAAGTATCCAATGAATGATAATAGACTTATTGGGACAATTATAAATTCGATAAGCGGTATTAATATTAAGTTAGCGGGCATAGAAACCAGCGGTAAAATTCCAAAAGAATTTGCAACTAAAGGGAATGTTACAAGAGATGCAGCTACCGTTGTTTTTAACAAGCTATAGAATTTGTCTTTAAAGGTGTTGAACCTGAAAGGATAAAATTTGTGAGCTATCAATATTCCACAGACAGCGGCGAAAGAAAGTTGGAATGATATTTCGAAAAGTGACCAGGGGTGCCAAAGAAGGATTATTAATGCTGCAGCGCTAAGGGTGTTGACTCGATATTCCTCTTTCCCGATTACAATTGAAAGTAAATAAAGGCTGATCATAATAAAGGCTCTAACAGCTGAAGTGGAAAAACCTGCAACAGCGGTATATAGAAATATTGGCAATATTGTCATCCCAGCGGCTAGCCTGGGAACCTGAAACCTTAGCAAGATGTATTCAGAGCGTTTTAGAAGCCACTTAATAATGAAAAAGAATGCTATTGCAACTGCTCCTACGTGCAATCCTGATATGGCCAGAATATGCGCCATGCCGGCCTTTGAAAACTCGGTTCTAGTCTTCTGGAGTATTCCGGCTTTATCTCCTACGGTTATTGCATTCAAAATTGCGCTTTCAGGACTAGGAAATCCAGCTAGTACAAAATTTCTGAATTTAATTCTCGATCTATCAATATATTGCAAAATTGGATTATAAGATTCTGCTAGTCCGAATGAAATAATCGAATCGTCGCCGTCAAGAAATCCTCTGGCATATATGCTTTGTCGTTCATAGAATCGTTTTAGGTTAAATCCTCCCGGGTTTTTAAAATTTTCGATGGGTCTAAGTTTTACTTCCAGAAGACGGACCCTATCTCCATAGGCCAATAATTGAGCGCTGTCCTCTATGTATATGATCACTTTTCCTGAAGCAGGCTCTTTCACTCCACTGCTAATTATTGTTTCTGTATCAAGATATAGTCTTGAACCCGACTCCCTACTTTCGGGAGATTTATACAAAACTCCCTCTATATCCGTTTTCTCTCCAACGAAATTCAGAATGTTATCGTTGGACATTAATTGTGAATTGGTGGAGAAGACTAATCCTAGGGGTATAAATAATAAGAATCTTAGATTTCGGAAATATAGGGCAATAATTCCACCGAGGAGCCCTGTAATTGCGACTAATATCCAGGGATTTTTAGTATATTCGCTTATCAGTATTCCTGTGATAAAATTAATCACAATCAGTATTATTTTGTGCTTGTTTAAGAGTACGTAAATTAGATTAGAAATAGACTTCATTTTTCCAGGACTGAATGCCAAGTTATATTTTACAGTATAATTGAAATATGGGGATTAATAAAATTATACATTAAATAAATATACAGTTTACCGAATCAAAGTGTTTTGAAACTTAAACGTTTTGAGGTTAGAAATTTTTAGATTGAGTAATATATGAGGACTAGTTTGTAGTCTTTATTAATGCAACTGCGTACGCCGCTATTCCCTCTCCTCTGCCGGTAAATCCCATTTGATCTGTAGTTGTTGCTTTTATTCCAATTGATTTAGATGAGACTTCCAAAACTGAAGAAAGCGTTTCTTTTATATTTTGAATGTGTGGAGCAATTTTGGGTTTCTCACATACTATAACACTGTCCAGATTCTCAATTTGAAACCCTCTTTCTGTTAGCAATTTTATTGTTTCCTTAAGAAAGACTAAGCTAGAAATATCCTTATATTTTGGATCAGAGTCTGGAAAATAGCTCCCTATATCGCCTTCCCCTAGAGCTCCCAATAGAGCGTCACAGATGGCATGACTCAACACATCAGCGTCAGAATGACCCCTAAGTCCATATTCAAAAGGGATCTCTACACCGCCTATAATGAGCTTGCTATCCTTAGAAAATTTATGAGCGTCAAAACCGTATCCTATTTTGTACATGGTTAATTCTCTTTATTACTGTTTATGCCTGAACTTAAGATTAGTTCTCCTAATTCAATATCTTCAGGGGCGGTAATCTTAATATTATATTTAGAGCCTTTAACAAGTTTTATCTCTTGTCCAAGCCTTTCTACAAGTAAAGACTCGTCAGTACCTAAATAACCGTCTTCCGAGGCTTTTTCAAATGCTTCTTTGAGAATTTCATATCTAAATGCTTGAGGAGTTTGCGCAAACCATATATCTTGTCTAGGCAATGTGTTTTCAATTATTTCTTCTGGACCAGACTTTTTAATTGTGTCAGTTGCAGGGATAGCTGCAATAGCTCCACCAGATTTTCCAGCTTGGGTTATAACTTCTTCAATAGTCTCTAGAGTAACAAAAGGTCTTACACCGTCGTGAATGGCTACGATGTCTGGCTTGGATGAAATAGAGTGAATCCCTCTTTCCACAGAGGCTTGTCTTTCATCTCCACCGGCAATAACTTTTGATACCTTTTTAAGATCAAACTTATCAACAATTTCCCTCTTGGTATATTCAACCCAGTTTTCCGGTACAACAACTATGACCTCATTTATGAATTCGGAGCTTTCAAAACTTAGGATTGAGTAGGCAATAACAGGTTTTCCAGAAAGGGGGATAAATTGTTTTGGTAACACTTCCGCCCCTTTCCCCCCAAATCTTTTTCCTAAACCACCGGCTGTGATAATAACGGCAGCATTTATATCAGCCATTTTAATTTGATGCCATGCGTTTGTTATCGTCTTTTACTTTAGAAAATATCATTCTACCTGTAGGTGTCTGAAGCACACTCGTCACCGAGACATCGATCTTGTTTCCAAGGTGCCTTTTTGCGTCATCAACCACTACCATGGTGCCGTCCTCAAGATACCCAATACCCTGGCTATCTTCTTTTCCTTCTTTTACAACATGGATATTCATTGTTTCACCAGGAAGTACAACAGGTTTTAAGGCATTGGAAAGCTGGTTCAAGTTTAGAACCTTGACGTTCTGAAGTCCTGCTACCTTGTTAAGGTTGTAATCGTTTGTAATAATGAGCCCCTTAATTTTAGCGGCTAACTCTACTAACTTTAAATCAGCTTCTCTAACTTCCGGAAAATCATGACTGGTAATTTTAATAGAGACATTTGGGATATCTTTTTGCAATCTCTTGAGAACATCAAGGCCTCTTCTTCCTCTTACCCTTTTTATTGGCTCAGAAGAGTCGGCAATATGCTGAAGCTCTTTAATGATAAATTTAGGTACTATTAAAGGTCCGCTAATAAACCCTACCTCAGCCACATCGGCGATTCTGCCGTCAATAATAACGCTTGTATCCAGAATTTTGGCTTCTCCGCCAGCTTTTGATGTATACTTGCGGCCGGATTCTTCAGCATCTTTACCTTTATTAACTCCAATTGTTATTCCGATGTGAAATAGCAAGAGAAAAAAAGCAGCAGAAATATAAGGGAATATGTTAGGTGGAATAGATAAAGTTCCTAATACCTCGGATAGGGCGAAGAATGATAGAGCCGCAGCTCCCATACCCAGTGCTCCCCCTAATATTGCTTTCGAGCTATAAGACTTTAAAACAAATTCCGATCCCCAGACAATACCTACTGTAATAAAACCAAACAAAACGCCAACTACTACTGATACAGGAACTTCATAATTCGGATATGTAATTCCAAAACCGGCTAATGCGCCTAAAATAAAAAATAGAATCTTAAGTTTCATTTCTTCCTCACCTCAATCCCTACCCCAGCTTGCTTGGATCAAGATAGAACTAAGTATAAGTAAATATGGATATTTAACAAGGTAGTGAAAGTGCTCTAAGGCCTATAAAATATATGTTTAATAACTGCGCCGTAGCCTCTTATCCGGGTTAACTTAGCCTATTTTAAATCGAAGCAGCAAGTGCGGCAGAGAGTATTTTATATAAATAGTTTAGACTAAGACTGCCCACTATTTACTACTTCAACTACGTTGACTATTTCGTCAACTACTCTCGTGTACTTACTTCTTCCGGTACCAGGACTCTTAGCTCTGCCGTCAATGCCTACATCGGCAAGAACTTCCCCCGTAGTACCATCTATTAGCGTAACCCAAACCTGGACAGACATTTTACCCTTGTCCTTTATTCCTCTAAAAGCATATTCGCAGTACTTGCAGCCTCGGACATAACCACTGACAGTGCCTCTGACTAACAACACCCTTTGCTGATCATTACTGTCATAAGTAGATGAACGGTTAACAACTTCTATGTTGTTTTTCGTTCTTAGCTCTTCGGCTACCATATCTGCTATTTCAACACCTGAATCATAAGGGACCCACTCTAAATCCGTTTTCCTAAAATCAGGTATTAGAATAACTTCGTAACTCTCATATGGGCTCTGAGGAGCCTTATAAACGTTAACATTGGTCGGTGTACAACCAATTAATATGAGGAATGATAGGATTACGCTACTGTAAATAAATTTATTAATCACTCCGATCCTCCATTTATTTAATTACTATATTGTATCCAAGTTTGAGATTTGTGAAAGGGGAAGAGAGAATAAGAACTAGTTATATACTGTTTCTTGTAAGAAAATTGATTGTCTATTTTGAGTGATGGAATTGACCTACTTGTCTCATAAGTCTTGAACCTATGCATATACTTTACAAAAAAATTGGTTTGCTCTATATTTAAACATATGGTGGTAGGTACATAAAACCAAGTGTCAATGGGTTATTAAATCAACTCATGGCGGCTATTTGCTGAAGTCAGGGCTAAACAGTTGTTGTATTTTCTCTTCTTCAATTAGCATAATGGTTTTCCTTGTACTATTACTTCTTTATTTTTTCAAGTAGTAAAGTAAGTTTGGATGGTTAATTGAAATGTTATGAAAACCATGCGCTATGTATCAAAATGGTTGTTTTTGATATTATGTATTTTTACCTGGCTATTTGTATCCCCGGGGTACTCTGTTGATAAAATCCCACCGTCTCCTCCAAATAATAAATTATTACGTGTGGGCGTGATTCCGCTTGAGCCCTTTGCCATGAACGGAGACGGCGAACCCAGGGGCATTTCGATAGAACTTTGGGAAGAGATCGCCAGGATCCGGGGCTGGCAATATGAATATACCTTCCTACCTCAGTCCGGTTATCTAGATATTGAACCTCTACTAAAGGCAAATAAACTTGACTTTGTGATCGGTCCGATTGCCATTACTTACCAGCGTATTAATGAAATTGCCTTCTCAATTCCTTACTATATAACTACATCAAATTTAATTACTAAGGATACCCCATCGACATTTAGCCCTTTATTAATCCATTTTTTTAAGAGGGTTTTCAGTCTTCCTTTGATTATTTTATTTCTCATCGTTTTATTTTGTAGTTTTTTGATTTGGTTGAAAGAACGTCAGTATTTTCCGGATAGTTTTCCCCAATCAATTTACAAGGGCATACCCTATTCAATCTGGTATGGTTTTCACACAATATTTTCAAGCGATATATTCTTTGAGATCAAAGATACTTATTCACGTATCCTAACCGTCATTATGTTGATTTGTAGTATTACCCTTGTTTCTATCATTGCGGCATCGCTCACAAGTGCTTTAACAATATCCCATTTGGGATTTTCATCAAATATAGGAGATTTGGGCGATTTAAAAAATCAGCCCGTCGCGATAATTAGCGGAACCGATGTAAAAGGATATCTTCAGAACTTAGACGTTAAGGTCGTCCAAGAAGGTTCAATACCTCAGGCCATCCAGTCATTACAAAATGAAGAAGTTGTTGCAATTATTGCCGATAAATTGCTGGTAGGTAGTTATCTGAAAGAAAATAAGATAAGCAAAATAAATATTACTAACATCGTTGTACGAAGCAATATCGTGGCTTTTGCCTTACCAAAAGAATCAAAATTGAGGGATTCAATTAATGATTCGATTGTGCATCTTCAAAATTCACATTGGATTTATAAAATGTGCCTAAAGTATCTTAGTCGGCGTGATGCCGCCTTTTGCACCTTGTAAAAAAGAAATTTTCGATTCTTAATAGTGCATTGCTAGACTACTATCAACGGTGTATTTCTCCGCCTGAAATATCTTAGGAATCTTTGCAACTGTGAAAATACCACATAGAAAGATGTAGCCATTTAGAAGACAAGGCTAACCTTTATCTAAAGCAAAATACCCTAGGTATTTGCCTTTTTACTCGTTTTTCTGCTCGTTCCGGCTGTCGTTCTGGTTGTAGCTCTCTTTGTTGTTGTAGATGTTGCTCTGCGCCTCGGTTTTTTATCTTCTTTCAAAGCCTTCTTGCCTCCCTCGACAGCGCCTAATGCCGCAAACTGCAGGACTTTTGTAGCCTTGTGCAAGACATCCGTGGAGCTCTTCATAATTTCGGATGCCGAATCACTTACTTTTTTAGCAACATCCGCAGATAATTTTGTAAGATCACTTTGTTTGGTCTTACCTATTTTTGTTTTTAAAGCCATGACATCTTTTTTGATTTCGTCAAGATGTTGTACAACCTTGTGCTTGCTTTTCTCTCTGGGTTTACGCGGTCTTCTTGTTGCGGGTTTACCTGGTTTTTTTACTGCCATATTGCTCATACCTCCTGATTTATTTTAATTTGATTATCATCGCCTGCAGCGGCTGTTTGCATAATCTTATTAAGTATAAAAAGTATATACAGCATAATAGATAACTACAATCTGTATTGTATTCTTAAAATCCTGATATTTAATATCTTTATAGCTCGTATCAATCTTTTTATCAGGTGAATTTATTCGAGTAACGACAACGAGCGGGTAGTACCCGTCGGCAAATGATTTCTACTTACCTCTATTGCCTGATTGAAAAAAAATAGTACGCACCCATCTATTGCTTTAAGTGTGTATTATGCTCGCCAGCTTTTAATAATTATCGAAAATATCGTATAATTTCATTTCAGCTCAAAAATAATCTTTTCTGAATAGTTTTGCTTATATAAAAGTGAAGGAGATTTAATGGATATTTACAACCTCGTAAGCTTTGTCGGGATTTTCATATTACTAGGGTTTGCGTGGTTATTCTCCTCAAATAGAAGAAATGTTAACTACAGAGTTATCATCTGGGCTCTGGTTTTACAGTTCATCTTTGGGGCATTTGTTTTTCTGGTTCCCCAAGGTGCCAAACTCTTCCTATATCTAAACGATATAGTGGTGAAAGTACTTGAATCCGCTTCAGCAGGAGCAGAGTTTCTTTTTGGCAGACTTGCACTTCCACCCGGTACCCAAAATGACTACGGAGAAGATTCTCTAGGCTTTTTCTTAGCTTTCCAAGCGCTACCAACCATAATCTTTTTCTCAGCCCTAATGTCTATCCTCTACTATTACAATATAATGCAGAGGGTGATCAAAGGGTTCTCCTATACTTTTACAAAGCTTATGAGGATATCTGGAGCTGAGTCGTTAAGCGCTGCAAGTAACATATTTGTGGGTATAGAGTCATCTCTAACGATTAAACCTTATCTAAACGAAATGACTCGTTCTGAGCTGTGCACTGTTCTGACAGCGGGAATGGCAACTGTCTCATCAAATATACTGGCGTTATATGTTTTTAGCCTACAGAATCAATTTCCCACTATCGCGGGTCATCTAATATCCGCTTCCATACTGTCAGCCCCGGCAGCAGTAGTTATGTCCAAACTACTTGTCCCTGAGGATGGGTCTCCCAAAACACTGGGAACAAACGTTGATCCTTACTATGACAAGGACGGAAGTTTATTTGAATCGATAATTAACGGAGCTGAAAACGGTGTTAAGCTCATAATTGGAATTGTTGCCCTTCTAATTGCTATTTTGGGTTTGGTAGCCTTGCTGGACTTAATAGTCGGAGGAGTAGGGGTTCATATTAATAGTTTTATTGGTATAGACATTGACTGGTCACTCAAAGGTTTTATGGGCTATTTGTTTTATCCTCTAACGCTAATTATTGGTGTCCCATACACCGATGCATATACAGTTTCAAAAATTATTGGCGAGAGAACTATAGTTACTGAAGTTGTTTCATATAATAACCTGGCCTATGCTATAGAGAATGGACTACTGAAAGATCCCAAATCAACAGTAATCACAGCTTATGCACTTTGCGGGTTTGCACATATAGCTTCTATGGCAATATTTGTTGGAGGGGTAGCAGCATTAGCGCCTTCAAGAAAAAAAGACATAGCCGCTATGGGCTTAAGGGCCCTGGTTGCAGCCACTCTTGCCTGTCTTATGACAGCCTGTATTGCCGGAGTGTTTTTTACTCAAAAATCCATCTTGCTTTAATCCATCTTGCTTGATACGAACGTACTATCTTTTTAGAAGCCATATTATTTTCTAATAAATAATAATCCTGCTTTTATAATGCAGGGGCCATAACTATGTAATAAGCAGTCAGATATTAGGAATGTTCATATGTTAATAGGGTATTCAGAACGTTCCCACAGGAGTCACATAATGACGGAAACGAACACAAGAGAGAAAATCTTAGACTCAGCAGAGTATTTATTCGCAAACAAAGGTCTAAAAGACACCTCTGTTCGAGATATAACTTCTCATGCGAATGTTCACCTAGCAGCCGTGAATTATCATTTTAAAACAAAGGACGGTTTGTTAGAGGCAATAATGGAGCAAAGGTTAATACCGCTCAGTCGAGAGAGATTGAAGCTTCTTGATAAATATGAGAAAAGGTACGGGAAGGGTTCTGTTCCTGTCGAATATGCATTGTATGCCTTGTTTTTTCCGGGGATAAGGATGTGTTTTGAAGCACCTCATTTCTTAAGAATTGCAGGGCAAATAGTTTCTCATCCTGACGAGGAAACATACAAAATTTTCATAGCTAATTTCGAAGATGTTTTCACAAAATTTAAGGAAGTTATCATTGTCTCTTTGCCTCATATATCGGATGAAGATTTAATGTGGAAAATGCATTTTTTAATAGGATCGATGATTCACACATGTACCAATCACAGGGGCCTTACTTTGCTCTCCAGAGGTGTTTGCGAGCTTAAGGACCAAGAAGAAATCGTCAATAGACTAATTTCTTTCTGTGCAGCAGGTTTAAGATCAGAGGTTTATAGTCACCCAATAGAGCAAGATGAATAAGTTTAGCAAAGTAAAAAAAATCATAATTGAAGGAGGAAAGAGAATCATGAAAGTTACATCATTTGAGACTGCAGGCGATGATTATAATACTAACAATTTTGGTTTAATTGAAGAGGAAATGCTAGACACAGTCTCAGTAAAAGAAAATTTTATTGAGAGTGACGCTGATTATGATAATAGACCCATAAAAAATGAAACAAAAGAAAACAATTACAAATTCAATCAGGAGCTAAGACTTGTAAATGCTTATTTTAAGGAAGTGGGGTCTGAGACTCTTTTGAAAGCTGAAGACGAGATTAATATTGCTGCAAAAATTAAAGAGTGTGAGTTGCAAGCAAAAATAGTGACAAAGGTAATTCAGAAAATTTCAGGTAAGACCTTAAAAGGCACTATGGATGAAGTTATTCAAGAGTATAAGATTTTATTTAGAGATCCCTCATTTAAAAAGGAGTTTGGTTGTGAAAAATACCAGAGTCTTCAGAAACATGTGATGGTTCTCGAGGTTTATGTGAAAAAAGCCAATCAGTTAAGAAATTTCTTTGTTAGAGCAAACTTGAGGCTTGTTGCAAGTATGGCTAAAAAATATGTCGGGCGGGGTATCCCGTTTCTTGATCTGATTCAGGAAGGCAACCTGGGTCTTATAAGAGCTGTAGAGAGGTATGATCATACTAAGGGGTATAGGTTTTCAACATATGCCTGCTGGTGGATAAACCAGGCTATGAATAGAGGTGTGTTCAACCAGACGAGGACGGTAAAAATCCCTGCATATGTTCTGGAGAAAGCCGGAAAAGTATGGAGTGAGAGGGCTAGATTTGTTGAAGAAATGGGAAGAGAGCCTCATCCTCGTGAGATAGCTTCAAATATTGACATGAGTGTAGAAAATATTAAACAGGTTCTAGAATCACATAACGGAAGGAATATGGTATGTCTGGATTCCCCTGTGTGGTACGGAGAAAGAGCTACATATATGGACTATATGGAAGATTCTGAAACCTTACCGGTAGATACCCTTATTGCGGAGGTCTCGATACCCTCCAGCATTGAGCATGCCCTAGAAATACTAGAAGAAAGAGAGCGTAATGTAGTAAGGATGCGCTTTGGTATTGGATATAATCAGTCTTTTACATTAGACGAAATCGGTAAAAGTTTTGGTCTTACTAGAGAGAGAATAAGACAGATAGAGAAAAAGGCTCTTCAAAAGATCAGAAACTCAGCTTCGGCTCCAGCGCTCAAAAGCTTAATTGAGAAAAATTAGTATTGAATATTAAAGCATTCCGCTTGAGGATTGAGGAGGGGACACCTCAAGCGGAGCTTTTTTTATAGCTTTTAGGGGTTATTACTATGTCAAACCAAATATTTCTTACTGTGGAAATACGATTCGGGTTGAAATTTCAATAAAATATATCATTTTTGCAAAAAAGTCTTGACAAGTATTTTTTTAAGTGATATTATTTTACCAACTAGTCAACTATAAGGTTAAAAAATGGGAAGAACAAGCACAGCAAAAGAAAAATTAATAACGAGCGCAATAGAGCTTATAGGGAACCGTAGCTATAACGCTGTAGGTGTTCAGGAGCTCTGTGACCACTCAGGGGTTAAAAAAGGAAGCTTCTACCATTTTTTCCCTTCTAAACGCGACTTAACATTGGAAGCAATAGATACTATGTGGGGTAAATTCAAAGAGCAAATGCTTGACCCCATATTTACTTCTGATATGAAGGCATTTGAAAAATTTAACGTTTTAATGAATAAGTCTTATGAATATCAGTCCTCTGCTAAAGAGTGCACAGGCTGTGTTACAGGATGCGGTATAGGCAATCTAGCTCTGGAATTAAGTACACAAGACGAAATCATTCGACAGAAAATTGAGCAGATATTTGAAGAATGGGCACAGTATTTTGAAGATGTAATTGTTGATGCAGTGAATGAAGGAGATCTTTCGGTTGATACTGACCCAAGATCAACGGCACAAGCTATATTGGCTTATATGGAAGGAGTATCCTTGATGGGAAAAACCTTCAATGACCCTACAATGCTAAGTCGACTTGGTGAAGGAATAATACAGATATGTATTTCAAAAAAGAAGATAGCTATAGAAGATAATATGTAAAGTCTGGTTGTAAATATATTTTTTTGCAATTTAAAAAACCAACCGGTCAACTAAATATATAGAATGTAGGAGGCAAGTAAGATGCAGAATTCAAGGTTAAACAATGTTAAGGAAATTTCGGCAATCAATGCTCAGAACCCAAGTTTTCCTGGCTATATTGATATTGAAGATTCCAAAGATGAGTTACTTGTTAAGTTCTTCGTAGATTCGCAGAATGAAGAAGCTTTTACAGAACTTGTAAATAGGTATTCAGACAAGGTTTATAGGCTAGCATACAGAATTACAGGTAATCCAGATGATGCAGAGGAAGTGCTTCAGGAAGTTTTCATCATATTAGTTGAGAAGCTAGATACTTTTAGACAGGAATCAAGATTCTCTACTTGGCTCTACAGAGTGGCTGCCAATGCAAGCTACATGTATCTCCGTGGGGGGAAGAAAAATAAAGAGAACCAGGTAAGTTTCGATGATTATAAACCGTATAATGATCACGGAGTTCTCGAAGGAGTCCAAGATAAAGACTGGAGCGACATTCCTGATTACAAGCTTCTTAGCTTAGAGGGGACACAACTTATAGAAAAGGCTATTAATGAGCTGCCTGAGGAATACAAGATAGTCTTTCATATGAAAGATGTGGAAGGAATGACCAGCAAAGAAATTGCAAAGATCCTTGATCTATCTCTACCGGCTGTAAAATCCAGAGTTCTTAGAGCAAGACTCTTCTTAAGAGACAAGCTGTCAGATTATTACACTGAGTGGGATAAGAATTAGATCAACTATTGGGAATTAGGCTGGATTAAGGATTGTCGCAAGTTCGCCGCTTTGGAAAAGCTCTACGCAGATATCGCATCCCCCTACGAACTCACCGTTAACATAGAGCTGGGGGATAGTTGGCCAGTTTGAATAATCCTTAATTCCCTGCCTGATTTCAGGGTCAGATAGAACATCTACAGTTTCATACATGACATCATAGGAATCCAGGATCTGCACTACTCTGGCTGAAAATCCGCATTGAGGCATTTCTCTATTGCCTTTCATATACAGCATGACTTTGTTGCCCTTTATTTGACTATCAATTTTTTCTTTTATATCTGACATTTTTGATCTCCTGATCTGTTCTTGTTAATAATCCGCTTATTTATTATTTTCCCACTGTTCTGGTGTAAAAGTTTTTAGTGATAGTGCATGAATTCTTTCTTTCATCGCGTCACCCAACACACTATATACCAGTTTATGGCGCTCAATAAGGGATCTACCTTCAAACTCAGTTGATACTATAAGCGCTTCAAAATGTGTACCGTCTCCGTCAACATTTACGACTAAGTTAGACATACCGTTTTCAATCATTGTTTTTATTTCATTCGGATCCATGGCTGATAGTATAAATGTTTTTAATCTCCTTTCAATAATACCAATCAATAAAACATTGCAAAAAAGCCAACAGAATCTATAATTTCTTGATGCCATTGTGATTAAGTAATAATAATTCTGTAAGAACTGTGAAAAGAATCCTATCGGAGGAGTAGAAATGAAAGTTAGTGAAATAATGACAGAGCCGGTATTAACAATCACACAGGATAGAAGCCTAGAAGAAGTGGCGCATAAGATGCTGAATAATAAAGTAGGCGGATTACCTGTTGTAGATGATGAAGGGAAAATAGTTGGCATAGTGACGGAATCTGATTTCTCCGCCAAAGAACATGCTATCCCTTTCTCAAGGAATTACGCACCACAGTTATTTGGAGAGTGGATGTCAAAAGAAGGAATTGACAAAGCTTATGAAGCGGCCCGCAATGTACAAGTAAAGGATATCATGAGTACGCCTGTTGTTACGATAGGAGAGGATGATACAGTTGCTGAAGCTGTAAGAAGGATGCTCGAGCGCAAAGTGCATAGACTTCCGGTAGTCAGAGACGGTCTGCCTGTAGCTATGATATCAAGACACGATCTGTTAAAGATGGTAGTTCAGAAATTTGAGGCTTTCGAATCAGAATGAGCAAGTTTGGGGTTAGCGCTGAAAAGGAAGAAGCGCTCTTTAAAAAGATGAATGAACTTGGAGTTCAAGAATCGGATATAGATGAAAAATTCATTCGTTCAGGAGGACCCGGCGGACAAAATGTTAACAAAGTAGCAACTTGCGTTCAATTAAAACATCTACCAACAGGAATTATCGTAAAAATTCAGAAGGATCGCACACAAGGTGTTAACCGGTTTTTAGCTCGCCGGTCCTTAGTTTCCAAAATAGAAGAACTCACCTCAGGTAAACCAGCTAAAGAACAATTAAAAATACAGAAAATTCAGAAACAAAAGAAAAGAAGGAAAAGAAAAACTAAAGCAAAATTAGCATCTGATACTGATACCTAATCTATAAATTTTTATACTAATACAGCTTCCAAAGTCGAATGTAAAATATTATAATATATAATCTTTACTTGATAATCCGATCTACTGCTTAATGACGTAGATTAGATGAGATGGATGGCTCAAGTCAAAAAATAAATAAACAATTCAGATTAATAGTGGAGGTTGAGAAAATGAACTCTCATTTAAACAAAATTTCTTTGTGTGCTGTTTTTGTCCTAATGGTTTTAATCTCATATGGAGGTTGCCACAATAGTAACGGCGGCAATATGGGTAACATTGTTTCAGATACCGACAATGTCTTTACACCTGTAGTATCATCAGAGCTGGCGCCACCCGTACCTGTAAAGGGATCGGACGGACAATACCATATTACCTATGAGCTTAACTTGACTAACTCCAATAACTTTGATTGGGAGGTAGTTTCAATTGAAGTTTTGGATGGTCATCCGGATGGGCAAATACTGGAAGTTGTCACCGGTGAAGAAGTCATGGATAAAATGCAGCTACTAGGCACAAGAGAACCGACTAATACACTAATACCAACACAGAGCGCTTTAGCCTACATTACATTTACTGTACCAAGTGAGGAAGATATCCCTGAATCACTTCTTCACAAGCTTACTGTAACAGTACCAGGCGGGCTTCCGGAATTTATTACGATGTTCCTGGAATTACCGGAAGATCAAAAGGATATTTCCGCATTTGTAGCACCAGTAGACATTGATAACATGGATGTGTTTGTTTTTGGGCCTCCACTTGAAGGCTCAGGCTGGGTTGCTATCAATGGCTGCTGCGACGCTATTACACATGTAAGGTCGAACCTCGCAGTAAACGGTAAGAATCATATTTCCCAGCGCTATGCTATCGACTGGATGAAAATAGACCAAGAAAACCGACTTTATGTCGGCGATCCTCAAATTCTGGATAACTGGTCTGGATACAATCAGAATGTGCTTGCCGTTTCAGATGCACGGGTAGTAAGAGTTGTTGATAAGTTTCCTGATCAGATCCCTTTTATTCTGCCGGCACAAGTAGGGGCGATTACGCTTGATGAGATAGATGGTAACCACGTCATACTGGCGTTACCTAACGGACAGTTTGCTTTTTATGCCCACCTTATTCCAGGCAGCATTACAGTAGAGGAAGGCGATTTCGTTACAAAAGGACAGATTATAGCTAAATTGGGTAATACGGGAAATACGAGTGCTCCCCACTTGCATCTCCACATTATGGAGACAGCCTCATCACTGGGCTCAAACGGCTTGCCTCACGTATTTGAGGAATATAACTTAATTGGCAGAACGACAGATCAATCATTCTTCGATGAGGGGTTAGAGGACAATACTCCTTTTGTGGATGAAGAAACAGGATTGATTATTGGTAACAGCATCGATGTGCTTCCGGTAGCGTTTCCCGGAATACACAATAAGGATTTACCGCTCAACCTAAGAATTGTTGAATTTCCTTAGTTATAATATTATAGTGTTAATAGGAAAGATGAGTATTTAAATCTTAAACACTAGATACAGCGTTAGAAAGGAGGAATTGCTATGAGCAGATTGCTAAGTAAACGAGATTATCTGATGAAGTGTTTGTTATTTGTATTACTATTCGGGTTTATATCATTAGGTGCAATCGGGGGGTGCAGTAATAACGGCAGCGGTGACACGGAAACGAGCCGGCCGGACGATATCCACGATTTAGCACCAGGTGAAATAGATATAGAGGTGTCCGG
>Ga0209633_10002393_pt1 | contig 18142 bp, 9 predicted proteins | sample Cruoilmetagenom1_FD_187290 | JGI IMG/M metagenome (GOLD analysis project Ga0209633, IMG submission 187290) | Oil polluted marine microbial communities from Coal Oil Point, Santa Barbara, California, USA - Sample 1 (SPAdes) (version 2) | ecosystem: Environmental > Aquatic > Marine > Oil seeps ... | reverse complement strand
TATTTTGGTAACCGAAGTAGAAACTGGTAATGTATTAGCCTATTTGGGCAATGTCTCGCAAAAAAGTGCTGATAAAGCTGCTGCCGTAGATATGATTATGGCAAAACGAAGTACAGGAAGCCTTATTAAGCCATTTTTATATGCCTTGGCAATGAAAGATGGGTTGATTTTGCCAAAAACTTTGCTCAAAGACGTCCCGACGCAGATATCGGGTTATCATCCACAAAATTACAATAAGCGTTATGACGGTGCTGTACCGGCGGACAAATCTTTGGCACGTTCGTTAAATATTCCGGCAGTGCGATTGTTGCGTGCTTATGGTTATCAAAAATTTCACGACCAATTGCAAGGATTACAATTATCGACCATCAATAAACCTGCTGATCATTATGGACTTAGTCTTATTTTGGGAGGCGCCGAAATTAAATTATGGGAGGCAGTGGGTGTTTATGGGAGCATGTCAAGGGTTTTAAAGCACTATAGTCAGGGTGGAAAATATTCACCAAATGACTATTTTATGCCTAATTATATGCGTAAAAATCACGATAGTAAAATTTGGGTTGATGATGATCGTTTTGGTGCAGACAATATTTGGTTTGTTTTTAAAGCGCTGTCTGATAAAGATCGACCTTCAGAAGGAGAAGATTGGAATATATACCGTTCTGCCCAAAAAATTGCTTGGAAAACTGGTACGAGCTTTGGTTTTAGAGATGCTTGGTGTGTGGGGGTTACGCCCAAATTTGTTGTGGGTGTATGGGTAGGTAATGCTTCAGGAGAAGGACGCCCCGGATTGACCGGTACCCAAGTAGCTGCGCCTATAATGTTTGATGTTTTTAAGACTTTACCTATTTCGGATTGGTTTGAAAAACCTTTGGAAGCTTTAAAAAAAGCTAAAATTTGCCAGCAAAGTGGACAACTTGCTTCTCCAAATTGTAAAAATACGCTTTGGGAAGATATTCCTATGAATGGCGAACGGACAAATGTTTGTCAGTATTGCCGTTTGGTACACTTGGACAAAGCAGGTAAACATCAGGTTAATAGTGAATGTTATCCGGTTGCTGATATGCAGGAACAAAAGCGTTTTGTGTTGCCGCCGGTTATGGCATATTATTACCAAAAAGGACATCCTGATTATAAAAGTTTGCCAACTTGGGCATCGGATTGTCAAGCGGCTTTGCATCAAATGGATTTGATTTATCCTAAAGATAATGCCAAGATTTTTTTGCCAAAAGATTTTAACCAAGTGCAACAAAAAGTAGTTTTTAAAGCGGTACATCAAAATTTTAATTCGCTTATTTATTGGCATATAGATAATAAATTTGTCGGTACGACCAAGGGGCAACATCAAATGGAGTTGTATATAAATCCGGGTAAACACCAACTAACTTTGGTAGATGCTATGGGGGAAATGATGCATCGAAAATTTGAAATTGTTCGCTGAAGTGTTTTTGGATAAAGAAAGTGCTTGAAATCCTAAATTTTACGATAAATGTTTGATAGTTTGTTTGGTTTGCGTCTAATATAAAAATTTGCTTTTATTCCTATTTTGATATCCCCTCCTAAAAACCTATTTTTGCGACTTAAAAATAATATATGCTTAATATTTCTCACGTAACGATTCGTTTTGGTGGAAATGACATCATTAGCGATGTCAGTTTTCAATTAAATCCCGGAAATAGCGTGGGTTTAATTGGACGAAATGGCGTAGGAAAATCTACCTTGCTCAAAGCTATTAACAAAGAAATAGAGATAGCTGAAGGGCAAATTTCGGTTTTAAAAAATCAAAAAATTGGGTTTTTAAAGCAAGATATTGATTTTGAAGGTGGAACCAGTGTTTTGGAGGAAACGTACAAAGCCTTTAAAAATATTAAATCTTTAGAGAAATCTTTAGCAGTTAAAGATGCCGAACTTGCCAAGCGCACGGATTATGAAAGCCAGTCGTATATGGAATTGTTGGAGGTGCAGCATCATTTACAGGAACAATTTACTTTGGTCGGTGGTTATCATTACCAAGGCGATGCTGAAAAAGTATTAAAAGGATTGGGTTTTACAGAGATTGATTTCAAACAACCGGTAGAAACATTTTCTGGTGGGTGGCGTATGCGAATTGAATTGGCTAAAATTTTGTTGCAAAACAACGATATTTTATTGCTCGATGAACCCACCAATCACTTGGATATTGAAAGTATTTTGTGGTTTGAAAATTTTCTTAAAAATTACAAAGGTATATTGATGTTGGTATCACACGATCAGATGTTTTTGGATAATGTTACCAATAGAACCATTGAGTTGACACTTGCCAAAATTTATGATTTTCCGAAACCTTATACGGCTTTTATGAAGATAAAGTCTGAGTTGTTACAAAAACAGCAACAAGCGGCAAAAAATCAAGAGAAAGAAATTAAAGAAACAGAGCGGCTGATAGAAAAATTTAGGTATAAAGCGACAAAGGCAAGCTTTGCGCAGTCTTTAATTAAGAAGTTAGAAAAGATGGATCGCATTGCAGTTGATGAAGTTGATAATAGGCAGATGAATATTAGTTTTCCGGTGGCAAAACCTTCGGGAAAAATTGTTTTTGAATTGGCGCATTTAGACAAAAGTTATGGTGATAAGGAAGTATTAAAAGATATAAACTTAATTATTGCAAAAGGTGATAAACTTGCTTTTGTTGGTCAAAATGGTACTGGTAAAACAACTTTGGCAAAAATTCTGGTTGGAGCACTTTCGCATACGGGACACCTCAAAGTGGGTCATAATGTAAATATTGGTTATTTTGCACAAAATCAGTCGGAGTATTTAGATCCTAATTTGACTGTTTTAGAAACGATTGAACAAGTGTCCGATGATAGCAATCGTACAAAAGTGCGCGACATATTAGGGGCTTTTCTTTTTTCGGGTGATGATGTTCATAAAAAAGCAAGCGTTTTATCAGGAGGTGAACGAAATCGTTTGGCATTGGCGGTCATGATGCTTAAATCTTTTAATGTTTTAATCATGGATGAGCCTACCAATCATTTGGATATTCAAACAAAAAAAGTATTACGCGACGCACTCAATAGTTTTGATGGGACGTTGATTGTGGTATCGCATGATCGACATTTTTTACAAGGTTTAAGTGAAAAAACGATTGAATTTAGCAAGAAAAACATAAAGGTACATTTGGGCGATATCGATTATTTTTTACGAGAACGACAAGCGGAAAATTTTAGAGAAATTGAACAGGTAAAAAAAGAAAAGAAAGGACAGCAGGTCAAGCATAAAACCAATTCGTATGCAGATCAGAAAGTTGCTAGAAAACAATTAAAACAATTGACCAATAAATTGCAAAAAGTTGAATTGGAAATTGATAAAAATGAAAATGTTTTAGCTGAAATGGAAGCGCAACTTTCCTCGGTTCAAGCGCCGACAAATCCTGATTTTTTTGTAGATTATAATCAAATTAAAGAAAATATCAATCAGTTGATGGAAGAATGGGAAGCTGTTCATGAAGCTATTGAGCAAGTCGGTTAATCGTAGTGTAGTACTTTTACAGGCGAAATACGACTGATAAACAAAACGGGGAGTAACAGCATGATAAGAATGGCAATCATGACGCCGGTGTTGAGTAGTAAAATATGTTTTAAGTTGATATAAGCCGGCGCAATTTTTACATAATAAGTGGCAGGATTTAGTTGAATAAGTCCAAATTGTTTTTGTAAAAAAATCAATCCAAGTCCGATAAAATTCCCAATTAACAAGCCAATGCCAATAACATAGACCGCTTGCAATAGAAATATTCTTTGTAGTTTTCGGTTATTGCTGCCCAATACTTTCATAATGGCAATAAATTGTCTTTTTTCCATAATCATCACCAATAGTGTGGTAATCATATTGAGACCTGCTACAAAAATAATGATGACTAAAATTAGCAGGATGTTAAAATCAAACATTTGTAACCAGTTAAAAATAAAAGGATATTTATCCATAATGGATTGCGCATAAAGCGTAGGAGGTGTTTCCTGTTCAATAGCTATTGTTTTACCGTCTATTTCATCAAAATTTTGTAGAATTACTTCAAAACCTCCTACCGCATTTTTAGGCCATCTATACAATCCTTGAACAATTTTTAGGTCGCCAATAACATAATTTTTATCAAAATCTTCAAATCCAGTATCGTAAATACCGCTTATTTTAAAGATGCGTAATTGGGGTTTGTTGCTGTTTTTTCGTAAAAAGAAAGTGTTAAAAGAGTCGTTTATTTTTAATCCTAAACGATTGGAAAGCGTTTTGGAAATAAGCACATTTTTGTTGCGTTTTTCACTAAATTTTGGCATGTAACCTTCTATTAAATAAGGTTTGAATAAGTCCCAATTATAGTTTTGGTCAACACCTTTGAAAATAATACCTTCAAAATTCTTTTCGGTACGAATAATGCCACCAATTGTTGCATAAGCTTGAATGTTTTTAATGCCGTCGATATTTTTAAAATTACGATAAAAAGTACTGTCTATCACAATGGAATCCAGCGTTAACCCGGACTGATTGTTGTCGTAATTATTGATGAGAATATGACCGGAAAAGGCTGATATTTTTTCGCGAATTTTGTTTTGCAAGCCAAAGCCACTCGCCATAGAAATAAACATAATCACCACGCCAATAGCAATGGCGCTAATGGCAATTTTTATTATTGGAGAAGAAATCTTATTTTTGTCATCTCCAGACTTAATCAATCGTTTGGCTATAAAAAAATCTAAATTCAAAATATAATTATTATGCAGTCCAAAAATACATATTTATCTTTCATTATACTAATTTTAGTCGTTTTTTCCTGTAGAAGCGTTTCAAATGATGTGTCTAAACCACTAAAAGAGGAAATGACACCTGCCAAAATATTGCCGGGTGCTTATCAATTGTCCGAATATTTACCTTTGCTCAAAGGGAAAAGGCTAGCGGTTGTTGGCAATCAAACTTCGGTAATAAACAAAACACATTTAATAGATACACTCTTGTCTTTACAGGTGAATGTGATTAAAGTTTTTGCGCCAGAACACGGATTTAGAGGACAAGCATCTGCTGGTGAACTCGTAGATAATGCAGTTGATATTAAAACGGGCTTGCCCATTATCTCGCTTTATGGTAAGCATAAGAAACCAACAATTGAAGATTTGGGTTCAGTTGATATTTTGTTGTTTGATATACAAGATGTCGGTGCGCGTTTTTACACGTATCTTTCTACGCTGCATTATATAATGGAAGCTGCAGCTGAACACAATGTGCCAGTGATTGTTTTAGATAGACCCAATCCCAATAATGATTATATCGATGGGCCCGTGATGCAAAATGAAAATAAATCTTTTGTGGGTATGCATCCTGTGCCAATTGTGTATGCTATGACAATTGGTGAATATGCCGAGATGATCAATGGAGAACATTGGCTGCGAAATGCTGTTCAAGCCGATTTAAAAGTTATTAAGATAAAAAATTATCATAGGGAAGATGCATATAAATTACCAGTTAAACCCTCACCTAACTTACCTAATTATCAATCGATAAGGCTTTATCCTTCGCTTTGTTTGTTTGAAGGAACGCCTATCAGTTGTGGACGTGGTACCGATATGCAATTCCAAGTTTATGGCGCGCCATTTTTGCCACCAACAGGTTTTGGTTTTACGCCCAAAGTAAATGCCGGAAGCAAATGGCCAAAGTTTAAAGCAAAAACATGTCATGCTTATGATTTGCGAGAGATAACACCGCCAACTGAAATATATTTGGATTGGTTGATAGATGCTTACCAAAAATCACCTGATAAAGCACATTTTTTTTCTGATTTTTTTGACCGATTAAGTGGCGATACACAATTAAAAAAACAAATTATTTCCGGTAAGAGCATTCAGGAAATTAAAGCGTCTTGGCAACCTAATTTGACAAAATTTAAAAAAATTAGAAGTAAATATCTAATTTATTCTTCAAAAAAATAATAGGTTTATTATGATACAAAAATCTTATTTTGTATAGTTTTTTTTGGCTTTTCTTCTTTTTTTAGAAAAAAGAACAGCACTTTCTATTGTTTTTATTAAAATTAAGGGTTATCTTTGTGTAGTTTAAAAGGTTTTTTTTAAACCAGGCTTATTTTGTTAATGAAGTAGTTACTGATTATACTGGTTGGGATAAAAGATTTATGTTTGACGCAAACATAACTTATTTATAAAGAAATCCAAATTCTTCTTTTATCAATTTAGGAATAATTAACCGTTGTTAATAGTATTGTTGGTTTGATGCAGATTGCACTAAAATTTAGTTGTAAATCGTTCTGTTGGATTATATAAAGCTAATGCTTTTTATTTATATAAAACATAAAACCAATTAAAATGAAAACAAATGATCGATTACTAAACAAGAAAATGCTTATACGAGCAATGCTCGAAGTAGCATTAACAAGTACTAAAATAGAACTAATTAAATTGTTGCGATTTCGGACAATGATTGGAATTTCTTTTTTTCTTACCATTTTATTTACATTCCCTTTAAATGCACAAAATATTAATACGACACAATGGAGAAGTGTTGGAGGGCAAAAAATCATGTCTGGCAATCATAATTTTACAACTTCTTGGTCGTCTAGCATTGAATCACGAAAGAAAGGTTTATATTGGAAAGGTTATTGGGGTGAATCAAATCCTAAATATGAGCCTTGGAATCCAGTGGTTGCAAAATCTGTAGCGCCTAAAATGGGGCAATTTACGGTGCAAGGACCTGGGCATGTCGGAGTATATGCAAAAACTAAAGGAGCTTCAATTGTAATGTATATTGCTGGTACTAAAGAAATTTTTCACCCTTGTAATATCTTAAAGAATTTTAATCCTAAAGGTGAATTTTTTGGAAAGATTTCTGATAATTCTAAGCTAACAATTGAAGTGCATGCAATTATGGGAGCCTATAATAATATGAATATGACAGGCGAATTTAGTTATTATGCGCCACAAGAAATTACTGAATTTGAGGTATGGTTTTTCCCAGAAGCCGGAGGGAAGATTATAGAAATGCCTCAGGGAGTAAATAACTCTAATTCCAATAATAATACAGGGATGAATGCCAGTTTTGACAAAGCTTTAGGAAAGCCTTGTGGTACAGATAAAGAGTTTGTGCGTTCTTTATATCAATCTGTTTTAGGTAGAGATTTAAAAGTGTCTTTTTCTAATAATGGTGGGTCTCACTTACGTAAATTACAAAATGGAGATGATAGATGGAAAGTCATTTGGAACTTTTTTCATTCAAAAGAATATAAAAATAAACACAAAAATCATCGAGAGTTTATTCGTGATGCTTATCAATCTATATTGGGAAGAGAGCCTGCCAAAAATGAAATAGCTTATTGGCCTAAGGTTGATCGTGGTGATATTTTAAGAAAGTTTTTTAATTCAAATGAATATCATAATTTGTTAAAAAATTGTTCAAACAATCTAAATTCGGTGAGTTCTTTATCTATAGCGGGGACTTGGCATTTAGATCAAAATAATGGTTATACAGGAATCATGAACTTGCAACAAAGTTCTAATGGGCATTTTGCAGGTAATGTAACCTGGAATGGTAATTTAAAAGGTACTATTGATGCAACGATTACAGGCAATATTGTCAATATTACCATTGATTATCACAATGGAGTTATTGGTTATTATAGTGGAACACTTACCGCTGATGGAACTAAAATTATCAATGGAAGTGTGAAAGGAAATAATGGCGTAAAGGCTAATTGGACAGGTGTTAAATCAAAACCATTAAGCAATCAAACCCCTGCTGCAATAGTTGGTCAATGGAAATGGTTTAACAATGTTATTGTAACTATTTATCCGGATAATTCTGTTAAAGGCTCTAATGGTGGAGTAGGTTTTTTAAGTCAAAATCATAAGAGTGGACAAGTCATATATGTAATTGATTGGAATAATGGACAATATATTGATAGACTGACCTTAAAAGGAGATGTTTTAGATGGTAATAATCAGAATGGGACACATGTTTGGGGAAAAAGGATTAGAGCAAATAACAATATGCAAAAAGATAATATATGGGCTATAAATTCCGCTAATTTAATTTATAATAGGCAAAAGGGATTTTGGAAACATATACAAGGTCAGGCTCAAGATATTGGAGTTGGTGCCAATGGTGCTGTTTGGATTACAGGCATTGAAAATCATAGGTATGGTGGTAATATTTATCATTTAGTAGGGAATAGATTTGTAAAAACGACTGGACAAGCAGTAAGACTAGATGTAGATCCTACAGGGCGACCTTGGGCTATAAACAATCTTAATGATATTTATTATTGGCAAAATAAAACTTGGCATAGGTTGCCAGGAAAAGCTAAGGATATTGGTATTGGTGCTAATGGCGATGTTTGGATAATAGGAACAGATTTTACCAATGGTAATTATGGTATTTATCATTATGTAAATTCAAATTGGGTGAAGGTTTCTGGTGCAGCTGTAAGAATAGATGTAGATCCACAAGGGAATCCTTGGGTTGTAAATGTATCTGGAGATATATATAAATTTTCAAATAATACTTGGCAACATATGCCTGGTAAAGCAAAAGATATATCTATTGACAACAATGGATATGTATGGATAATAGGAGAGAATCAAGTGCATGGTGGTTATGATATTTATAAATGGATCGGTACTAAATGGCTTAGAATTTTAGGCGGCGCAACAAATATTTCAGTCGGAGGTTTTTGATAAAAAATTATTAAGATTAATACTATTGATACACTTAATATCAAATGAATTTCAAAACATTTGAATTATGTAGGTTTTTTTTTGATAAACTCAGAATATTTATTTCTGAGTTTATCTTTTTGTTAATAAAATTATTAATTGCTTGAAAACCTTTATATTTGTCTTGAAATATAAAAAATTGCATTTAGAAAGTAGAAATTGTAGTTTTTTAGAAAGTTATTATCATGATACAAAAATCTTATTTTTTACTTTTTTTATTTTTGACAGCTTGTCAGCCTTCAACAAAAATAAATAATCCTATTGCAAACAGCACTTTGCTGGGTTTAATGCCACAACCACAAGAAATTCACTTAAAAAAAGGAGCGTTTTTGTTTGATGCGCAAACGCCTTTCGTTATAAGTGCCGATATGGATAAACGCATTATCGGATTCGTAAAAAGGGAATTTCCCAATCATAAAATAATAACTAATAACAACAATTTTAAAGAAAAAGCTGTTGTTTTGTCGCTTATCCAATCAGATACTTTGTTACAAAAGGAAAAGTATATGTTGGATATTTCGACTGATAGAATATTGATTTCTGCAGATACTTCACAAGGATTGTTTTATGGTTTGCAAAGTCTGCGACAACTTTTTTTAGACACTATAGATGTTACAAAAAAAGACACATTGCCGGCTTTACATATAATTGATAGACCGCAATTTGCTTGGCGTGGTGCTCATCTCGATGTTTCGAGGCATTTTTTTGGCAAGGAATTCATCAAAAAATATATCGATTTATTGGCAAAGCACAAAATGAATACTTTTCACTGGCATTTGGTCGATGACCAAGGCTGGCGTATTGAGATTAAAAAATATCCGAAATTGACAAAAGTAGGTGCTGTTAGAAAGGAAACCGTTGTAAAAAAACATTTTAAACCTTTTATTGGTGACGGAAAAGCTTATGGTGGTTACTACACTCAGGAAGATATCAAAGAAGTGGTGGCGTATGCAAGAGATCGTTACATAAATATTATTCCCGAAATTGAAATGCCAGGGCATAGTTTAGCGGCTTTGGCAGCTTATCCGCAATACTCTTGTACCGGAGGTCCTTTTGAAGTGGGAACAAAATGGGGTATTTTTAAAGATATTTATTGTGCTGGAAACGACAGTACTTTTGTATTTTTAGAAAATATATTGGATGAAGTGATGGATTTATTTCCTTCAAAATATATTCATATTGGTGGAGATGAAGCGCCTAAAACAAGATGGAAAGCTTGTGCCAAATGTCAGCGAAGGATGAAGCAAGAGCATTTGAAAGATGCAAAAGCTTTGCAGAGTTATTTCATTAAACGTATTGAAAAATATGTCAATAGTAAAGGACGACAAATTATTGGATGGGATGAAATTTTGCAAGGTGGCTTGGCGCCCAAAGCAACTGTTATGTCATGGCGTGGTGAGAAAGGTGGAATTGCTGCAGCACAACAAAATCATAACGTGATTATGACACCGATGAAACCTTGCTATTTCGATCATTATCAATCTAAAAATAGGGCTAATGAACCTTTTGCTATTGGTGGTTATAATTCTTTGAAAGCAGTATATCAATATCAACCGATTCCTAAGGAATTGCAGGTAGATAAGCAGCATTATATTTTGGGATCTCAAGCCAATGTTTGGACGGAATATATGATCAATCCACAACAGGTTGAATATATGGCTTATCCAAGAATTTGTGCTTTGTCAGAGGTTTTATGGACAGGTGATGCGCGTGGCTCTTATGCCAATTTCTTGCAACGATTAAAACGACATTTTTACAGATTAAATACATGGAAAGTGCATTACAGACATTTGACAAAAGAGGATGAATAATGCTTGATTAATTCTCGTTTTATGACCAAAACAACAATATGTTGTAACCTGCATAGACGTTGCGGTACTTTTGTACAGACGTTGCGGTGTAACGTTTCTACGTGTGCAATACATAAAAAATAAAATCCTACGAATTTCGCAGGATTTTATTTTAATTTCAGGGAATAATTATTCCTTAATAAACCGCAATGTGCCCTGCTGCCCTTTGTCGTTTGTTAATTTTATGAAATAAACACCATTAGTTAAATTTTGTACACTTAACTGATTGTTTGCTTGTGGTGTATAAAATGTTTGTGAATCTATTTTTTGTCCGGCAAGGTTAAATATTTCATAGCTTTTGAGCATAGAACTTTCTAAATTGATGGTTACAAATTGTTTAGCCGGATTGGGATAGATAGCTATTTGGTTGTCTAATTGATTATTTTCTATTCCGACAATAGTAACTACTTGACAATCTGATATTACATTACAATTGTTCATGCTGATTTCTACTGCGTAATTGCCAGATTGTTGTGGGACATAACTTTGTCCTGTTTCACCTAAAATGGGGTTGTTATTATTGTTACAATCAATCCATTGATATGTAGCGTTTGCTTGTGTAGCTTCCAATTGATAGGTATTGCTATCATACGAAATACTGTTGTCAATTTCAGGGTAAAATGTTACGTTTACATTATCCGAATCTACTTGACAACTGGTAGTAGGATTGGTTATTTGTACCGAATAGGTCCCAGCATTTGTAATATCAATACTTTGTGTGGTTTCGCCTGTTGACCATAGATAATTCATGTTATTTGCATCTGCGGTAAGACTAACCGTTTCGTCATAGCAGGCGGGAAAAGATAAAGAACTACTTATGCTAGTGGCAGGCAAAGTGTTTACCATAAGGCTTTGTTGTATATTGTCAGTTTGAGCAGTAGCAGTTTCGGTAATTTGTAAGTTGATTTGATACGTTCCGGCTTGGGTATATATGTGAGATGGATTGATGTCAGTAGATGTGTTTCCATCACCAAAATCCCATAAAACCGTGTCGTAATCCACGCTGTTATTGGTAAAATCAACTGTTTCTCCAGCGCAAGTTTCGGTTGTACTCATATCAAAAAGCGAAAAGGGATAGGGGACTTTTACAATGGTATCGGTAGTAGCACCGCTATAAACACCTTGTTCGTCTTTGTAGCGACTGTGTAAAATGTGTTGACCACGCCAATACATACGCATATCCAAATCGAGTATATTCAAATCTTGAGTAGGTGTTTGAACAGCTATTGTTTGCATATTTGTGGTATCATCATCCACCCAATATTCATAAGAGACGAGTTTGTTATCGGTTAAAACGTTAACAGTAGGATTGCGCATAAATGTTTTGGATTGCATACTGCTCCATTGTCCCTTGTCGTCTATAAATCTAATGTGAATTTGGTTAATTGTATGTGGTAAATTAGTAACATCTAAATCATCTATCAAATGAAAATCGTCTTGCGGATTAACGCTGACAAATTGTTTATTGACAACATCGTCATTGTAATAATACTCATAGCCTGTGATTTTGAGGTCTTGTGCTTGGGTAGTTTCCAGATTGGTTATAAACATTTGTGATACAATACCACTCCATTGTCCGGCATTGTCTTTAAAACGGAGATGAATTTGGTTAATGTTTTGGGTCAAATTGCTAACGTCCAAATCATCTATCAAATGAAAATCGTCTTGCGGATTAACGCTTACAAATTGCTTATTGACAACATCGTCATTGTAATAATACTCATAGCCTGTGATTTTGAGGTCTTGTGCTTGGGTAGTTTCCGGATTGGTTATAAACATTTGTGATACAATACCACTCCATTGTCCGGCACTGTCTTTAAAACGGAGATGAATTTGGTTAATGTTTTGGGTCAAATTGCTAACGTCCAAATCATCTATCAAATGAAAATCGTCTTGCGGACTAACGCTTACAAATTGCTTATTGGCAATATTGTCATTGTAATAATACTCATAGCCTGTGATTTTGAGGTCTTGTGCTTGGGTAGTTTCCGGATTGGTTATAAACATTTGTGATACAATACCACTCCATTGTCCGGCACTGTCTTTAAAACGGAGATTAATTTGGTTAATGTTTTGGGTCAAATTGCTGACATCCAAATCATCTATCAAATGAAAATCGTCTTGCGGACTAACGCTGACAAATTGCTTATTGGCAATATTGTCATTGTAATAATACTCATAGCCTGTGATTTTGAGGTCTTGTGCTTGGGTAGTTTCCGGATTGGTTATAAACATTTGTGATACAATACCACTCCATTGTCCGGCATTGTCTTTAAAACGGAAATGAATTTGGTTAATGTTTTGGGTCAAATTGCTGACGTCTATATCGGTTTGCAAATGAAAATCCGATGTGGGCGTTATGGCAACATAGGTTAAGTCGTTGCCATTGTTAAAGGCATATTGATAGCCGATAATATTGTTTTGTGCCAGTGCTTGACCGGTTATCAAGAAGAAAAGGATATAATATTTAGCTATATTTTTGAACATAGTTTTGTAAATTTTGAGTTCAATTGGCTACAAACATATACTAAGGAAAACGGTAGAATGCTGTTTTTATAGTAACTTTTGAACGATATTTATTTATTGGATCAATTGTCCAATACTATTTTATTTTTGAACAAATTTGATAGATAGCAGCTAATTTATGTTTATTGATTTGTTGGTTTTATGATTATATCTATCAAATTTATAATATCTTTTACCCCACAAGTGGTATTTGTTATTTATTTATCTACATATTGTGCAGTAGCATTTTAAAAAAAACAATTATTAATAAGCTTGTCAATTTTTTTTAATCTTTCAAGATGATTTGTATTATCTATCTTGTGCATGTACGTTAATATCTATATGAATGGTACCCGTAGTACTGGTGGTATTGGATATATTTTTACTACTAATATGCGGATTGGTAGGAATAGATTCGGCTTTCCACGGATAGAAACCACCGTAAATACCGACTACTGTGCCATCATCACCCAAATTAGCTTGTGCAGCTGTTGTTAAGTGATAATCATGACTATAATCAAATGCACTGCCCGTTTGGTTGACCAAAACATCTGCTCTAAGCATTGAGTAATTTGTATCTAAAATTGGATCATTTCCAAAGGCACTGGTAGCATTGGGGTCAAAAGTAAAACAGACAATATTATGGCTGTAGGTACTTTGTCCGCTGCCGTCTGCAACACCATGATGATCTGATTCTTGCAAGAATACGTTATTTTTTACCACACAATTATTGGCATAGCTGAAAATATAATAGTAGTAATCAGAATATAGGAAAACATTGTTTAAAAAAGTTAAATTTCTTGCTGTACTGACTTTATTTTGAATAATATTATTAAAAAAACTTGAATTTAATAAGTTTTCTAAACCCATTGCGTTGATAATATTTTCTTTAAAAACACAATTTTCACTAGGGGCGCTTCGGTCTCCAGTAATAGTAATACTATTTAATTTACATCTTTTAATTACCACATCATTTATGGATTCATTGTTGTCAAAATATATATTAACTCCTTGAATGCCTTCTAGATAAAAACCATCGGCTTCATCGCTTAGATTGATATTACCTGAAAGTATGGTTTTCCAGGTAGCACCGGTAGCAGAAGGGTAATGCCCGGCACCAATAATACGTAATTTTTTTTCAAACTTAGGTGGAATGGAAAAGCTACCACCAGGTAAGTAAATGGTGTCATTATCTACCGCTGCTGCATAGGCGGATAGAAGAGGGTTGTCATCGCTAAAAAATTGTACACCCGAGGCACTGTGCAAGGCAACTATTTTTTGAGCGTTTAAATTGTTTAGCAAAAAAATACTAAATAAAGAAAGAAGTAGAACTTTGTTTTTCATAATAAGAATTTTAAATTAAAATATGACACAAAGTTAGTTTAGAAAATCTTGCTTGTCAATGACGCATTTGTGTCATTTTTGTGTTTTTTTACAATTTTTTTCAAGTTGGGGTAAAATTATATTTTTAATGAATAAAATTTTACCAAATACAATCATAAAATTTGGTATTTTTATGGCTTTATTTAAAATGATTTTGTAAGATTATTGTTAAAAAATATTTTGTTTTTTTGCATCTAACCTCGCAATTATTTTACCATAAACTATGAGCAATATAGCAGATATTAATGCTATGCCAGCAAAATAATACCAAATATAATGGGCATTTACAGAAGCTTCTTGCCAAGCAAGGTGCGTGTCGAATAATTTTGGATCGGGACAATATTCTGATAATAGATAACCTGATAATCCAAATCCTAATACAGAAGCAAAAAATGAATGTAAGTGACTAAAACCTAAATACATTCCTTCCTCTCCCTTGGGTGCTTGCAATGAGAAAAATTCCAAAAAACGCGGTGAAATAAATGATTCGGCAAGTGCTTGTAAGCTAATACCAATAATCATCATTAATGCAATTGGATGCATCGACATAAAGCCCAGATTGATGGCTTCTCCGCCAAACCAGTTACCTGATGCCATTGTCAAAGCAGATAATGGCATAATAAACATACCTACTGTCATTGAAAACAAGGGTGTTTTACTCGCCATTATTCTAGTTACAAAAGTAACGGTAAGCACCACTATTAACGGATTTACATTGGCGTACCAAGACGGAGATGCACCTTCGCCTGCCATACGCAATACGTATTTAGGCATGGTGGCATATAATTGGTGTTGTACCATCCAAAATCCTGTAATAATTAATATCAATGTAATGAGTCGTCCGTTGGTAATGACTTTTACAAAACCAATCCAAATTTCTTTAATAGATTTTCCTTCACCTTCATGTTTACCACTTTTATAGAAAAATATAATAAGCAGCAAGGCAATACTTGTCATAGCAGTAGAAAAGTAATTGATATTGACCAAACCCATATCACCCATTGCAGCGCGTAAGGGTTTTACAATTGTTTTACCCGAAAATGCCCCAATATTAACCATCATATAGAAAATTGAGAATGCTGTTGCACGATTATCTTCGGTTGTTTCTTTGGCAACTGTCCCAGTAATAACAGATTTGATAAACGAGCCACCAATCATAATAATAAGCATTATTGGCGCTATCAGCCAACGTTTATTTGACGTAAGTATGCCAGTAAATTTTATTTCATTATTAGCATAATCAACCAATCCGGCTGATTCTAGCATAGTTGGCAAAATGGCTAAACCAAAGTAACCAATAGTAAGTAGTGAAAAAGCTAAAAGCAAAGAGTTTTTAAATCCGATTTTATCTGCCAATGCACCACTAAAAGTGGGTAAAAAATATAATCCTCCTGAAAATATACCTGATATTAGTGCCGCTTCCACATCTGTAAAACCAAGTATTCTTGATAAATATAAGGTGATAACGATAAATACGCCATAATAGGCAGCTCTTTCTAGTAGTTCGACAAAGTTGGCTGTCCAAAATGCTCTAGAGTAATTTTTAAGTGAAATCATAAGGGAAACTTGGTTTTATTTTGCTTGCTAAGGTAACAAAAAACGCTCATTACATACAATGTAGATATTTATCGACTAATTTCTTGATTTCAGCATCTTTTTTATACAATCTTTCGCTTAAGTCGTGGTCGTTAAAGCTTTGTAATTTATTAACAAAACTCTCAATAGTTCCTTTGGGAAATACACCCTCTTTTGCATAGAATTCAGCATCCTTTTTTAAATACTCAGCTGACTCGTAACAAGAAGTAGGTAAACTGACTAAGGAATCATATAATTCTTTATGTTCTTTATTAAAAATATTTACATTTACATATAATTTTTTAGCTTTTTCAAGTGCATCGTCAGACATTAAACCATCTTTAGCCGCTAATATCATACCGGCTAATAAGTGGTATAAATCGGCAGAGCCATCTGGTGCTCTAAACTCAACTGTTTGTTTGCCCGGAATGTAAGGCACTTCGCCAAACTCTTGTGGATTAGCATTTTTTATCATATTGGTTTTGGCAATCCAACCTAGTGGTACACGTACCAAAACAGAACGGTTGCTATCGCCCCAGCAAACCATTGTAGGCGCTTCTTGGTGTGGCACCAAACGTAAATAAGAAGTTGGAATGGTATTGCCAAAAGCTGTTAATGATTGTGCATGGGTTAATATACCTGCAATAAATTTTTTGGCAATATCTGTTAAGCCTACCTCATTTGTCATATAGTTAATATTGTCTTTTTCAATAAGCATATGGATATGTAAACCGCTACCTGCTTTGCCAACGGTAATTTTTGGTGCAAAGCTAATGGTAACGCCATGTTTTTGTCCCAACATACGCAAAATCCATTTAGCAATAATAAGTTGTTCTACTGCTTCTTCGGCTTCAACGGGAATAAATTCAATTTCGTGTTGTTCATATAAAGTGGTTTCGGTGGAAAAGTTTCCCACTTCGGAATGACCATATTTAATTTTACCACCACATTGTGCTATAATTTGTAATGCCTCAATGCGTAATTTTTCCCAACTGGTAAATGGCGCTGCCGTATGATAACCATGTTGATCTTTGGCAGGATACAAATTGGGTTTATTGCCCATGATATAATATTCCAATTCACCCATTGCTTTAAAAGTATATCCAGTATCTTCGGTAAACTTACGGGCTGCTTTCTTTAAAATATATTCGGGGGCACTTTCAAGCGGTTTGCCGTCTTTTGTGTAAAATGAACATAAAATATCAAGTGTAGGTGTTTCGGTAAACGGATTGACAAAAGCGGTTCTAAAACGTGGAATAACATACAAATCACTATAATCGGCATCTATGTATGAGAATAAACTGGAACCATCAACACGTTCGCCTGTTGAGAGAATAGATTCTAAATAATTTTTGCTGGTGATGACAAAATTTAAGGTTTTTAATTTGCCATCTTCGCCAATATATCTAAAATTGAGCATTTCAATTTTATGATCGTCAATAAATTTGATGATATCATATTTGGTAAATTCGCGCGCTGGTTTTTTAAGATATTTAACCAATTTATTCGGATTCATTAATACTTCTAATTCTCTCATGTTTTATGAATTTTGATTTCGAATTCCAAATATAATAAAAAGCGCATGGAGAATTATGATTTTTGTTTTGTTGTAGGAAAACATTGTATTTCTTTTAAAAAAAAATCCCTGTCGTGAGACAGGGATATATACATATAGTATGTATAATACGCACTCCGTACAGACGTTTTGCAAAACATCTCTACACATACACGCAACACAACGACAAAAAAATTAAAATTTCGCGAAATTTCGCATGATTTATATTCATACATATATATATATAACACGCACCCCGTACAGACGCCCAAACTGGGCGTTTCTACATCGTCATTATTCCGATCCCGTTCCCACATTTCAGGATTTTTCATAATATATTCGCGAATGCGGTTTAATTCGTTTTCGTTGCGGTTATACGATTGTGAAAACGCGGTTGCCAGGAAAATGTAGAGACGCGATTTATCGCGTCTCTATCCGCCATAATCGCGTCTTTACCACCAACCGCGTCACCACCAACGCGATTTATCGCGTTTATATTATCCACCATATTAATATTAATCCAC
>Ga0209633_10002390_pt1 | contig 18145 bp, 12 predicted proteins | sample Cruoilmetagenom1_FD_187290 | JGI IMG/M metagenome (GOLD analysis project Ga0209633, IMG submission 187290) | Oil polluted marine microbial communities from Coal Oil Point, Santa Barbara, California, USA - Sample 1 (SPAdes) (version 2) | ecosystem: Environmental > Aquatic > Marine > Oil seeps ... | reverse complement strand
TGCACACAGTTTAGGTTCAACATATGTAAAGAATGAACTGATTGATGCCGGGTTTAAAATTGTACATCAAGATAACGATATGGGAGACTGGGAAAATGATACAAATAAAGTTATTTGGATGTTAATAGCAGAAAAACCTAAAACGAATTAGATGAAACATCAAATGGATAGAAGAGAAGTCTTAAAGCTGACGGGTTTGGCAGCAGCTACAGTAATTACAATACCCACACTATTTGCATTTCAAAAGAATTTAATGATGAAACGAAAAATAGCAAGCTCAGGAGAATTATTACCAATAGTAGGTTTAGGCACTTGGCAAACTTTTGATGTCGATAAAAATGTGGAACAGCGAGTTCAATTATTAGAAGTTCTTAAGGAAATGAAATCACTTGGCGGCACTATGATTGATAGTTCACCAATGTATGGTAGTTCTGAAGAAGTGGTTGGCGATCTTTGTCAATCTATAAAAAATAATGATCATTTTTTTTATGCGACTAAAGTGTGGACTCATGGAAAAGCGGCTGGCGTAGAGCAAATGAAAGCTTCTATGCGAAAAATGCAACGTGATACTATGGATTTAATGCAAATACACAATTTAACAGATTGGAAAACACATATTAAAACACTGAGAGATTGGAAATCTGAAGGCAAAATAAAATATTTTGGATTTACGCATTATACAAATGATTCACATGACTTATTAGCTAAACTGATTACTCAAGAACGTCCGGATTTTGTACAGTTTAATTATTCTATTAATGAGCGTCATGCAGAAAAACGATTATTAGATATTGCTAAAGACAGCGGTACATCAGTAATTATTAATAGACCATATGATGGAGGGAATTTATTTAGAAAAATTAAGGGAAAAGAATTACCTGATTGGTGTACCGAACTTAATATTGAATCTTGGGGACAGTATTTCTTAAAATATATTCTTGGCCACGAAGCAGTTAATTGTGTTATTCCGGGAACATCTAAAGTGAAACATGTAAAGGATAATATGAGAGCTGGTTATGGTAGGCTTCCAAATGAAAAAGAGCGCTTAAAAATGCTAAGACATTTAGAAACACTCTAATTTGGTACTATTAATTACTATTAAGGATGAGATTATTCAATTGAAATTATCCAGAGGAGGATTTTTATTGAATACAATATTGAAGCAAAGGAGTAGTACTATTAATATCCTATTTAACATAATATAAATTATAGTACAAATGTTCATTATTTAGTTTATAGGTGGTTTATCCATTTGATAGCCATAATTATATTATGTAAAATATCCCACAGTCGACAGTATTACTAAAGAAACATTCTGCTTGGGTCATTAAACTTTTTTAATCGGTGTGCTACGCACCGTTAATTCATTTGTATCTATAATTTGACATTATGTAAAATAGCCGCTACCAAACGCACGATTGTTTTATAAAATCAAATTGTTATAACAATTTATTTTACACACAATTATCAATCGCTTGCCAACGCCAAAATAAAAGCTTTCCTTTTTGCGCTGTTTATAAATCGCGTATTCGATAAAATGTACGTGATAAAAAATTTCACGCCATTCTCGTGGATTCCCACAAGAGTATAAAATTTAAGAAGAATAAATTTCTATACACTTGTTAACTATAGTATTCTAATTAATGTTTTCTTTTTCTTCTTTCATTATCTTTTGTCTTAAAACAAAAGAAACAAAAATTCAAGGCTGCATATAATTTTGGAAACAATTAACGGCTCATTCGCTATATTTTAGGAAACATTGTAACTCGTTAAGACTGCTTTGGAATACCTTTTATAATTGAACTCTTAAGAAACTGTATTACTAAACCCCTAAAATATACACGCTCATTTCACCTATTGTATTAACCAAAATTTTATGAGGCCAAGTTTAACATCGAGATTCTATTTAACATAATATATTAATATCAAAACATTGAGTATTGTTTTGCTTGTATTGATGCACGTACAAAAGAAGTTTTTTCAACAGCTTCAATTATAGGAAGTTTAATAAACTCTATATCTACATCTGATAAACCTATATCAATAAAAATGGATTTCTTTAAATTATAACTTAAGTCTTTATATTTAGGCTTTGAAACAAAATGCCAAAAATGACTATACCAATTAATTCCTTTTCCTTTAGCTCTTTTTTGATATCTATCTTCAATTTTAAATATTGTTTTCCAAGATGTTATTTCCTCTTCCCTATTCTCAGCATTATATTCAAATGAATACTCTAATTCATCTACATTTGTATCTACATTATCATTTTCAACTTTACAAGTAACTGATATACCTGTATGAGTATCATCATAAGGATAGAAAACTTTGCGATTTTCGTTTATTTCTAATATATCTTCCTTTCCTTTAACCTGTGTACCATTACAATCTGTACATATTGGAATAAGGTTTTTAAAATTTACAGAAGAAAAAGGAAAAAGGTGTTTAGCTAAGTAATGATCATAATCATCTTTTTTTTCTTCTTTAGACTTTGCAGGCAATAAACCACATGCTGGGCATTTGAAAATACTATTTGGAGTTTTAAATTCTTTGAAATGTTCTTGCAAACTACCATAAGTTTTTCTTACGTTATCACCACTTAAAACTTGTGTATATAACTTTACAAATAAATCTGAAATTGTTTGTCTTAATCCTTCAGAAACGTCATCTAATCTATAAGGAACAATTTCTCTTTTACAAATTCTATCAATATCATTACTGTTCCTAATTGCATTAATAAACGCAGTCCTATCATCCTGAAGCCAACCTTTGATTTCTTCAAATACTAATGCTAAAGGAGCTTCCAATATCTTGGGATGATGTCTAACAATATTTTCGTAGAAATCATTATCATAAAAATCTGTAGAATATTCCCCTTCTTCAAACTCAATTCTATCAAAAAAAGCCATAATATTATCGTGTAATTTATGGTGCTCAGTTTCTATAAATTGATACGACTTTATCATACTTAATTCTTATTTGCCTTTATTTCTTCTTCTTTCAAAATCAGATGTCTAAATAAAAAAACTTTCTCAGGAGATTCTCCCAATATTCTTGCATCTTCCTTGGCTTGTTGTATTTCTTCTAAAGTATTAAATACTCTGTTTTTAATTTTGTTTAATTCTTCGAACGAGTACTGTGGAATACTTTCTTCTTTTTTGAATATTTCTTCTAATACAATATTTACAGAAGTTCCAAAAGTGTTAAATCTCATATCTTTTGCATTTTGTGGATCTTGACCATTTTGGAATACAATTACTTTATCAGGAAAGCAATCAGAAATGATAAAAGGTGAATGTGACGTAATAAGAATATCTCTCATAATATTATTACTCCCTCCTTTTTCTAAACTATCTTTTAAAATGCTAATAAAACGTGAACGCCAATCTGGATTAAAGTGAGTTTCAGGCTCATCTAATAATAATAAAGCCGATTTGTTTTTAAGTAATAAACATATGCCCATGCTATGTAGGAATTGATGCTCTCCATCGGAGAAACTACGTACCAACATAGGTTTCTTCATTTCATTTTTCTTTATTAAAAACTTATTAAAATAAAAGACACTTCTTTCTGAATTAATCTTTTGATCTGCATATAAGCTATTAGAAGTAAAAACTTCTTTTAAACTATTTGGTTTAAAGCCTCTTAAGTTTAATATCGATAATATTTGAAAAACTCTAAAAAGTTCTATTGGAGACTTAAAACAATCTTGAAAAGCAGTTTTAGTATCGTCATTTATATAATAATCTAAGTGTAATGATTTACCATCCTTATAATAACAAGTTGCTAACTTTTTTAAAGAATTTATATGCTTGTTCAGCTTATTTAATAATGATTCATATTCCTTTTTTTCTCCTTTATATCCAATATCATTTATAACTATTCTAAAGCCATAAAACTTCTCAATATTTAATACATTTTTTATAGGTTCTAATGTGGCTTCATTTTGCATTAAAAAATTAGTAACTAAAATGGCTTGACTCATTTCATAATCCATATAAGTCAAACTTGTTTCAGGCTTATTAAAGACTAAATCTGATTTATCTAATGAATATAAATATTCTTCAAATTGAAGCATTTTAGCTCTAAGGAATGGAAGGTTCAAAATTTGGTTTTCGCCAGAAGAATAACCAATTACCAATTCAGGAAGATAACTTTTTATTGAGTGTGTTAAATCTACATAATCATTTGTTCCAAAACGGATTTGAGGTTTTTTTTTAGATTCTTTTTTTATAACAACACGAACATAATCATTAAAAGTTGGATTTTCTTTTCCTTGTTGAACAATTAAGTATTCTAGTTCAAATGCATCTGGTTGACAAACTTCTTTTTTAAAATTCTTTTGGTCATCAATTAATGTAGTAATGTCTTCGGGAAAAGTACAACACTCCAAATGATTAAAAATTTCAGCTAAAGCTTCTAAGACATTAGATTTACCACTTCCATTAAGACCTGCAAAACAAAAAGGATGAAATTGATTTATTTCCTTTTCTGCCAGAGCATATTCTTCTCTAAAAGTTACATTAAAACCTTTAGGAAGACTCCTAAACCTATCAAATAAACTAAATCGTACTAATTTCATTCTTTTTTTAATTGATATTCTCTATTAGTACTTAATTTTATTTCCCCTTTTTTATCAAGAAACTGAACAATACCTTTTTTGAAAATTTGATTTTCTTTATTTTTTTGTTTGGTACGTTCTAAAATATTGAATAATGTTTCTTGATGAATATCATACTGTTTTAAGGTTTCAAATTCATTTCCTTTTTTAACATCATCGAAAAACTTTTGAATAGTAAACTCATCATTCATCATAAAATCAATAGCGTCCTCTTCAATTTCTTCTTTTTCTTTACCAAATGATCTATATAAAAGAGATTGAAATAACTCTTCTAATAAAAATAAAGACCTCTGATAATGTCGTTTTTGATTTAGATTTAATTCATAATTGGAAGCAAATGTTTTTTGATCAGATAAAGGAGGGATTATTATTGGAATATTTTGACATTTAGTCTTATTCAAATATTTAATTATTGCCTTTTCGGACATATCTATTATTACAGGTCTTTGAAAAAACAAAACAAACATCAAAAATTCTCCTATTATCCCTTCATTACAGACATAAGCGTGTAATTGCTGATTTATTACAATGTCTTTATCCGTTAGAGATACTATTCCTATATTTCCAGTAGAAGCCATTACAACACTATCCTTAGGTATTATTTTATTTTTTGAAGCTTCCATTTCAAAAACACTGATTAAGTATTCTTTCTCTTCATCTATGTAATTAAGATCTTGAAGTTTTTCTGTCCTTATCCAAGGTATATTACCCGTAAAACTTTTTGGTTTATTTCGTCCAGGTACAATACTTCTAGTATATTTTTTAATAGGTTCTTTTTTCCATCCTTTAGGATTTTCAATAGGATTTCCAAACATTTGTAAAAAAACCGCTTTAATATGTTCATCCAATAAACCAATACTGGTCTTTCTCATTTTTATTAAACCCTCAATCTCATTTAAAACTCGAACGATCTGTTGTTGTTCCTCTAATTCTGGAAGATTAAACTCATATTCGTCTAATTGCTTTTTAGTTAAATGCTTTAATCCAACTCCTCTCATTTTATAAGTGAGTTCATCAAATGCCAATTCAACAATATATTTGAAATAACTTTTTAATATTTGATCAGATACGAATTCAACTTTAAAAATGTGTTGATTTAATAATGCGTCTTCTTCTTGTTCCCATTCATAAACACCTAAAGAAGCAGACCAAGCTATTAAAATATCACCTTTTTTAATTTTGTATTTATCTGCTACTATTTTTTCTGTTCGATTGTAGCGAGCCAAAGAATTGTTCAGATTTTGAATCCTAATAATTTTAAGACCTTTTTCTGTGCGATCCTCTGGTTTAAATGAATGACCATTGATTAAGCGAGCAACATCATTTATTTTTATCTTTTTGCTACTCATCAACCTCTAATCTTTTTAGTCCTTTTAAAATTTCTTCTTCAAGTTCATTCAATTCTGTTAGAATTTCCATTGGAGCTCTATATTCTTCAGCTACATATTCAAATTCTTTATATCTATTAAGATTAAGTTCGAATTTGTTTTTTTCTATCTCATCAAACGGAATATTAAAATATTGTAGCTTTTTATTTTCTTGTGGTATTTTTGTTTTGTCCCATTCGTTCCATTTATTTATGATTATGGGCAACGGATTTTCTTTCAATTTCTTTCGATTAGAATCTAAAGAATATCCATCAGATTTCATTTCATAAAACCAAACATTTGTTGTAATCGGTATGTCACTATTATATTTTCTCTTTTCAAATAGTAATATAGATGTCTTAACTCCAGTATATGGTTGGAAAACTCCTGCTGGCAATGATACTATGCCTTTTAGATTACAATCATACATTAGAAGTTTTCTAGTAGATACGTGTGCAGACGAACTATTAAATAGAACACCTTCTGGTACAATCACACAAGCCTTCCCTCCTTCTTCGAGCATATAAATCATTCGCTCTAAAAAAAGTAATTCAGATTGTACAGTTTTCTTATCCTTTGAATAAATTCTTGTAAGATTATCCGAAATTGTCGCACTATTAATTTTTCCTGTAAATGGAGGGTTAGCTAGTATATATTTGTATTGCCCTCTTAACTTAGGGTTTAGCCACCAATTTTCTTTCTTCCGTTTACTATTAGTTTTAGGTTTATCAAATGAATCTTCGTTATCTGTATTTGGTTCCTTTAATCTTTTTGCTTCTAACGCTTCGTATCGTAAAGATAGAGTATCTATGTGTTCAATATTGGGATGTGTTATACCGTGCATCATTAAATTCATCATTCCTATACGTACCATAGTTTGATCAATATCAAAACCATAAAATGTATTCTCCTTTAGATCAACCTTTTGTTTTTTAGTTAGCTTTCCACCATCGACACCTTTTGACAAACCATTATTATCCTTAACAACTTTTTTGGAATATTTTGTGATAACATATTGATAAGCTCCAACTAAGAAACCTGAAGAACCACAGGCTAAATCACAAATTTTTCCATCAACATCTGGTTTTAATAATTCAGCCATAAGCTGGATAATATGTCTAGGTGTTCTGAATTGTCCATTCTTACCAGCCTCACTTGTATGTCTTAAAAGATACTCATATACATCTCCTTGAATATCTTGAAAATACTGATTATCATCTTTTTCTTGCTTTTCAATTTCTTTATAAATATCATCAATAAAATTAATAGCATCCTTTAATAAAGATGGAGTATTTATTAAAAAAACTGCATCTTTCATAGCTTTAGCAAATGGCTCATCTTTATCTGCTAATTCAGTCTTTATATATTCAAAAATTTTGGGTAACAATACAATTAATTTCTCACCTGATTCACTGTGATATGAACTCCATTTATACTTACTTGGAGGATTATTTTTAAAATTCTCCAAACGCTTCATAAATAATAAATATGAAATTTGTTCTATAGCTGTAATTGGATTAGCTAATCCACCTGCCCATAGTCTATCCCATAATGATTGCACTTTGCCTTTTATTTCTGCTGTTAACATTTTTTATTAGGTATATTATGTATACACCAAAGTTAAATTTTATAATTGGTATAAAAGACAACTATTTAGGAATATTCTTCATTCCACACACATTACGCTTCCCTCCTACGTCGTCGCATAAAAAGTGTTCCATTAACATTGAAGAAGAAACTTTTGAGAAAAATTTTTTCAAGAAACTGTTTAACAACTTTCGCTTTTACCAAAGCTCAAGTTACATAATACAGTACATTATAACTCAAAATAAATATTTTAGTTATAATTTAACGCCTGCCACATCAACCTTCTCAAAATTCTAATCATCCACAGGATCATTAGAATTTTTGAAATATGTAAAATTGCGGAAGTTATCTAAAATTACTTAAAAAGTTTCACTTACATTTTGTTAACCTATTCTATTTAAAGTACTTATATTAAGTCGTTTAGAAAGACGAACAATCTATAATATAATTCAACTTTAGGGTATCTTGAAGCGCAGTTGTTAGAAACTCATATCGGTTATGATTAACTATAGTATTCGAATATGTTTTATAATTAAAATTTAAGCGATGCATAGTATTTGGTTTTGCAGGTAAATAAACAATGGTATCAATTTCTTTTTCTTTAATAAATACGGATGATCCAAAAAAATAGTCATCATTTGGCCATGTTTGATTTGCTATTGCTAAATTTGGATTATCATTATTTAGTATATTTAATTCCAGTTGAAGAATAACCGGTTTCCAAGCGTTTATATTTCTAATGTTCAGCACTTCTGGTTCTATACTGGTCGAATCATCGATGACATCTGCATAATATCCAAATTTGTCATGATATGAATCAAAACTCAAGCTGTGAGCATAATGTGGTTTATAATTGAATATTAATTCAAATTGGCCAGATTCATCTGACACAGTGGAATCAATAAGAGTAAAATCAGCTCCTGCTAAGCCTCCTAAATTTGTACTACTCGGAGGTCCCCATCCATGTACATAAATTTTCAATCCGGGCGAATTAATATTACGCGCTACATCATGGGCTTTTCCTTTTATAGTAGTTGGCACATAATCTTCAGGAACGCTACACGACAATGAAGATATACCGAATATCAACACTAGGAGTCTTGCTTCCATAATTAAGGTTTATAAGGTCAAAATTATTAAGTTTATTTAACCTATTTGTTTGAAATTGTCGGATATTTCTCGAATAATAATTGCACTTTTTACAAAAATTACCATTTGAAGGGGGCTTATTAATAAAAAACACAAACTCAACTATAAAAGATTTACTTAGAGGTTTCTGAATTAATTGAATAAATATATTTTGAGTCTCTACTGCCATTCCACACACATTTTGCTCTACTCCTCTGCCCTATAGCAAAAAGAGTGTTTTATTACATTCTAGAGAAAAATTTTGAGTAAAACTTTACAGAAGTGATGTATTAACCTGACGCCATCTGACTCATTCATTAAAAAGGTCTACCAAACCTTTTTTTAACGCTCTGCCCTGCTTTTACCAAATATTGAAAATTGAATACAGTTTCAATATTCATGAGCTCCTTAATTTAAAATAAAAATGGGCGAATAAAGCAAAATAACATTACGCTGAACATTATAATACAAATGTTATCATTTGATAATGTATGATGCGAATAAAGCAAAATACCCTGTATCGAATACAGGGTAAGTGCAATGCGGTACATTTTAGTACATTTTATCAATACCTATTTTATATAATAACTTTAATTCAGGTTTGGAGGAAATCTATTGGAACAATCACCCTGGCATTTAGATGCTAGTTTTGCAGAACTTTCAAAACAGTCTCTTTTTTCTTGCCCATCTGGTAATTCATCACAAGCATTTCTTCTTAATTTTGCTGATTTTGCACAATTTTTACTGCATTCAGATCGACCAACATCTACTATATTATCCCAGTAATTATCACCTTCTATAAGAAAGGATTCCCAAGGAGAATTAAAAAGAAGACTAGAACTAACTTGCATGAAACCAATTCTTGTTTTAATTTTTTGATCATCTAACTGTATTTTTAGACTATCAAGTTTATTTTCTAGTTCCTGTATCTTTTTGACTAAGAAATCCTCTCCATTACTTGGTTGATTAGAACAACTTGAAACGAGTAAAAATAAAATGAAGTAAATAAAAAATGAGTTTCTTGAAATTTTCATAATATCAAAATTTTAAATTAATAAATAATTTCCACGCAAGTTAACTTATTAAATATCAGATATCAACAGGTGTTTTCCCCTTATTCTAAGGAGGTTTTCCTTATACTTTTAAGGGTGTTTTTCCTGTATTTGTTTAAGGATTTTCCCCTTATTTTCAGTAGAAAGTTGGTTTTAAAAGAAGAAGTAATTAAATTTAGTGTTGGTTAAGATTGAAATCATAGTTTTCTAACCCGCATAAGATAACGCTGTACATTATAGTAGGTTTGACCTAATCTTCAGGAACAAAACTTTTGATGGCCAGTAACCTCAATTTGTCTTATGGATTATTCTTTGGGCCTGAGATTCTCAATAATCTTAGCATCTACCCAAAATATATCTACATTTTCGTAGTTGTCTGTGCCCATATTTCTATTGAAGAAAAGATATTTTCCATCTAGTGTCACGCTCGCAGACGCTTCCCAGGCTGCCGTATTAATCTTATCTCCTAAATTAATGGCAGCGCCCCACGAACCATCTTTCGTTCGAAAACTAATATAGATATCAGAATCACCATAGCCACCTTCTCTTTTACCATCAAATATAAGGTAGGACTCATCTGGTGCGATGAAGGGATGAAAGCTTTTTCCACCATTAATCTTTTTACTAAGCAGTTTCGGTTCTTCATGTTTTCCATCCACTAATCGTGAATATCGAATAGAACCGGTATAATCTGATTTGAACTCATCAAAAAAATAAGTTCCTTTATTAGAAGCTGTAAGGCGCATAATCGGCATGTCTTCAAAAGGGAAGCCAAGGCTCTTTACCTCTGACCAGCCAGCCTCAGTGCGCTCCATATACCGCTTGCCCAAATGCATGGTCTTGCCATCGGGAGCGATAAAGGGTTGTCCCACCCTCGGAGAGATAACCGTTTCATGCCATTGGTTACCTTTATTTTTAAAAACTACAAATTCCTGTTTTGTATTTTTCCCATGATCTCTGATGAAATAGAACTCTTTCATATCTGGGCTAAAAACACCACCATATTCCCAATACTCTGTCGATATAATACCAGGAGCGAAAGCTTTAGGAATTAAACCCGGTGGCTCTTGGCCGAGATAGGGTTTTTCTGTTGTTGGTGAATCACTATCTTTTGTAGTTAGAGAATCACTATCTTTTGAGTCCTGTTTTTTAGTATTGCAAGCATTTAAAAACACTGCAAATACAAGTGTTAAAAACAAAAAATAGGATTTTTTCATTGTTTAAACTTTTTTAATTGTCGGTATCATTGTAATAAATACATAATTACAATTATTCTCGTAAAACACTTGTTAATAAAATATTAAATACAGCATTTTTTACGGAAAATAATACGTTCAATGACATAAGTTTTCATAGTGTTGTTGTTTTTAGTTATTAGTTGATTTTGTTTCTGTTGACCTATTGCATAATTTGTAGTAATTAATCAGCGTATTTAAATCAATGATTCATGCCTTTGGTCCAAAAAACTACAATTTTGGTTCAATGCTTTTTTAATCTTAGTTTACGGCACACACGTTTACTCACGAATTATTCTTATTTAATAAAATAGGAGTTTATGTACCTAAAAGTTTTACTTCGCTCCTACACTTCAATTTAGTTTATCCTGAGTCAAAATGAAGGGTTCTGTACAAGTTAGTTGCATAAAAAGAATTCTACTAACCCTGTAAAAAGAATTTTTTAAGGAAATTTTTGTGTTGTTTGCTATTAATTTGATGCTAATGAAAAAGCGTGAATTTATTAAGGGTTGAAGGTTGAAACTGTTTAATTGACATTGCTAAATCTGAAAATAGCTATCCGTAAATATTTAAGAATTTTTAGAAATAAGATTTTTTATATGATCTGACAGTCGTAGACTTAAAGCAACTAATGTAAATGTTGGATTCGCCGCCCCACTTGTTGGAAAACATGAAGATCCGGCAATATATAAATTACTTATACCATGAACTTTGCAATTAGAATCAACAACCCCTTTTTTAGGATCATCATCCATTCTTGTAGTACCCATATGGTGTCTACCGAAACTTATTGAATCAGACCAAGTATTATCATCTTCATCAACTAAAAATTCAGCTAATTTCATTCTACCTATATCAGCTATTCCCATTTGACGAGCTATAATCATATTCAATGTACGAAGACTTTTTTTCTCAAGCGTGTTTAAATTCCATTTCAGATGTGCCTTAGGCATTCCTAATGAATCTTTCTCATCATGTAAACAAATACGAGAAAAAAACTTTGGCTCTTGTTCCATTCTGGTAAAAACGGAATATGCATTTTCAATATTCTTGATATTTCTATCTTTCAATTTAGATAATTTACGTTTTATTTTCTCTCCAATAGAATTAGAATTGTTGGAATAATCATAAAAAGGGTCATTATGCTGTTTCTCTATCAATGGTTTCCATAATTTTGCTTTTGAGAGCGGAACAAAGGAAACAGTTCCATTCAAAACTTCATATTTTTCTTGTATAGACTCTTTAAGACCTAATTCTGCTCTGGCTTTTGTTTCCCCTAGAATATTTTTATATAATTTCATCGGATAATCCTTACTAAACCAAACTTCGGAAGTTTTCAGCTCAAAATGCTCCATAAAATAACGTCCAACAAGATCATTTCCATTCCCTAATCCTATAGCTATTTGTTTATTGGAAGCAAGTAGTATCCTAGCATTTTGAATAGCACCACATGCTAAAATAAACTGATTCGCTCTTACTTTATGAGATTTTCCTACAGCACTTTTTATTTCTACTTCTTCAATTTTAGAACTAATTTCATTTGCTGTTATATTCATAACATTGGCATATGTATATAAATTTATATTCTTAGATTCAGAAATAATATCTCTATAGTTAGTAAGAAAGCGTGAAGGAGGGCTAAACTGCCACATTTTATTCAAAATCAACTCGTTATCAAATGGGAATTTAACCAGTGTAGGATCTTGTTTCTGCCAATACTCTAAGCTATAATCATTAGCGTGTAATTCCAATACTTTTTTTGATCTTTTATAATAAACTTCTAAATCTTTATTGGTTATTGGCCAACCGCTATTTTGAACCCAATCTCTTTACGCCTTGCACATAGATACCATCTGAAAACTGATACATATTCAATGGTAACTGTCTTATCTTAACCGGATTGTTACGAAAGCCCATTCTGGTATGACCATATTTAAACATTCCGATAATACGAGCAAAACCTATACTTCTCTCATGTTCTTCTAAATTAGGAATTTCTTTATGTAAGGATTTTACAGCCGTATCAAATGCATCCGCGGTAGTTTTTTTAAATAGGAATGGATAGTCTTTATGTACTGTTTGTTGAAGAAATGTAAGGTCATCTTGCCATTGTTTGGCCGTAAAGTTCGATTGTGCAGTCACCTGTAATATGAAGCAACCGATGAGAAAGAAGCTTAATTTTTTCATAATTTTATTTGATTAGTATATATGATAAGAGCAACTATTTTATTAATTGTTACATTATTATCTCATTTTTTTTCATTTTTATTAAATAATAACAGAAAATATTAAAATATTAATAATCCACTCATCGACTTACTAGGTTGTTAAATAAAAGATGTTTTCACCAATATTATTCTTTATATAAGAATTGATAATACGTTGTATATCAATATTATCCTGCTTTAATTGAATTTTATTCGCATAAAATGAAAATGAAAATGAAGCTGTTTGCTTTCTTTTTGCATGAAATCCAAAGCCTTGGTAGATACCATTTTCTACTAATACGATCGCCTCTTCTTTTATATTTCTTCCATTTTCTTTAATGACATATGAATCCTTATTAAAAAAAGAATTTAATGCGTCATCTACCCTATTATTATATACAATAATCTCCTCCAAATCTCTACAAACGCCTTTACAATTTTTTAAATGATAATGAAAACAGCCACCTGAAGTATGCTGCAAACTACAATATTTAGGACAAAGCTCATATTGTTCACATAAACCCTCTAAAAAGGTTCTGCACTGTCTTTGGGTATAAAATTTTAAAATAGGGTTTTGAATTAATTTTATACGATTGTAAATAATATGAACTACTCCTCTTCTATCCTTATAAGTACCTATACCATAGCTTGGGCTCGTTCTTTTTTGTGAACGATTATATTTAGGATACCATTTTTTTATTTCATCGGACTCTAATAATAAGGCTATCAACTCATTACCAGTTAATTCAAAAGTAATATTTGCTGTTTCATTGCATAACTTAAGTTCTTTATTGGCCTTACTATAAATATGACTTAAAACACGCTGTTTTATATTGATCGCTTTTCCTACATATATCACAACATCATTACTATCTTTAAAATAATAAACACCTGTATCTTCAGGTAAGTTATCTATTATAGTTTTTGGTAATAATGGTGGTAAAGTAGCGTGCCTTGATCTGTTATTAAGAAAAGAGTCAAAAGTTCCATTTGTGTCGAGCGCCAATAATTTTTCAAATAATATAACCGTCGCTGCTGCATCTCCTCTTGCTCTATGCCTATTTTTGATGTCAATACCTAAGGTAGAACATAAATTACCCAAACTATACGAACGTTGCCCTGGAATTAATTTTCTGGACAGGCGAACTGTACAAAGTTTTTTGCGTTTAAATTCAGCGCCTAATTCATTCAACTCATGTTTGATCACATTAAAATCAAAATTAACACTATGGGCCACAAAAATGCAATCTTTGGTATATTCAACAACGTCTTTTGCTATCTCATAAAACTTAGGAGCTGAGCGTACCATATCATTCGTAATACCAGTCAATCCTGATATGCTGTAACTTATTAATGATTCGGGGTTTACCAAAGAGGTGAACTCTTTAATGACTTTTGTACCATCATGCACAAAAATTGAAATTTCAGTTATCTTATTCCCTTGAGCACCCAATCCGGTAGTCTCTATGTCAACAATTGCATACAAATTATGTTGTTTACGTTTATACTATATCGAAATATAGAATGCCTAAGCACTAAATAGTAATCGGTATTCAAACAAAATTAGAATAAAAATGTAAAGTGCCTTGCTAATAGTTGTAGCAAAAAGTGTTAAAGTTTTTTAATCTATTTTAAACTTATCTTTTAAAGTAATGTAAAAAATAGATAATTAAACAGGTGGCATATAATTACGAATAAAAATAAAATGATCCTTTAACAAATCAACGATCATTCTAACGGAAAACTTATTTTTTAATCATAAATTCGCATAAGAAGTGGAAATATTTTTTCAAATGTTTGTATGAAAAAGATTGACTATATTCACTTTTAAATTGGAAACTTATTCTAAAAACCAACCAACTGTAATTAATGCCTGGAAAAAATAAATTTGGCACATTCGCAGGTGTTTTTACACCCTCTATCTTAACCATATTAGGGGTAATAATGTATATGCGCCTGGGCTGGGTTGTTGGTAATGCGGGCTTAATTGGTACTATAGGAATTATTATTATTGCCCATATCATTGCAGTAACCACAGGTTTGAGTGTGTCATCAGTTGCAACAGATAAAAAAATAGGTGGTGGTGGTATATATTATGTATTATCTCGTAGTATGGGTATACCCATTGGTGGTTCTATTGGAATTGCTATCTATGTAGGTACCGCTTTTTCCATTGCTTTATATTTGATCGGTTTTGCCGAAAGTTTTAATAGTTATTTTGGTTTTGGCACTTCAGTCAATGATTATAGATTAACAGGAACCATCGCCTTACTCTCACTTACGGCATTGGCATTAATAAGCACTTCAGTTGCATTAAAAGCTCAGTTTTTTATTCTCGCAGCCATTATTATCTCACTCATCTCTATCTTTTTTGGGACCACAGAATTTGCACCTATTTCTGTACCCCTGTTTTCAACTGAAGGTGCTGTTCCCTTAGAGGTTGTATTTGCTATTTTCTTCCCGGCAGTTACGGGATTTACAGCCGGTATTGCCATGAGTGGTGATCTAAAAGATCCGAAAAGATCTATTCCTGTTGGAACTTTAATGGCTATTGGCGTTGGACTTATAGTTTATATCGGTCTTGCTGTTTTTATAGCATTTACCGTCAATCCTGAAGTATTAAAGTCAGACTATAATATTTTAATGAAAATAGCTTTATTTGCTCCTGCAGTTGTGGCAGGTATTTGGGGTGCTACCCTATCTTCAGCATTGGGTGGAATTCTTGGAGGTCCTAGAATCTTACAAGCCATGTCTGTTGATAAAGTAACTCCTAAAATATTCGGTAAAGGAAAAGGTGCCAATAATGAACCTGTAAATGCATTATTGATGGTGTTCATTATAGCAGAAGCCGGTATTTTAATTGGAGAATTAGATGTGATTGCCAGAGTTGTTTCTATGTTTTACCTAACTGCATATGGATTTATCAATATCTCTTATTTCTTAGAAAGTTGGGCAAATCCTGATTTTCAACCTACATTTAAAATTAAGAGATGGATTGGTTTACTCGGCTTTGTAGCATGTTTTCTGGTTATGTTCAAACTAGATATGGTTGCAATGTTTGCGTCATTGGCCATAGTTGCTGCCATGTATTTTGGTTTACAACGCAAAGAAGTACAATTACAATCTAATGATGTCTGGCGTAGTGTTTGGGAAAACGTTGTAAGCAAAGGCTTAAAAAAAATAGACGCCAAAGATGATGAAAATTCTAATTGGAATCCGAATATTATTTTATTTAGCGGACGGAGTGATCACCAATCTTATTTGTTAGAATTAGGAAAAACAGTATCCGGACGAACCGGAATAGTCACTAATTTTAAATTGATTGTTGATAAAGAAAATAAGAAACCTTTAAAGAAGAGTGAGCAGATAATTAGAGATGAGAGTTTTAGAGAACTAGGCATCTTTGCTAGACAGATAAAAGTTGATAATATTTACACAGGTATAACAAATATAGCTTCAACTTTTGGGTTTTCTGGGGTTGATCCTAATTCCATTATGATGGGGTGGCCAAAAGGATTAGAGAACTCTGTGGAGTATGCTAGAATGACAGAAACCTTATTGTATTTAGATTATAATTTATTGTATTTAGACTTTGATAGAAAAGTAAAATTTGGGGACTATCAATCGGTTGATCTATGGTGGCGAGAAACAGATAGTAAAAATGCCGAAATGATGTTAAATATTGCCCGATTTATTATTGCTTCTCCAAAATGGAACGACACCATAATTAGAGTTTTGTTTGTAAATAATAACAATGTTGATACTGACATCATACATTCTAAAATTGCTAAGCTTGTTGAAGATTTAAGAGTTAATGTTAAAATAAAAATAATTAATAATGCCGTAGAACAAATGCCATTTTATGACATTATTAAGGAGCAGTCAGAGTCTACAGATCTAACGCTCCTGGGAATTCCTAATTATAAAATTGAAAAACAGGCCGAATTTATATTGAAAACAAATGATCTATTCGAAACTATTGGTTCAACCCTATTGGTGAAAGCGGCTAATAATTTTAACGTACTCGACTTAGATTTTATCAAGGATGAATAAATTACTTAAAATTAGCTTTTAGAAAACGAGCACCGTTAAGAGACATAATTCTTGCAATAATTTCATCAGCAGCAATATTATTTTCTTTTACTTTAAAACCGGCAGTTTTCATATAATTAAAAGCATGTCTTTCTAGAAAATCGGCTAAAAAAGGTAATTCTTCTGTAGTCCAAAAGCCATTTAACGGATCTATAATTCCATCATAGTCGCTACCAATGGCTAGACAATCCCAGGCAAACAATCCCGCTCCGTCTAATACTTCTAATATATGTTGGACTTGATTCCACAATAATTCTGAACGATAATGCATTATTTTTGATCGTTTTAAAGAATGCTTGGTGTTTTTAAGTGTGTTTTTATTAGCCACTCTCCTTTCGTCTAATTGCAATCCGAAAATACCTTTACTTTTTGCAATTCTGATGAGCTCTTCATTAAAAAAATTAATATCTACTGCATTTAACTTTGTGGCAACTACCGAACCTTGTTGTTTCCGCTTATCGAATGATTGGAGTCCATTTGCAGCTCCATGACTTACAATAAGTGGAATTTTTTTATAAGCAGCCTTACTATCGATCAATTTATAATAATCAACTCTGGAAGCTACACTCATATGTTTAAGATCAATTAAGATCTGCTTACCATTGTTAGTACTTAATAATTCATTAACAACTTTAATCCCTAAATCGGTAAACCCTGTATTAAGGCCTTCAGACTGGTCGACTTTCTTTTTTACTAATTTGGTAAAACTTTCTGCGTGTCCGCATAAGTGATTCCAAAAATGGTGTGCAATAGCTACAAAAAACGGTGAATGCTCCCAATTTCTTATCTTTTGTAGATTGGCCATAAAGTTTGCTTCATTTGGAGCCTTGTCAATTCGTTGATTTAAAACATGCAT
>Ga0209633_10002389_pt1 | contig 18146 bp, 14 predicted proteins | sample Cruoilmetagenom1_FD_187290 | JGI IMG/M metagenome (GOLD analysis project Ga0209633, IMG submission 187290) | Oil polluted marine microbial communities from Coal Oil Point, Santa Barbara, California, USA - Sample 1 (SPAdes) (version 2) | ecosystem: Environmental > Aquatic > Marine > Oil seeps ... | reverse complement strand
TAACAAGGAACTGAAGGGCGGGATATTTCCTTATTTGAAAATGAAAAAGGGAGCATAATCTCATCCCCGGGCTGTTTTTCCATAAGATCATAATTTAGTGAAGATGCTGCTACCCGGGCGGGTGTACCAGTTTTCATTCTTCCAAGAGAAAAACCTATTCTACGAAGTGAATCCCCAAGACCTATAGCAGCAGGTTCACCCAAACGTCCGGAGGAAGCCTGGTATTCGCCTATAAATATTTTCCCATCCATAAATGTACCGGTTGTTAAAACTACAGTTTTTGCAGTAATCCTATTACCTCTTTCTGTAATAACACCAGTTACAGTACTTCCCTTTTTATCAACCATTAAATCAACAACTGTATCCTGAAAAAGGAAAAGACTGGATTGATTTTCAAGAGTCTCTTTTGCAAGTCTATTATAGGAGAACTTATCCGCCTGGGCTCTCGGAGCCTGGACAGCAGGACCTTTTCGCTTGTTAAGTGTTCGATACTGTATCATAGTGGCATCTATTAATTTGGCCATTTCTCCACCAAGAGCATCGACTTCCCGTACTATATTACCTTTGGACAAACCGCCTATAGCAGGATTACAGGAAAGCCTCCCTATAGCATCCAGGCTTTGGGTTATCATTAAAGTTTTAAAATTTAACCTTGCTGCTGCCAGAGAAGCCTCAATACCGGCATGTCCTCCGCCTATTACAATTACATCATAATCCATCTTATTTTCCTACACAAAAGCCTGAGAAGATATTGTTCAGTATATCAACAGAATTCACTTCTCCGGTTATTTCCCCAATAGCATCCAATGAGTCCTTAAGATCCATGGCAACAGCATCCAATGATATATTATTAGTAAGAGAAACTCTGACAACCTCAAGAGATTCTTTGGCCCTTACTAAAAGATCCTTCTGCCGTAAAGAATCTATCATTAATTCTGTTCCTGATATATGAACCCCTGTTAGAATTGCAGATATTGCATCTTCAAGACGAGGCAACCCAACTCCGGTTACAGCACTTACAGGTAAATAACCTTCTGGTATTTCCAGACCTGATGTATCTATTTTATTCCATATAAACAAATAGTTTTTACTATTCCCATATTTCATAAAAACAGTTTTATCCTCTTCTGTCTCACCATTATTGCCATCTACAACATACAATACCAGGGAAGCATTTTTAATAATATCTTCACTCCGTCTGATTCCTTCTACTTCTACAGGATGTTCAGAATCTCTTATACCGGCTGTATCAATCAAACGTACAGGAATTCCTTCTACAGTAATCCAACTTTCAATATAGTCCCGTGTAGTTCCATTTATTTCAGAAACAATAGAACGGTCCTCCCGAAGAAAGAGATTAAATAATGAAGATTTCCCTGCATTGGTCCCTCCTGCCAGAGCAACTGTTACCCCTTCATGAAAAATTTTTCCAACACGATATGTATCTATTAATTTGCTAATTTCATTCTCTGCTTCTATTACGGGTTCCAAAGAAATATCAGTATCTCCACCAATTTCATCATCAGGATAATCCAACTGAACTTCGAGAAGGCTCATTAAATCAACTAGTTTTCCCTTAATATAATCAATACGCTCATAAACAGCACCGGACAAACGATTAAAGGCCAGAGAATGAGCTTGCATTGATTTGGACTGAACTATCTCAGCTACTGCTTCTGCCTGACTAAGATCCATCTTACCATTTAAAAAAGATCTCATAGTAAATTCCCCAGGAGCAGCATCCCTAAACCCTGCTTTTTTTAAAACACTAATTATGGACTCTATCCCAGGGAGACTTCCATGACAGAAAATCTCAATACTATCCTCTCCGGTGTAACTTCTGGGAGTCTTATATACAGCAACTGTTACTTCATCAATTTTTTGACCATTTTCAGAATCAATGATAAATCCATAATGAATAGTAAATCCAGTTGAGCTCAAAACAACGGCAGGGTTTGAGAAAACTTTCGTAAACAGTTTAATACTGCCCTTCCCACTGGTTCTAATTACAGCGAGAGCACTCTCACTCCATGCTGTAGCAAGAGCAACTATTGGGGTATCTGTATCGTAAACCTGATCTTCCATAATAATTCCTGAACTAATACTTAAAAAATATGATATAGTAGGTTTTATCAGGGTGATCTATAAAATTCAAGGAGTAAGTATGGATTCTAAAAATGATAAGGAATATCTGATTGTCATTAAAACTGAATATAAACTCCTGGAAAAAAAATATCTAAAAGCCAGGGAGAAATTAGAAAAATGGGAAGCAAGAGTAAGCCTGGCTGAAAAAAAAGGAAAATCCAACCTCCAAACAGAAGCTGAAAGTCAGGTTGAGATTATTAGAAACAATATTAAATATCTTACTGATCAATTATTGAGTTTAAAAACAGAACTTGAAAAGACAGTAAGGGTGATCCATGAATCTCCCAAACAACAACTATCCATTGACCCAAACAAGCTTCTTTCAGATATGAATAATCTTATTGGTGATAAAAACACATTAATCTTCGAAGAGGAAATGAAAATAATTAGAGTTGATACTGAATTGGAAGAATTAAAGAAAAAAATGGAATCTTAATGTAATCAGACCAGGTTCATACCAAAAAAATCAAAACTTAAACGGGACTGCATTCCTGCAATTATTGTGACTGCATCCTGTAATTTTTTTCGATCCTCTAATGACAGACTCTTGAGATTTAGATCATCGTTAACCTTTCTTAGAGCTCCATGAGAAACTATCTGATTGGTAAACCGAAGCTTCCAAAGAGTATCAAAAGCTTTATATAAATCCTTTGCAGATGACTTACTAAGAACTCCGGCTTCTTCCAGCTTCTTAAGACGTTGAAGAGTAGAAGCCCCGGGGATTTCAGACTTAAGAGAATACAAACGGGCAAAATTAATTAATGGGATCAGGCATTCCTTTAAATTAATAACATCCAACCCATCTCTTTCCTCAGTTTTAATAATTCCCAGCATTCCATGGGGAATTTTATAGTGCAGACAATTCCTGGCAAACTGACCCAAAAATTCAGGCCGTTTTTTTGAAATCTGAAAAATATATGATTGAAGTTCATTAACCATATCTTCATTACCCCATCCACAGGAGAGATCAAAGAAAACATGAAAATCCAGAAGAGAAACATTATCAGATCTATTTATCCAGTTAGAATATTTGGAATGCCATTCTTCTACAGAAAGACAGTAAGCCGGATTTACAGCCATTATGCCCCCTGGACAGTATGGGAACCCAGCCTGATTAAGACGGGAGCAAACCCTATCAGCCAATTTTAGAAAATATAGTCTCTTTTTTTCCCTCTCTTCACCTTTTTCATTACAATCAAAAACAAGTGCATTATCCTGATCAGAAAATAGAGTCATTTCCCCACGACCGCTGCTTCCTAATGACAGGAAAGCAAAATCAGCAGGAGGGTTGCCCATCTCACTTATAGAAATTTCAATAAAACGAGAAAGGGCAGTAGCAAACATTTCACTAATTAGAGTTCGTATTTCTTTAACTCCAGCATACTGATCTATCATATTGTGTACAGTCAGGGGAAGCTGATTCAGTATTCGAATAATGTGAGGCCCACTTTCACTGGAACGTATTTCATCCAACAGATGTACAGGGTCGGCATTCCCCAATTGATCCATAAATAAGGGAACATTCAAGGAGCTGCCTGAAATAGATCTAAAAGATACAATATGACCGTTTTCCTCACTTAGAAAAATACGGGAAACCCGGACAATCACATCCAGCAAGCTGCCGCTCCTGCATCGAAGTTGAACTTCAAATTCATCAGAACTCGAATTATCCTGCTTTAAATTCTCCAGATGCGATTTTAGATTACTGTTCTGCCCTAAAGGTGGAAACATTATATCCCAAATTGAATCTGACAGCAGATCCTTTTCATCATAACCAGTCATACGTTGAAAAGTCGGATTAACAAAAACATTCCTATGATTCAACATAAGAATATATCCTTCATTGGAAGCTTCCACCAAAGCTCTATACCTCTCTTTCGCTTCCACCAGACCTGTTTCAGCATACTTTCTGTTACGTTCAATAATTCGGCTTTGGAATACAACATAGACAAGAATTAGAAGGAGAAGAGAGGCAATAACAATAAGAATAATAACCAAATTGTAGGTTAACCGATTAATCTCTTCTTCTACATCCTGAATATATATTCCTGTTCCAATAATCCACTCCCAGGAGGGGATACCCTGTACATAAGAAAGCTTAGGAACAACCCTACTGACCTCCTCATCCAGCTGCCAAAGATATTCAAGAAAGCCACCACCATTCTCCTCAACAAGTTGAACAGATTCGACAAAAAGCTTTTTCCCGCTTTTATTCTTACTGTCTGTGTAATTCGACAAATCCTTTCCATTAAGATCAGATCTCCAGGGATGCATAATCATTACCGGGTTCATATCGGTAATCCAGAAATAGTTATCGAAAGCCGGGCCATAGCGGAGCTTATAGATTTCATCTATTGCTGTAATCTGAGCCTCCTCCCTGGAAAGAGTTCCATCTGATTCCAAAGAAATATAATAGTCAAGAATACTGGCAGCCACTGAAGAAATCTCACGGATCATCTCCTTTTTTTCCTCCATCAGGCTTTCGTGGAAAAGAGGAAGAATGATCATAAAAATTGATGTTATAAAAAGTATTAAAGAAATTGCCGCAGGAAGCACAATCCGTAAACCAAAACTCAGGGAATAAGATTTTTTTTGACTATCTTTTCCATACCTGATACCTTTAAAATATCGTGTCAGCTCTCCCGGAGTAAGGATTTTCTCTTCTTCAACTTCAGAATAGTGATATTTTTCTGAAAATGTTCCATTGGAAAAATCTTCTCTGGAAGGAATATAGTCATTATAATCATCCCGAATATGACACTCAAAAACCTGACGAATCTGCTCCTTAGTATATTTATGAGCAAATTCTTTATAAACTTCAGGAAGAGCTTCACGACAGTGACGAAATTTCCGGTGATCATAAGGATTATATCCGGGAGTTTTTCCAATCCTTAAAAACTCATCAAACCCCTGTCTGTCAAAGAATCCATCAATCCATTTATGAATATCTTCAGCACGAAGGTTATATAGCTTTTCTGTATGTTCAGCATGTTCAGAAATTTTCATATAGAGGCCTCCGTAGAGACGGGTTTAAAACCCGACGCTACGGTAAATTATTGGCCATGGATTCACCAACAACCTTTCCAAATTGTTTAAAAGCTGCAGACATTGCACTTGCAGCATTGCTGCCCATAGCACTTTTAAACCTGTTTCCTGAAGTATATATAATTTCTCCACTTACAAGATCTGCAACTTTTATATCTCCGGATACTTTGACCGTAAATCTATCCCCGTCTTTTTGATAATCAATTATTCCAACAGTCCCAAATACAAGCCTTTCGAATCGTCCGGCATATTTACCTGCTATTGTATTTATCAAACTTTCGTCACCCATATTCAGAATAGCTGAATCAACATCAATTGATCTGATAGAAAACCCCTCTGATGTAAGAACCTCAAGTATTCCTGATGCTGTTTCGGTTTTACCTGTAGAAGCTCCACTATTATCCTGATCCACAATCATAACCGCAGTAGCAATCTCTTTTGCTCTGGAAATAACATTGTATGTAAATCCTATATTTTTTGAATTTACCAGATCTTCAAGTGATTCCAGCTGGGCATACAAATTATCGGGGATATCTTCTAACGTCTCCAGGGACGCAGATAGATCCAATGACATTGTTACTCTTTCAGCACCGACAAAATTGGCCGGTGGCCTGATAAATGAAACTAAACCATTCCTGTCTGTAATTACTGTTTCAGATCTGACAGCTTTTCTTCCATTTTCTCTTACAATCTTATAAGTAATTCGAACTGGAACACCGGCAAGAACTTTTCCATCAATACCTGGTGTCCCGGTAATTTTAAGCTTAAATGGTTCCGAAAATGTTTGCTTTATAAAAGCATTCAGATTATCATTTAACGCATATAAATTTATACTTCCAACAGCCTTTCTGGCTTTATTCATATTCCGTTCAAACTTGATATCCGCATTATCAATATCTGTGGTTGAAGCAGCAGAAGCAGCCTCTAAATATTTAACAGCTGCTGCAAAAAAAGCAGATGAAGCAGATAAAGAATCCCCTTCGGCCTCAGGTCCTGAAATAGCTGCCTGCTGCTCTGCAAATACAGCTTTTATCCTTGACTGCTCCTTTAGTAGAGCTTGTTTATTATATGAACCAAGAAGATAAACATTTACCATTGTACCATTTTTTTCGGTATAAGCTTCAACAATTTTGAAGTCACCTATTTGAGCATTGGAAGTTTCCCTGATTGTCTGATCCAGAGTAGATGTAAATTTGTCCAATGTATCTTTTGCAGTAACTGTTGTATCAGAACTAACTTTTACACCCAAAAAACGTGTAATAGAGGAAACTACATCTGAACCGGCGAGTGTTCTTGCCATAGCAGCGTCTCCATCGGGATTAGATCCTGCTCCTATAAAATAAACTGTATCACTCGTATCTGCAGGAGGCATAGTTACCCAGGACGGCAACTCATTACCATTTGCCGGGCCGGGGCTTGAAGAACATGAAAAAAACACAGCAAGTAAGAGTAAAATCCCGGTTAAGTAAAACAGATAACTTTTATTTTTCAAACTAATACCCCTTTTTATAATCCTGAATCAAATGTAATAGAATTACCTCTTTGGTATACCAAAGAGATACCCTCCAGGCCTGGAAGCCCTTCTGAAATATCATAAACAAGGTCTTCAAGATCCTCTATTCGACCAATTAACCTAACATCGTACTTAGTTTCTTCAGGAGAAGTAGAGACCCTTTTTATAGATTTAACCTTTCTCTCCATCTTCTTCATAAAATCTCTCATAAGTCGGGAGTCAAAAGTATTCTGTACAATAAGGTCGTATTTAATTCCCTGGGTCAGTTCTTTTTGTGTATATGATCTGGCTTGTTCAACTGCTTTTTTTATTGCATTAAAGGTTGCTGACGCTACAGCATTGTTCAAAGCATCTTCTTCTGAAACAGTACTCATAGCAGGAGGAACTGTCTGGTAATAACTGGATCCCCTTCCTGAGGCTGTAGATGCATCAAAGTTTTTTAAAGAAACACTGGCACTACCATAGTATCTATTATTTTTAGTATTGGCATTTGCATCAACAACTATTTCAATATAGATATCAGCATTTAATTTACCTGCAATCCACTGAATCATGGAAACAGCCTGCCCTGTTTCATCCTCATAAGCAGCAGCCTGGTCTTTCTTTATACGCTCAATCTGTCCTAAATCCACATACTCCATACCATTCTCAGAAAGATAACGGTTTGCCATTCCCACAGCTGTTTTTGCAAGAAAAGGATCTGTAGCTGATTCTTCATCATAGTAGACCATAAATGTTAAATTACCAATAATTTCATCTATCAACGCAATTTCTTCCGGACTGGCCTCAGCTGTTACTTCTGAAATTGCAGATACTTCTGCTGATTTTTCTTCAACAGGAGCCTCAGCTGTTACAACAGGTTCAGGTGCAAAGGTCGGTCTTTCCATATCAGTCAGAAAAACCTCTCCTCCCTGAGGAAGAATAATATTCCCATAAATTTCATTAGCTCTTAGAACATTGGAAACAGCTTCAAGATTGATTCGTATCCCTATTGAAACAGTAGAACTTCCATTATCATCACCACGATCAAGGATTTCCATGGTTTCATTATAAACATATGCATTAGCATTACTTGTTATGTATATTTTACTTTCCAGTTTATCTCTGTTTGCAGCCGCAGAAGCAATGCCTAATGCATCAGAAACTGCCTTTTTTACAGCATTCATTTTAGCATCATTAAATGCAGCAGATTGAGAACCGGCAGTCCCCGCTGCATAATAAACAGGTGATGCTGATAGAACAGGCTCTGCACCAGTTTTTCCAGTATCAGTCCTGGAAGAAGTTCCTGTTCCACTTGTTGTAGCACAGGATATAGTTACCGCTGCAACTAGAATTGCTATTAAAATCAATTTTATTCTATTCATTTTTCCCCTCAATTTGTTAGTATTTAATAGTTACACCACCACCATATAGAACACCGGCATAAGAATTAAAAAACCCATCATTTATAGATAACATGGCAGAATAACCAGCTTCTCCAAAAACCTTGATATTATCAGTAATCATATAACTGGCACCCAGTCTTACATGCCCACCAATTGAACTGTATATTACATAATCATCCTGATATTCTTCGACAATAGGTACCAGCATTCCCAATGCAACATCAATAGCCGGGGTTATATGTAATCTACCTAAAAACCAGTTTAATTCTGTTCCTACATAAACATTTACCGGGAAAAAGAAAAAATTGGTAAATCCTCCCACCATATCCGCACCCAGAGGGATTTCCACTCCTACATAGGGCCTTGTTTTATAAAATCCCCTTGCTACAATCTGTCTTATACCAATAGCAAGTATTGGATCTAAGTTAATGTCTGTCTGGCTAATATAATTAATATAAAATGCTGATTCAAAACCCATTCTTGGAATCTCTTTGAGCTGATCACCAATAGCTGGTTTTTTACTTGCATAAAAAACCTGAGCAGTGGAAACTTCCTGATTAACCTCTTTCACTACCAGAAGTCCAACTTTCTTATCCACAGCATGGCCGGAAGGCAGAATTACAGTATTGGTAAGATTAAACTCATCTCCAAGTTTAATTCCCATATTTGCACCCAATTCAATTAGGATTTCTTTACCGTTAACATCCAGAATTCCCGTTTTTATCTGGAATTCCGGTATTTTTCGAACCTCATAGGAAAGCTGAATGGGCATTGCATCCACTGCACTCTTTACTGCACCCTTTGCAGTTTCGTCGGATCCTGTTGTATCTACTTGAAAATTTGCAAAAGCTTTTCCTTCTGCAACATTTATAAATGTAAAACTAGTCTGTATTTCTGCAGTATATCCACCATTATCATCTGATGAAACTTCATAATATGACATTACAGGTATGACAATAATAAAAGATCCAACCAGTTTATTGAAATCAGCTTCGGTGAAAGTTTGTTCACCTAAACGTACAGCTTCCGGAACTTCTAAATTTGATTCTTTTACCTTCTGTATTTCCTGAATAAAACTATTAATATCCTGAGATTGTAATCTATAAGACATCCCCAGAATATCAAAACGCTTTAGATTTACAAATACATTTTGAATTGATTGATCAACAAGACCCAAAGCCCCATCAGAGATACTCCAGTCGGTATAACTTAAACTAAATATTGCAATTTCTTTTTTCTCCGATACTTCCTGACTAAAAGAAAAAGAAATAAATATCATTATAAATGAGAAAATAAACAACCTTCTTTTCAACATAGATGCCCCCTTATAGTAATTATAATTATTATACACTAAAAAATATTTTACAATACATTCTTTTTATTAAAGTTCAGTTTTCAAATTCAACTGCATATCCTTAACAACCCTTTTCTCCTCACGCCTTACTAAAAGAGAAGCAACTTTTGTAGTCGACTTTTCAGAATTATTTACAATTTGAAATATTGCAGGAGTATGTATTACTAACACAGCTTCAGCTATACTTTCACCTCTTGATAGAACGGAGAGAAGGCCATTATCAGCATTTATCTCAATTTCAAAATAATTTCTTATATCTTCAAACTGGGATATATCCTCTAAATTAATATAAATATCATCTATCTCAGGGTTATCAGGAAAGCTAATTTGTATTCCTGTATCTTCTGAAATCTCTTCAAAATCCAGATCAATATAAAGATATGAAAATTTAAAATCTGTTTCCAGAAATTGAAACGATGATTTATAATCCAGGTTCAAATTTCCGGAGTTTAATAAAGATGAAGGGATATTGTTTTCATCATAGCTGATTCCATCAAAACCATAGGCAGCAATTATTTTTTCAGGATTGTAATCTCTTTTCGACCTTCTTAAAAAAATATTATTGTCTATATTTGATTGACCATTTTCATCTCTGTAATAGACACCAAACTCATCCAAAAGTCCCTCAAACCCATTTCCCGCACTAATGAAAGATTTATAGTTTCCTTCAGGTATTTCTACAAAATTATTATATATATCTGACGATATAAGAATACCATCTCCATACCATAAAAAAGTAATCGAATTATTATCCGGTATAACAGAAAGAGTAATTTCATGGTACTTTTCAGGGTATATGTCTGAAATACTTATTATCTCTCTTTCTAATTGAAAGAGCTCAGAATATAAAATACCGGAAGAATCGGTTTTAATTGAAAAGAGGGTACTATTTTCTCCAATAATATTAAGAAAATAAACATCCTCCTGTAATTCTTCAATTAAATAAGAAAAAGTAATTGAAAATGGCAGTAGTTTATTATTTATTACAGGTAAAATATTATCTTCTATGGAATATCCGGAACCTTCCTTTAAATAATAGCCTAACTTATCATCAACCTTCTTTATTACAGGAAAACCAATAGTAGTAATTTTATTTAAATTTGTACCTTCATCTACAACAAGACCTTTAAAATGAATATTTGTGCTGTAAGATTCAGCAGGCTGAAGATCCATGAGATCACTTTCACCCATTGAAGCAGTGACAAAAACCTCTAATTCCGACCTAAGGGGAGAAGTAAATGGAAATGTTCCATTTTTTGAATACATGGGTTCTACAGGGAAGAGTTCCATTCTAAGTCCATAAACCCCTTCCAACATAGGGGCCTGCCAAATAAATCCCTCAGAATACTTTTCAAAATATCCTTCTTCAATTATTTCATTATCTATTGACCATCTAACCCAAGTGGAATCAGAGCCATCAGCATCAATAAATATTAATCCCTGACCTCCAGGTAAAAAGACATTAGGATACTGAGTTAAACCTCTGATAGCTAAATTTTCTCTTGAATAAAAAAATGAAACAATCTCTTCTTTTATCATTGTGTCATCATTATCAAATACTCTTAATCGTACTGAATACTGAGATTCTGATGGAGAAGCAAGAGATACGGATGGAAGCTGTTTATTTAACGAATCTCCTTCAATTACCTGAGAATTACCTATTTGTAATCCCTGTTGATCCAAGAATGCAATCTCCAGCCTTGCGGGAACAACTACTGTTTCATCATATTCAAGACTAATACCTATACTTTCACCAGAATCAGGATCTAAAATAACACCATTATCAATCGAAGTCTTTATAACTAAAGCATTTTCAGAATCCGATAAAGTCATAAGGAAACTGCTATCCCCACAGGATATAAGTGAAAGAGAAAATACTAATAACAATACCCAACTAAATCGAATCATAATAATCCTGAAACTTTAGTTACCAAATGAACTTGAAGAAGGAGGATTACCCATAGGGATCCCACTGCCTCCAAATGGTGTCTCTAAGATTGAAGGCCCGCCGCCTGCTGCTTTATGTAAATTATTATATAATTTAAAGAGATACCTCACCTCTGCCATTTGTCTGGATATATTGTTTTTTTCCATACTAAAAGTGTTAAAAAAATTGGAAGAACTTAGATCTTCATCTATAGGACCTATCCCAAGCCCCTCATTATGATAAGATTCCAATTCCTTAAGTCTGTAAAAAACCATTTCAAATATAGGTAAAACACTACGCATTTTGATAATTGCAGGGCTAACTTCAGCCTTTGCCTTAAATAGTACTCCCGGAGTTCCGGAAGAAGTATCAATACCATATCGCTCAAGAGTAGTTTTAACTTCTAAAAGATCAGAAAATGCTGCGGAAAATTTTGGCTCAAACAGTAAATATTGTTTAGCATATCCCTGAATAAATACTTTAGCACCATTTCTAAAGACTTCATCTCTGGCTGATACCCAGTAATTCCTGTATAGCCCTAAATCCTCGGTGCTTACGGAATAAGAACTTATCCGCTTATCTGGAACTTTATCTACAACACTACCAGGTTTTGAATACTTTTCTCTTCCCTGATCGTCCTTACAGGAGACAGCACCTTCATCGCAAAGGACGAGAATACCGCCATCCGGTGATGTTATTATTTCGAATTCAGTTCCTCTGACTCCCATAACTGCACTTTCTGTATGTACATCAAGAGTATCATTATTTGTTAATTTTTGAACTTTAAAAGAAATAGACCCTCCAAGCATTTGAAAGGATGTTTGATTCCTGCCACTTTTCTCTTTCATCTCAAAATAAAACGCCGTATCAGATTTAACAGACAGGCTCGTTCTGCTTCCAGAGGGAAGGGTCAAATCAATTTCTACAATTCCATCATCACCTGTTTCTATTAAATCGAATTCCTCAAGACCAAACCCTATATCTACCAGTTCCCAATCAACAATTTCACCATCTCTATAAAGATCAACATACCCTTCTATATATGTGATAGTTCCTGTTACAGATTTTGCATACAAAGAGACTGCTAAAAGAAATAAAGTAATAACGATTAAAAAGATCTTTCTATCTAAATTTGAAGTCAAAATCTACCACCTCACAAATATCATATCTATTCCCAATTATAACACATCAGGTTAAAATTCACAAAAAAGAATCAGGATATTTCTTTTGACCACAATCCTATTAAATTGATAATTGTCTCTGAAGCTTTAATCATTGTATTAAATGATGCCCATTCAAACCTGCTATGATAATTATGTCCACCTGTAAAAATATTAGGAGTTGGAATCCCCATTTCACTTAATCTGGAACCATCTGTCCCACCCCTGATTATCTCTCTTAGAGGTGATACTCCGGCTAATTGCACAGCTTCCTCAAGTATATCAATGACTTTTTTATCTTTACTTATAAATTCAAGCATATTTGAATATTGTTTTCTTGTGCTAACTTCAACTATTCCACCAGGATACTTTGCTTCAACGGCTTTCCCATAGTATGTTAAGGCTTCTACCCTGCGGGAAAGTTCCTTTGAATCAAAATCTCTTAATATTCCTCCAAGTTTTGCTTCATCAAGATTACCCTCAATCTCCATGGGAGAATAATAACCATAACGTCCATCTGTAGCCTCAGGGCTTTCATTAGCTGGTAGCAGACTTAGAAATGTTCCAGCCATAGATACAGCATTTATAAGCTTACCTCTGGCTGATCCAGGATGTATAACCCTGCCTTTAAATTTAATTTCAAAACCTGCAGCATTAAAACATTCTGATTCAATAGATCCAAGTTCACTGCCGTCTATGGTATAACAACACCGTGCGTTAAGCCAATCTTTGTTAAAAAAATCAAGTCCTTTACCTGTCTCTTCATCAGGAGTAAATATTATTTCGACTTCTCCATGAGGAATATCCGGATTTGATTGATACCAGGAAAGAGCTGTCATGATCTCTGCTACTCCAGCTTTATCATCTGCACCAAGCAAAGTAGAACCATCAGAAGTAATAATTGTATCTCCGGAGTGTTTTAACAGATCAGGATATTCTGCAGGTTTCAGAACATACTCTTCTCCAAGAGGAATGTCTTTTAAATCATAGTCTTCAATAATTTGAGGTTTTACATCAGTTCCACTCATATCAGGGGAAGTATCAACATGAGCCATTAATCCTATAACAGGGGCTTTCTCACCTTTTTTAAGATTTGACTCTAAAACTGCAATAAGATAACCATGTTCATTTAGTGTTATTTTATTTATTCCAAGTTCCTCTAATTCACTTTTCAGTAAATTTAAAAGGTCCCACTGACATTTTGTAGAGGGTATAACTTTTGTATTATGAGGATCAGATTTAGTATCAATCTTCACGTAACGTAAAAAATTATTCAGTAATTGTTCTTTTATCCATTTTGTATCTTTCATACAGCAAAGATGCAATATTTACAGGCAAGTGTCAAATAGAAGATAGTACAAATAATGAAAAACTAATAATGAAAATTTCAGCCTATAGTTGCCTTATATGACTTATTTACATATATTAATACAATGCTTATACCCAATTACCCGCAAACAGCAGCCATAACACTTAATATGCGATCAGAACTGCATCCGCTTTTAAATAATCTTAATTCAGGAATATCTGAATATACTTTTTCAGGTCTATATCTTTTTAGAAAAAAATATAAATACCGGATTTCCAGGCTGATAAATGGTGATATTGTTATCTTTGGAACAGAAGAAGATAAACCCTTCTGTATGCTCCCTTTTGGTTTTCCGGAGAAAGGATTAATTAAAGATTTAATACATAACCGGCACTACTTTAAGTGTATATCCGAGGCCGATACAGATAAAGCAAGGATTTCACTTGAAAAAGCAGGATTTTGTATACTTGAAGACAGGGATAATTTTGATTATCTCTACGAACGTTCTAATCTTATACATTTAACAGGTAGGAAATTCCATAAAAAAAGAAATATGGTAAATGCTTTTATAAGTAATTATAACTATGAAGAAAAATATATTACCCATACCAATATCAAAGATGCTCTAAAGATCCTGAAAAAATGGAAAGCAAGAAGAATTGAATTGGAACTAAGCACTGTAGATTGTGAATCTGCCCATGAAGCTCTGGAGATGATGGATAAACTGGAACTAACTGGATGCATTACCTATGTGGATGGAGTACCTGCAGCATATTCATTAGGAGAACCTGTACATAACGGGACAAGTTTTGTTGTTCAGTTTGAAAAAGCTATTGGTAATTACAAAGGAATCTATCAGTTTATAAACAGGTCTTTTGCCTCTATGATAGATGAAAAATATACATGTATTAATAGAGAACAAGACTTAGGTGATCCAGGTTTGCGCCAGGCAAAGATGAGTTACAGACCAGATGGATTTGTTAAAAAATACAAAATTTTCTCAAAATCAAAATAATGTACCTGCAGTAATTGTGTTAAAGAATAAAATGCTGATTTTCAAAGGAATTATCTTTACTAAATTTTATCATTATAATATAGTTAGTTTTATTAACTAACTTATTCGGAGATTCAGATGAAAAAAAAATTCACTAAAAAAACCTATTTTCGGATTATAAGTGAAATTTTGTTCCTGGGAGTATTTTCTATTTTTTTATATGTCCATAGTGTTCAAAAATGGATGGTAATTTTTGGAACAGGAGTAATTCTATCTTTAATTTTCAGTAGATTCTATTGCGGTTGGATATGCCAAATGAATACTATCTTCAGACCAATAAACTGGTTATATGGAAAACTTGGAATAAAAAGATTAAAAACACCTGGATTTATGAAGCACAAAGTAATGAAATATTCATTTCTTATATTAATCGTTGCTGCAATGGTTCTTACAATGAAATTTAAAATTAAAGTAAATCTCATTTTATATGTAACCATTACTTCAATTGCCTTAACACTAATTTTTGAAGAGTCTTTTTGGCATACCAATATATGCCCCTATGGTACAATCCTCAGTCTTTCCTCAAGACCAGCAAAATTAAGTGTAAAAATTGATGAAGAAAAATGTATAGCCTGTGGTTTATGTCAGAAAGTGTGTCCAGCAGAGGCTATAGTTACATTAGATAACAAAAAACGCCAAATTACAACAAACATCTGCCTTACATGTTTCAAATGCCAGGAAGTATGTCCCAGTGATGCTATAGCTTATAGAATATGACAAACGAAAGACGTTTAATACAAATTCTAAAAAAACTCAAACATGAAGAAACAGAACAGGCTCCACCGGAAAAACTTGGGATATCATCTTCCCAAGTTAATATTATAGATGAGGTATTTCTTTCAAAAGAACTTACAGTTAAGGAATTATCTAAAAGCTTAAAGCTTAAACCACCAACTATTAGTGTCAGTGTAAAAAAACTTGAACATATGAATATCCTTAAAAGGAAGTCACATGAAGAAGATGGACGGGTTGTGCTTCTAATGTTAACAAAAAAGGGATTAACTCTTTTTAATCAAATTGAGAAATACAGAACTGCACGGGTTATGAAACTTTTAAATCAGCTGGATAACGAAGAACAATCAAAAATGCTATTTCTATTTGAGAAAGCTTTAAATATTAACTAATTTTAATCCGTTCCAGAGCTAACACCGAACATCCCCATAAGTAAATCTGCTCCCATCATATCGGGACTTTTCATACTCTCCAGGCCGCTTAAAAAGTCTTTAAGATCAAGAACCTCTTCCAGCATTAAAAGCCGCACAAATGCTTCATTTTCAGGACTTGTATTAATAGAAATTTTATCATCTTCCTGATTTAATGTTATTAGTACTTCATCCTTTCTTATGTGATAAATCTGTTTATTATAGTCAATTTTATGAACAAAAAACTCTTCATTTCTAAACCCATCCAACAGCTTTTCTCTGATAAAATCAGCCATTTTTTGACCGGGAAAATCAAGATCTATAGTATGAATGTCTCCAGGATCCTTGTCTTTAAGTTTTGAACTATACCCGGATCCACCCTGAAAAGTTTTTATAAGATAAGGCGGAGCAATTATACTTGCTGCAAGGAGTGTCATTATTGCAACCCCGAACATATCCTGCCCAATTACACCGGACGAAAGACCAATGCCGGCTATAATCAGAGTGACCTCTCCCCTGGGAAGCATCCCTGCTCCAATTCTTAATGAACCTTTAATATTAAATCCGGCAAGAAGAGCAGGAAGCCCGCATCCAAATATTTTCCCTGCAAAAGCAGCTGCAGTATAAATTAGGCCAAATACCAGAACACCCTTCATTGCTGCAAAATTAACCATCATCCCCATAATTGTAAAAAATATTGGTACAAAAAAATTGTAGATACCAAGAAGTTTTTCCCGTGTATCATGTGCAACATCAGTCTGGGAAAGAGCAAGGCCAATTACATAGGCACCTATTATCATTGCAAGGCCTACCATCTCTGAAAGTCCGGACAAAAAAAGTGCAAATCCAAAAGAAATGATAGATATCATATCCATAGATTTAAAACGTTTAAGATTTTTTGCCAGTTTCGGCGCAACAATAATACCAATCACCGTACTTATCAGCCAGAATCCTAATGCTTTCAAGGCAATTATTCCTATTTCTCCCCAGGGTATTCCATCCCCTGAAGTTTCAACCTTTACAACACCAACAACAACTGCCAGGAGTATAATTCCTATTACATCATCCAAAACAGCAGCAGCAAGAATTGTCACTCCTTCAGGAGAAGACATCTTCCTCCGCTCACTTAAAATTCTTGCAGTTATCCCTACTGAAGTAGCAGTTGAAAGAGTACCAAGAAACAACGCTTTGGGATCCATAAAGTGAAGTACATCATCAAAATAAAGAACTGTTACCAGATCACCTAAAATAAATGATAAAATTACACCCCCAAGACCAACAAGAGATCCCTTCCCTGAAAATTTCAGAAATGTAGGAAGATCTGTTTCGAGACCGGCAGAAAACAAGAGAATAATAGAAGCAACAATTGCAAACCCATAGAGTTCTGGAGTTACCGGTAAGGTGGTATCGGGCAAGGGGAACAGGGAACCATGAAGAGCTGGAATATGTATAGACCCAAGGGCATATGGACCTATAATCATACCAGCAGTAAGTTCACCAAGAACCCTGGGCTGCTTCAATTTATTCTGAAAAACCCAACCCAGTATCTTGGCAAAAACTATAATTACTGCCAGCTGTAATACAAGTACTGTCATTAAGTGGGTCATGCATGCCCCTTAACTACCAATGATATCAATTCTTCTTTTGTACCTGAATTTATCAGTTTTTCCCTCATTCCTTCACTGGTTAGAACTCTGCTTATATCTGCAAGAAACTGCACATGAGGTCCGGATCTTGTTGAAGGTGATAAAGTCATAATAAATATTTTACTGGGGATCCCATCCAATGCTTTAAAATCCACACCATCCTTTCTTATACCAATGCATGCCAGCAGTTCATTTACTGAATCTGTTTTACCATGAGGAATGGCAACTCCCTGCTGAATGCCTGTGGACATTTTAGCTTCCCGTTCAAGTATAGCTTCAAGAGCCAGGGACCGATCCTTTACTTTACCTGCTTTAACAAGAATATCCAGAAGGTTCTCAATTATTTCCTGCTTGCTGTTTCCTTTAAGCTCCAGTTCAACCAGGTTTGTGTTTAATATCTTTTTTAGGTTCATATGAGGAGAACGATAAAACTATGAGGGTACAGTGTCAAGATATCTGATAATAT
>Ga0209633_10002388_pt1 | contig 18148 bp, 11 predicted proteins | sample Cruoilmetagenom1_FD_187290 | JGI IMG/M metagenome (GOLD analysis project Ga0209633, IMG submission 187290) | Oil polluted marine microbial communities from Coal Oil Point, Santa Barbara, California, USA - Sample 1 (SPAdes) (version 2) | ecosystem: Environmental > Aquatic > Marine > Oil seeps ... | reverse complement strand
CTAATCTCTGCTGTAGCTTCAAGACCATCTTTTTCGGGCATCATTATATCCATAAAAATAATATCGAAGTTTTCATTTTTTACTTTGTTTACACAATCTTTTCCATTTTGAGCAATGCTTATTTCGTATCCTAGGTTTTTAAATAAGGTTTGTGCAACTCGCTGATTAATAATATTATCTTCAGCGATAAGAATTTTAATTTGTTTTCTGAGTTTATTTAGTTCCGGTAAAATTTTATCGGTAATCTTTAAACTAGTAAAATTGTCTAGTATGATTTCAAAAAGTTCCGAAGCTTCGTATGGTCTAATCAGATAGTAATCAACATTATTCATTTTGCATTTTACATAATTACCAGGTTGATCGTTAGAACTTACAATTGCAATAATAAAATGATCGGATAAGCCTTTTTTCGACAGTTCACGTGCAAAAGCAACTCCATCATAGTCTGCACTATCTTTAATTACAATGATATGGATTTTATTTTCTTTATCTAATAAACTATTTTCTATTTTATCTAATGGATTTTCTTTTGGTGTTATTTCCGTATTATTTGTATCAAAACTCGCAAATGAGTGCATTAAGTTTTTTTCTTTATCAGGATTATTGTTAATAATTAACACATTAATATCCTCGTAGTTTTCAATTTTTGACAATTCAAGGTCTTTTTCTAATCTCTCGTTTGAATATACCTGAATTGAAAATGAAAATTTTGAACCATTATATTGTGGATCAACGGAAATTGTTGAAGGACTTTCAACCCACATTTCACCACCCATTAATTCTACTAATTGCTTCGAGATTGTAACTCCTAAACCTGTTCCCCCATATTTTCTGGTAGTAGAACCATCAGCTTGTGAGAAAGATGCAAAAATATCTTTTAGTTTTTCTTTTGGAATACCAATTCCGGTATCTTCAATCGAAAAAAGTATAGATAAATATCCATTTTGTTTTTTTATTAAATTAACGGTAACTAATATTTTACCTTCGTACGTAAATTTAATTGCATTGCCAATTAAGTTAGAAATTACTTGTTTTAATCGGAAAGGATCTCCAATTAGCTTATCAGGAACTTCTTTTTGAATATCAGCAATAAGCTGTATGTTTTTTTCCTGAGCTCGCGGATTAAATAAGGAAACAATAGAATCAACTTCTTCGCGTAGTTTAAATGGAGTTTCCTCGATAATCATTTTACCTGCTTCAATCTTAGAGAAATCGAGAATGTCGTTAATTATTGAAAGTAATAAATCTGCCGATTTAAGTATGATATGAACAGCATCGGATTGTTTTGTATCTAGTTTTAAGTTATCGAGCGTATTCGCCATTCCAATAATTCCATTTAGTGGAGTACGAATCTCATGGCTCATTTTAGCTAAAAACTCTGATTTTGCTTTATTTGCTGCTACTTCTCGTTTTCGTGCAATTTCAATTGGGGTAATATCTATAAATGCTTCAAGAGAAATTTCTTCGTTTTCTAGTACAAAAGGTATTTCTTTTTTATAGATAATTATCTCGTTGTCGTTGTCGTCGTAGTATACGTACTGATTTAGGTTATCGGTGTAAGCAAAAGAATCACTGTCTTGAAAATTTCTTGATATTAGAAACTGATCACCAATATTTTTTCCTTTTAATACATTTTCGTCTTTTAATGCAAATATATCTATTGCTGTTTTATTTACGTTTTTAACAACTTTATCTTTATCTAAAATCATTATACCAATTGGTAAGGATTCTAGTATTTTTTGCATTGCCGATTCCGACTGAAGTACAACTTCTGTTTCTTTGTTCTTTTTTCGGATGAAAAATAGAAACATAAAAATTATTAAAATGAGCACTATAATGGTTGATGCACCTACAATTAAGGAATTCGTTATTATAGAACTAATTATAATTTTAGTTTCTAGAGAAAAGGCTATTCCTATATCTTTGCCTAAAATTCGAACAGGATAATAAGCCGTTAAATATTTATTTGTTGTTGTTTTATAACTTGCTTTATGAATTATGGACCCATTTAATCCGTTGGATATGTCAGTAGTTATTTTATCTAGTTTTGTAAATTTAATAGAATCTTTTTTTACAAGGTTGTTTGATATTATTGTTCCATTTTGTTCGAATAGCCATTGCCAAAGTGTGTTTCCTAAGTGGTAGTTTTCAAAAACGGAGTTAACATAATTTTCAATATCTGTTTTAATAAGTATGTTTAGTACGGGTTTATTATCTTTAAAAACAGGTAAAATAAAGGTGTAGCTTCCGTTATTGTTTTCTTCAATGTCCTCTCTGCTTAAAAGTTCTTTCTGACGATGAGAGATGTAATAGTCGCTTATAAAGTGATTTGTTTTATCTTTGAATAGGCTATATACGTTTTTATTATTATCAATTAATTGAATATTTCGTATCAGGTTTTGATATTTAAAGTAAAATAATTCTAGCTTTTTTACTTTAAGATCAAGGCTTTGTTCATCACTGAAGAAGCTAGTGATATCTGAAGAAAAAACAATGTAATTAATTTCATTCTCGAATTCATATCCCGATTGTTCAATTTCCCACCCACAAATTTGTGTTTGGTTCATTAACATATCTGTATGAAAGTTTATTTGTTGTTTATAGATTCTTAAACCATAATATATGTTTGCGCATATAACTGAAACTAAAACAAACGCTACTAAATAATAAAACTTCTTCATATATTGATTTAATTAAATTCAGTTTGTAATTTTTAATAAATACCAATTTGTTTCGTTAATGCGCGAAGCAAATAAGGTATGTCTTTTTCTATTTAAATAGAAATCGGCAAATTTTTTACCTGATCTTATGTCTTGTATAGCTAATTTAAATTCTTTGTTTTCATGCTCAAGTAAAAACGAATGCTCAAATAAAAATAAATTTTGAGTTATAGGTTTATAATATTGATATTCTCTAAACTGTGGAATGTTTAGAAATTTTTCTCCTTCTTTTGTGCATGCAATTAATTCAAAATCTTTGTTGATTAAAAACAATATATCTTCGTTTGACGAAAGATAATTTGCTTTAATATTATGTATACTTATATCTGCTGATAAAACGCCAATAAAGTTCTCTCTATAATAAATAGGTTCGGCGCAAGAAACAATCCATCCTCTTCCATAAGGATCTGCAAAAGGAGTATTTATCCAACAAGCATGCCCTTCTTTAAAAGGTTTGTTGACAACTGATTTGTAGGTAATAAGTTGAAGTAGATCGGTTCCCGGAAGAATATGTTTCTCTATATCTATGGATGGATAAATTCTCAAGAAAGAATTGTTTTTTAGAAAATATATTTGAGAAAGAATTGGATTTTTTTGCAAACTTTTTTTGAATAGAGAGTTGTAAGCTTCGCTATTAACAATAAAATTCTTAAGTGACTCATTTATTTCCCCGTTTGTTGGATAATATATTGAAGATGAGTTATTTTTTAAGTTCGAGATAAGAACATTTTTATTTATCTGAGTGTATTTTTCATCAAATTTAGTAGCAGAAGATTTGTTGTATTCAATCTTGTATTTTAAACTATTGCTAACAAATTCCATATCTTGTCTAAGTTTAGACAAATCGGCATTTAAATCTAAAGCAATAGCATTAAGTTTTTTTAGGTTTTCTTCTACCTCCTTTTGGCGATTGCAAGCACTGAAAAACAAAATAATTAATGCGAATATGAATAGAAGTTTTCTCATAGTTAACAAGGGTATGTTTCAACCCTAAAATTAAACATACAAGTTATAAAAAAAAACTAGACTAGTAAAAGATTTATGACAAATGCAAAGTAATTGTATCTAAATGAATCATTACTGTTTATAAACGATGTTTTGATTCATCGTCTGTTAGAATACTTAAATAGTTATTGTATCTTAATTCACTGATAGTTTCATTGGAAACTGCTTCTTGAACAGCACAGCCGGGTTCGTGAATATGCGTGCAATTATGGTATTTGCATTTTTCTGAAACCTTGAAAATTTCGGGAAAATAATGAAACAGTTCTTCTTTTTTAATATCGTAAAGTCCAAAACCACGAATTCCAGGAGTATCAATTATGAATCCTCCTATCGAAAGCTCAAACATTTCGGCAAATGTGGTGGTGTGTTTTCCAGATTTATGCGACACCGAAATTTCCGATGTTTTTAAATTCAGATTTGGATCAATCAAATTTATTAAGGATGATTTCCCGACACCCGAATTGCCAGATATTACCGATATTTTATCTTTGAGTAAATCATTCACCTGATTTACATTTGTTTTATTCTTTACCGAAACAGCAAAGCACTCGTATCCAACAGCCTCATATATTTTAATTAAATAATTTAGATAATTTGTTTGATCATCATTATATAAATCGGTTTTATTAAAAATTAATTTGGCCGGAATGTTGTATGCTTCGGCAGAAATTAGAAACCTATCTATAAAAACAGGATAAGTTTCTGGATAAGCAATAGTAATCATTAAAATGGCCTGGTCGATATTTGCAGCAAGTATATGAGATTGCTTTGATAAATTAGTCGATTTACGAATAATGTAATTCTTTCTATGGAGTACGTTTTTAATTACTCCAATTTCAGAATTCTCAGGAAGGTAATATTCAACGATATCGCCAACAGCAACCGGGTTTGTGCTTTTTATCCCTTTTATTCGAAGTTTACCTCGAATATTGCAAGTAATTATCTCATCAGTTTTTGTATTTTTTACCGAATATAAACTACCTGTCGATTTTATAACTAATCCTTTTTCCAACTATTTATTTATCTGAAATGAAATATTTTTATAACTAATAACCTGAGCTCGATGCAATTCTTTTTTACTTAATTCTTTGTTAGCTAGGCACTTGTTGACTACTTATTGAAAAGTATCAAGGATCAAGAAATATATTATTTTGTTTTGAATCTTGATACTCATATCTTGAAACATTGATGCCGAGAATAGTAAAATGTCGTAATATCGATTTGCGGTATGAAACGTAAGGTGTTTTGAAATACTTTCCTATCATGTTTACATATCCAAAACTCCTTTTTTTCAAATATATCGTTTTTTACTGATCCGTCAAAACGCAGTTTTGGCGGAGCTAATTTATTGTGTAATATTTTCGTAAACCACTAAACCCCATGTGTTTTATGACCGCACGTTGTATGTCGCCTATTGCTCTAATTTTCTATAAATATAACACCCTACTTCTGATGGATGATCTTGTACCAAATCATCTTTATTTTCTTTTCTAATCAGGTTTATCATTAGAAAATCACCAGCAGCGGCCGCTGTAAAAAACATTCCGAATATCAATAGTCCTAAATTCCCGATAAATATTGCTAATATTGAAGGTATGAATCCTAATATAATAGATGGTGTTATAGCTCCAATCATATATTGACTAACTTTTAAAGGTTCTTTGCAATGACAATAAGGAGTTAGCATTTTCCATAAAACTCCAAACTTAATGGACTTAAATCCATTTTTGGTAAACCAAGCCCAAGTAATTCCGTGAATCAATTCATGTAGCACTATCCCAAAAATCATAGCTCCAAAACCATAGAGGACTCCATATGCTATATCAAGTGGCACTAGTCCATCCATTATATTTTTAAAATCTATTTCCAGAATATTGCGTAAATAGTAGGGTAATCCAAATAACACAACAATTGGAATCAATATCAATATTCCAATTATATTTGCCCACACTAGATTAATTGTTAATTTCTCTTTCTTATAGTTTTCGAGATCTTGCATAAAGTATTGTTTCTTTTTATGTTATATACATCATCTGTTTTGTTGTATTTTTATATCGAACTGACGTTAATAAACGAACAGTGCAAAAATATGTTATTGAAATTGTTAAACAATGACTTACTTAATAAAGATCTCATTTATTGATTTTCTAAACCGAATAATTTCAATATAATTTGCATATTTGTTAGGAACTTTAAAGGATTACTTCTTAGAATCAAAATAAAAAATAATGATAAAAAAAATTATTTCATACAATGTAAATGGTATTCGGGCCGCTTTAAATAAAGGTTTTACAGAATGGTTAAAATTAGAAAACCCAGATGTTGTCTTAATTCAGGAAACAAAGGCACACAAAGAACAAGTTGAAACAAGTTTATTTGATAATTTAGGATATAAACATTTTTGGTTTTCGGCAGTGAAGAAAGGATATAGTAGTGTTGCAATTCTTTCGAAAGTTGAACCTGACCTTGTTGCTAATGGAATCGGAATCGAGAAATATGATGTAGAAGGAAGAACTATTCGTGCAGATTTTGGTGATATCACAATTATAAATTCATATTTCCCTTCTGGCACAACAGGAACTATTCGTCAGGATTACAAAATGGAATATTTAGCAGATTTTAAAAAGTATATTGATGATTTAAAAAAGGAAAGACCAAAAATTATTGTGTGTGGTGATTATAATATATGTCATAAACCAATTGATATTAATCATCCTGAGAGACATAAAAAGACATCTGGATTTTTACCGGAAGAGCGTGAATGGGTCGATCAATTTATTGAAAGTGGATTTACAGATTCTTTTCGTGAGTTTAACACAAATCCCGAAGAATATAGTTGGTGGAGTTACAGGGCAGGATCAAGAGCTAAGAACTTAGGCTGGAGAATAGATTATCATATGATTTCTGAAGCTTTAAAGTTACAGTTAAAAAGCGCAACTATTCTACAAAGCGTGGTTCATTCAGATCATTGCCCTGTGGTTGTTGAGGTAGATTTTTAATTTACATTGCATAGAAAAATCAAAAACCCTGTTAGTGCCTTACTCTAACAGGATTTTTTATAAACTAATCAATCAAAATATATAAAGGAATATATATTACGAATTATTTTGAGCACGTTTACGCTCAAATTCTTTCAATAAAATTTTTCTTAAACGAATATGTTTAGGAGTAACCTCTACGTATTCATCAGCTTGAATATATTCAAGAGCTTCTTCCAACGAAAATTTAATTGGAGGTGCTAGCTTTACTTTATCATCAGTTCCTGATGCACGTACGTTTGATTGTTTTTTGGTTTTTGTAACATTTACACCAATATCTCCTGCCTTAGTATTTTCACCAACTACCTGTCCTTCGTAAACTTCTTCATTATGAGCTACAAAAAACTTTCCTCTATCTTGCAATTTATCTAAAGAATAAGCGATGGCCATTCCAGTTTCAATTGCATTTAAAGAACCCACTTGTCGTTTTACAAAATCACCTTTATATGGTTGGAATTCTTTAAATCGATGCGCCATTACAGCTTCTCCAGCTGTAGCTGTCATCATAATGTTTTTTAAGCCAATAATTCCTCTCGAAGGCATATTGAATTCAAGTAAAATGCGATCGTTTTTACGTTCCATATTAATCATTTCACCCTTGCGCTGTTGAATAATCTCAATAGCTTTTCCCGAAACTTCTTCTGGTAAGTCAATTGTTAAAAACTCAATAGGTTCACATTTTTCACCATCAATTTCTTTAATGATAACTTTAGGTTGACCAACCTGAAGTTCGTAACCCTCACGACGCATAGTTTCAATAAGAACCGATAAGTGAAGAACCCCACGTCCAAACACAGTGTGTGCATCAGCTGAATCGGTTGGTTCTACTTTTAATGCAAGGTTTTTTTCAAGTTCTCTTTCTAAGCGATCTTTTAAATGTCGAGATGTAACAAATTTACCATCTCTACCAAAAAATGGGGAGTTGTTAATGGTAAATAGCATACTCATTGTTGGTTCATCAATTGCAATGGGATCCAATGCTTCAGGATTTTCTATATCAGCAATAGTATCGCCAATCGAGAAACCTTCTATTCCAACTAAAGAACAAATATCACCCGACTTAACTGTTTCAACTTTTCTTTTGCCAAGTCCTTCGTAGGTTAATAGTTCTTTTATTTTTGTCTTCTTAATTGAACCATCTCGTTGAACAAGAGATACACGCATTCCTGTTTTTAATGTCCCTCTTAATAGTTTTCCAATAGCAATTCGTCCAACGTACGAAGAATAATCTAATGAAGTAATTAACATTTGAGGAGTTCCTTCATACGATTTTGAATCTGGAATATGTTTAATAATAGCATCCATTAATGGATTAATGTCTGTTGTTGGCTTTTGCCAATCGTCCGACATCCATCCATTTTTTGCCGAACCATAAATGGTTGGAAAATCCAATTGATCTTCATTTGCATCCAGATTAAACATAAGATCAAATACTTGTTCTTGTACTTCTTCTGGTCGGCAATTTATTTTGTCTACTTTATTTACAACAACAATTGGTTTTAACCCAAGTGTTAGAGCTTTTTGTAAAACAAATCGTGTTTGAGGCATTGTGCCTTCAAAAGCATCTACTAATAGTAAAACACCATCGGCCATGTTTAATACACGTTCAACTTCGCCACCAAAATCGGCGTGACCAGGAGTGTCAATAATATTAATTTTGTAATCTTTGTAAGTAACAGAAACGTTTTTAGAAAGAATGGTAATTCCACGTTCTCTTTCTAAATCGTTATTGTCGAGGATTAAGTCACCCGGGATTTCGTTTTCACGAAATAGTTTACCCAGTAAAAGCATTTTATCAACCAAAGTTGTCTTTCCATGATCGACGTGAGCAATAATTGCTATGTTTTTGATTTTTTGCATTTTTCCCTAAAATTTCAGCGTGCAAAGGTATGCGATTTTTATTAATATATATCATAAACAATAAAATAATGATTGTGTTCTATAACGCATTTCATTTTTTGTAGTGTTTAGATAAAAAAAATCCCGCTTATGCAAGCAGGATTTTATATAGAGTATTGTTTAATGTTATTGATTTAAACTAATCTTTTCAATTGCTGATGTTAAAATGTTTTGAGTTTTGTCAGCTAATTCAATATTTCCATTTTTACGTGCTATTTCCGATAATTGCTGTAAATAATGGAACGAAAGTCGTTGCTCATAATCTAAGCTTGAAAGAAATTTAGATGGCATTGAAAATAGGTAGTTAATATATTGACTGGTTGTTTCGGCAAATGCTTCAACAATAGCATCTGCTTTATCTTTAGCTCCTGCCGAATAATATGTTTCAATAATATCTAATACAAATAAATCGTATTTGAAATTATATGCTGGCATAACTGCCATTCCTTTATCAAGAACTTTAATAGCTTTTTCATTCTTACCTTCTGCAATTAATTGTTTTGCTAGACGATTAAATTTATTTCGGATTTTAATAACCGATGTTGTTCTATTTATAGTATGATCAATCCAAACATCAGGCTTATCCATATTTCCCCATTTATATTTGTTCATTAATTTTTCATACATAATATCCGAATCTATTTTTCCTATATCAAGATATCCTTGCGAAGGGGTTTTAATAGGAACTAATCTATATGCAAAACCTTCTTCTTGAAGATAGTCGTTTAGTCCAAGATTACCATCTCCTCCTGTTGAAACAAAATAAATTGGTCGTTCCCAATTGTTATTTGCCAACAGATCTAACATCATTAATTCGTTTTTCATGATTCGTTTCTTACCTATTACAAAACGAATTTCATTTACTATTTTATCTGCATCTTTTGGTTTAACAGTTCCGTTATCTACTACGGTTGCAGAATCAACTTTTAAAACAAATTTATTTGTTGGTAAATAATCAATCCAATCATTTTGTCCAACTTGAACTTTTGTTCTCTGATCATTAGAAGCAACAAAGTCAACAGCCTCACCAACGTCTACATAATCGTTAATTCGCTCGTTAATATATACTACATCTCGCACGCCGTTTAAGTATTGTTCGTGGGTTAAACCAAACGGAACAGGTTCTGAATCATATGCTTTACGTTTCATTTGATCAATATACCAATGCGTGTTTAGTAGAGATAAATTAACCACACGTACGTCGGTTCGTATGCCTTCAACTTCTTGAGCGTACCATAATGGGAATGTATCGTTATCACCATTAGTAAATAAAATAGCATTTGGAGCACACGAGTTTAAATAGTTATAAGCAAAATCACGAGCAATATATCTGTCAGATCTATCGTGATCGTCCCAGTTTTCTGTTGCCATAATTGTAGGTACGGCAATTAAACAAATAGCTGAAGCTAATCCTGCACTTGTCACAGCAGGAAGTTTTTTATGTAGGAAATTGTACACGCCAAGTACACCTAAACCAATCCAAATGGTGAATGCGTAGAACGATCCGGCGTAGGCATAATCTCTTTCTCTCGGTTGCAGAGGATATTGGTTTAAGTAAACTACAATTGCTAAGCCCGTTAAAAGAAACAGAAATAACACCACAATAAAGTCGTTAAAATGTCTACGTAAATGGAAAAAGAACCCTATCATTCCTAGTATTAGTGGAAGTAAATAATATACGTTTCTTGATTTTTGATTTGCAATATCGTCTGGCAAGTTTTCTTGTGGACCAATTAATCCATTATCAATAAAATTTAAACCAGTTATCCAGTTACCATTCATTAGTTCTCCATGACCTTGTGTATCGTTTTGGCGCCCTACAAAGTTCCACATAAAATATCGCCAATACATATGCCCTAATTGGTAACGGAAAAAGAATTTAAGGTTTTCTCCAAAAGTTGGAATGTATTTTATTTCTTGTTCTCCATTATATCCAGTTATGGTTATTTTTTTACCTTTTATATCAGCCCATTTTTTATATTCGTCGATATGTGCTGGATTCGATTGACTATACATTCTTGGAAAGAAAGTTGTAAATCTTTTATCAAACTCATAAATCGCATTTAATTCATATGATTTTATGTATTTACCATCTTTTAATCTATATGTGTATGGTTCTTTACTTCCTGTGACTGGAGCATTGTAATATTGTCCTTTAAAAAGAGGTCTGGCTCCGTATTGTTCTCTATTCAAATATCGTAAAAGATTAAATGCAGTTTCCGGGTTGTTTTCATCCATTGGTGTGTCGGCAAGCGATCTAATTACGATCATTGTAAAACTTGAGTATCCGATCATTATAACAGTAATAGCTAAAACAATTGTATTTAGCACAACTTTTTTCTTCTTATGAGTAAAACGAATAGCCCAAACTAAAAACCCTATAATTAAAAGAATATAGAATATTAATCCTGTATTAAAAGGTAATCCAAAGCCATTTACAAATAGAAGTTCAAACCAAGTGGCCACAGTAACTACACCGGGGATAATAATATACATTATGAAACCAAGAATAGCTATTGATACAGCTAAGGCTTTAATAATTCCAAGTCGAGTTACGGGATATTTTTTAAAGTAATATACTAATACAATTGCCGGTATTGCCAATAGGTTAAGTAGGTGAACTCCAATAGATAATCCCATTAGATAAGCAATTAAAATTATCCATCGGTTTGAATAATTTTCGTCAGCAATATTTTCCCATTTTAGAATAGCCCAAAATACGATTGCTGTAAAAAATGATGACATGGCATAAACTTCGCCTTCAACTGCAGAAAACCAAAATGTATCGGAGAATGTATAAGCTAATGCTCCAACAATACCACTACCTATAATAGCAATTAATTGTCCTGTTTGTAATTCTTTGTCGGCAGGAAACATCTTTTTTGCAAGATGTGTTATCGACCAGAATAAAAATAAAATTGTGAAAGCACTTGCCAAGCCCGACATAGCATTTACCATCATGGCAACCTTACTAGTGTCATTACCTGCAAATAATGCAAAGAATCTTGCAATAATCATAAATAAAGGAGCTCCAGGTGGGTGACCAACCTCTAATTTAAATGCTGTTGCTATAAATTCACCACAATCCCAAAAGCTTGTTGAAGGCTCTATTGTTAATAAATAAGTAGTAGCTGCAATTAAAAAAATGATCCAACCAGTTACGCGATTTACAATTTTAAACTTTTCCATCTATCAATAGTCATTTTAATTCGGTGTCAAATCTAATTTAAATTCTGTTTATTAATGATATAATACTGCAATTTATTGTTTTACAAGACCAATTTTTTTAACAGAATAAACTTAATTGCCTCGAAAATACGTAAATTAGCCAAATTCTAAAAATTATTTTTATTGTTGATTCTAGGAGGAAGAAAAGATGTCAAAAAAAAGTAGAAAGAATAGAGTTGATGTTGTGTATTCAACGAACCCCGATTTTTCGTATGATTACGATGAAGAAAATGAAGAAAAGAAAACCATAGACCCTTCGAAACAAAAACTAAGCGTTTATTTCGATACTAAAGCAAAGAAAAAAGGTAAGCAAGCAACAATGGTTAGTGGTTTTGTTGGTTCCGTAGATGATTTAAAAGATCTTGCAAAAACACTTAAAACAAAATGTGCAGTTGGTGGTACAGTAAAAGATGGGGATATTATTATTCAAGGTGATTTTAGAGACAAAATTGTGCAGATATTAACAAGTGAAGGTTATAAGGCAAAAAAATTATAAGGGAAGTATTTGATTAATGATAAGAGTAAAATTTTTAGTGTTGTTTGCAGTAGTTTTTTGCGTTACTGATAGCATAGCACAAGAGACAATAAAAGTAATGCATTATAATTTATTGTATTATGGGAAAAATGTTGGCAATTGTACAAGTGTTACAAATTATATTGTAGAAAAAAATCAGAATCTAAGTAAGATAATAAAACATGTGCAACCCGATATTTTTACGGTGAACGAAATGGATGGTGAAGGAACTCATCCCGAATCGGATGACGCCAGTTATTTGCTTAATAATGCCCTAAATGTTGATGGCGTTAGTTATTATAGAAAAACGGACTTTCCAAAAGTATATTTAGCCAATACCCTATTTTATAATTCGAACAAGCTTATTTTAAAAAGCCACACAGCTATTAGTTTTTATTCAGGAGGATATCCTAAGATTTTTAATGTGTATACTTTTTATTTTAATTCTGATGATTTGGAAACAACTCAAGATACAGCATTTTTTTCGTGCTTAGTAGCTCATTTAAAAGCAGGAAGTTATCAGGAGAACGTTGATTTAAGAGCTTACGAAGCAAGTCAAATCATGAATTATTATGAGAGCCTGGGAAAAAAAGGAAACTATTTATTAATGGGTGATTTTAATGTTTATACACCTAAGGAAGAATGTTTCCAGTCCTTTATAAATCCAGATAACAGTTTGTATACTTTTTATGATCCGGCAAATCAGATTGGAGAATGGTCTAAAAATTATAATTACAGATATTATCATTCACAATCAACCCATACAAGTGGAGAATGCTTTTCGAGTGGTGGTATGGACGATCGTTTCGATTTTATTCTTGCATCAGAAAATATTATGGATGGATCAGATCATTATACTTACGTTGATGGTTCATATAAAGTAATTGGGCAAGATGGAAGTCGATATAATGGATCGCTAAATATTAGTTCAAATACGGTTGTGCCGAATGATATTGCAAAGGCTTTATATAATATGTCTGATCATTTACCTGTGTATATGGAAATGCAGGTTGATCAGAATGTTGGTGAGCCCCTTGGTATAAATAACGTATCAAATCAACTTGATGTTATTTATCAAAATCCGGTAAGCGATAAGTTAAAACTTACTATCAAAAATTCTAAAGGAACAGAGTTTAATGTTGAGATCGTTTCAATGAATGGATTGGTGATGGTAAAGAAAGATTTTGTTAGAAGTTATTCATCAGAATTGGAAATCCTATTAACAAATATTTTAGCGGGAATGTATATTTTAAATATAAGATCAAGTGAGGGTATAAATTTTTCTGGCAAATTAATAGTACAATAATTCATATATGAAGATTTACATTAAAATAGTATCTTTCTTGATTTTAAATTTCTGTTATATTAATGTAAGTGCTCAATTTTATTCAACCGGACAAGATCCTGCATCAGCAAAATGGGAACAAATAAAAACAGAAAACTTTCAGATTATTTTTCAAAGAGAATTTTCTGATAAGGCTCAGTATGTTGCTAACACTCTTGTATATTATTATTCCAAAGCGGGTAATTCCTTAAATCACAAACCAAAGAAAATTTCCGTAATAATTCATAACCAAACTATAAATGCAAATGGTTATGTTGCTTGGGCTCCCAAACGAATGGAGTTATACGCAACACCTTCACAAGATTCATATCCCGACATTTGGTTAAAACATCTTTGTATTCATGAGCTTCGACATGTTGTTCAAATTGACAAATTAAATCAAGGAATAACATCAATTTTAAGAATCGTTTTTGGACAACAAGTAACAGCATTAGTTGCAGCACAACTGCCTTTCTGGTATTTAGAAGGTGATGCCGTATGCACCGAAACAGTATTTTCAGATAACGGGCGTGGTAGGATTCCATCTTTTCATCAAGGATTAAAAACACATTTATTGAGCGACGACGAACAGTTTTCTTTTGATAAGATGCTGTTCGGATCGTATAAAGAGTATACCCCAAATAGATACGAGTTAGGATATCAGCTAACTTCATTTGCACGAATGAAATATGGAGCCAATATATGGTCAGATGTACAGAATCATGTGGCCAGAAACTCATATACTTTACTTCCAACAAATTTTGCCTTTTATCGTGGATTAAAGAAAAAATTCGGATTGTCGCAGAAAGAACTTTACGAAGAAACAAGCAGTTTTTTAGATAGTTTATGGCATGCGGAGGAGAATATAAAACATAGTGTGCCTACTAAATTTATCCAGAATTATTCTATGAACGAATATGCAGATTATTTTAATCCTATTAGTATAAACGAAGATGAAGTAATTGCCTTAAAGAAAAGCTACTCGCATATTCCACAATTTGTTATTGCAAATAAAGATACAGAACAAATATTGTATGAACCTGGCGTATTATTAACAAACGATTTTTCATTTTCTAATAACATTTTGGTTTGGGCTGAATATAAACCTGATATACGATGGCAAAACAGGGAGTTTACAAGTATACGCCTGTTAAACATCAGAACTTGTATTGATTTTACGCTTATTGAAAAAAGCAGATATTTTAGTCCTGCAATATCAAACACAACAGAAAAAATTGCAGTAATAGAAGTTGATGAAAAAAACCAATCCTGTCTTGTTGTGTTAAACACATTTAATGGAAAGGTGTTAAATAAAATAGCATCACGAAATGGAAATTATTTACAAAGACCAAAATGGTTTAGCGATGATCAGGTAATTTATGTAATTGAATTAACAAAAAAAGGCAAACAAGTAGCAAAATACAATTTAATAAATAAGGAATGGCAAACAGTTTTTAGTTTGCCAAACGCTGATATTCAGAGAATTCTGCCAGTCAAAGATAAAATCTATTTTCATTCTACCTTAGATGGAACCGATAATGTTTATGTATTCGATGAGATAACAAAAGAGATTTATCAAATATCAAATTCTAGATTTGGAATATCGGGTTTTGACATAAGTGCGAATAATAGTAAATTAGTTGTAAATGAGAAAACTTCGCACGGATATAGGTTGGCTCAGATTCCCATAGAAAGAGCTATGTGGAGAAAAACAGAAGCTAATGAAAAACACCACTTTAAATTAGCCGAAGAGATTACAAAGCAAGAGTTTGATCTTTCAGTTAATGAACCCTTTGAGCAAAATGATTTCTCCCAAAAGCCATATAGAAAATCACTGCATTTATTTAATTTTCATAGTTGGATACCTTTTTATTTCGATTACGAAGGCACTAGTTTAAATAATATTGCAAATCTACCATCCGAGTTGAGTAGCAATTTGCATCCGGGAGTTATGTTGCTTTCACAAAATAAATTAAGTTCAGTAGAATCAGTTGTTAGTTATGCTTATAAAAATGGCAATCACTTTTTATCATCATCAATAGAATTAAAAGGACAATATCCTATTTTGCGTTTAAGTGCTGAGTATGGAAACGAACAACTTATTTATACAACTGCGAGCGCTACTTGGAAACCACAGTCGAGAACGGGATATAGCTATAAAGCAGATTTATATGTTCCTTTTAACTTCTCACAAGGCAAATATATTAAGGGCTTTATTCCATTAGTTTCTGTAGAATACAGAGATAATTTATATTACAATTTTTCGGAAGATTATTATATCAAAGGTATTGAGTTTGTTCAAACGCAATTGTTATATTATGCTTACGAAAGACAATCCAAAAAGGATATTATACCTAAGTTAGGAGCTGTTTTCCGATTTAATTTATACAACACTCCATTTGAAACAGAATTGTATAATTATCTCTTTAGTGTAAATTCTCTTTTTTATCTTCCTGGAGGAATAAACAAAGGATTTTCAATAGATTTTGGTTATCAATATCAAAAACCTAAGTTATATTTATTTAATAGTAGATTTAGTTTTCCAAGAGGTATAATGCAAAAGAGAACAGAAAAGATGGTAAAACTTTATGCCGATTATGTTTTTCCAATAGCTTATCCAGAATGGAATCTTGGATCAGTATTATATCTAAAAAGATTACGAGCTAATTTATTTGCCGATTATGCATACAATTCATACAGAGTAAAAAATGGTAATGATGGATCAATTTATTGGTTAAATCAAAATAATTTTAGTTTTGGTTTTGAATTAAAAGCCGATTACCATTTGTTAAGAACAATTTTCCCATTAAACACAGGAGTGAGAATTGGCTATGCTCCAACAGAAGGAAACTTAATCTTTAATGTTTTATTTGGAATCGACTTGAATAATTTATGATAATTATTCTGAGCTTTGCACAATAATATTAATGTTCGATGGTTTACTGATTAATCAGCTTATATTTATTATTAAAACAAAATCTTAGAAAAAAAAATATCTATATTTGCTGAGTAAAGTTTTATCAAGGAGAGTTAAATATTAAAATAGATTTCAACAATGGCAAAGTATAACGAAGTAGAAACGTCAACAGCAATTAACCTTATTGGAGCAGGAACAGAAATCACAGGTGATGTAAATTCTAATGGTGATATCAGAATTGATGGTAGTTTAAACGGAAATTTAAAGACAGCAGGAAAAGTTGTAATTGGCGAAACGGGTAAAGTGAGTGGCGAGATTGATTGTAAAAATTCGGAAGTTTTAGGTGAAGTTCATGGAAAGATTAAAGTAAGTGAATTACTTTCTTTAAAAGCTACTGCTAAAATATTTGGTGACATTATTACTAAGAAGTTAGCTATAGAGCCGGGATCTAAGTTTACAGGAAACTGTAATATGGGTAATGAATCACTTAAAAATGTTGGATCTGAAGGATCAAAATTCGGAAATAAAGATCAAAAAAGCGCTTAGCGACATTGCCCAGCACTCTGTAATTGGGTTTCATATGATTGTCAAGTGTTGAATTTCTGATTTTTACTATGGCATTAATTTGTAAGCTTTTATGCTATTAAAGATTTTTTAATTCTAGGAAGTAATGCAAGCATTTAAAAAATTTATTATAAAAGAGCTGGTTTTTACCGGCTCTATTGGATTAATTGCATTTGTTTTATTTAAAACTGTAATGAACCAATTTTACGCACCCGTTTTTTGGTTATTATTAGGAATTATTTCTGTTCTAACAGGAATATTACACTATTCTATTTTACAAACGGGCGAAAAAACTACAGCAAAATTTGCAACAAAATTCATGGCCATTTCAGGAATAAAGATGATGATTTACCTTGTTTTAATTACTGGCTATGTTTTTATATATCCATTAACAGCGAAGTTTTTTCTAATTTCTTTTCTAATACTATATTTCCTATACACATCTTTTGAAGTAATTCTTATTGTTAAGTATTTAAAATTGAAATAAACATTCTCAAAGAAATCATTGAGTTAAAGCAAACAAAATTTAAAAATAATTGTTTGTCGAATAGTTAGTATACATGTTTATTTTAAACAGAAATAATTAATCTTAATCTTAAATATTAAGGATTAATGTCAATTCAGTCACGATTAAAATCACTTGACGAATTTTAACTGGTATTAATTCCAATATTTGTTGGTTAATTAATTTAAGTTATTAGATTTGTATCGCATTTTATATTAAAATAATAAGATCAAATAGATATGGAAAATAAACTTCAGGAATTAACTCAAAAGCTTTACAACGAAGGGGTCGAGAAAGCAAATGTGGAGGCTGATAAAATTCTTGCTGAAGCAAAATCTGAGGCTGAAAAGTTAAAGCAAAATGCAGAAAAAGATGCTCAAAAAATTATTGCTGATGCTGAACAAAAATCTGCCGAGATAAAGAAAAATGTTGAT
>Ga0209633_10002387_pt1 | contig 18156 bp, 17 predicted proteins | sample Cruoilmetagenom1_FD_187290 | JGI IMG/M metagenome (GOLD analysis project Ga0209633, IMG submission 187290) | Oil polluted marine microbial communities from Coal Oil Point, Santa Barbara, California, USA - Sample 1 (SPAdes) (version 2) | ecosystem: Environmental > Aquatic > Marine > Oil seeps ... | reverse complement strand
TTAACTCCATCCTTGATCATTGGTAATTTCACCACAATTTGCGGATTCAAAGCAGCCAATTCTTCTCCTTCTTTTATCATGCCGTCATAATCGGTTGCAATAACTTCGGCACTCACGTCACCATCAACAATATCGCAAATAGCTTTGTAATGGTTCATTATGTTCTCTGCACCTGTAATACCTTCTTTAGCCATTAATGACGGATTGGTCGTTACGCCATCAAGAATACCCATTTCCTGAGCTTCTCTAATTTGGTCTAAATTTGCTGTATCTATAAAAAATTTCATCTGTTTTTATTTACTATTTTTAATAATTCCCAAGGCATTAAAATTGTCCGTTTTAATTACCTGTTATTTTTTTCAAATATATAGTTTCCTAAAAATGTAGCTAAGAAGATAACGTGTAATTTATTAACATGTTATACAAGTTAAATTATAATTAGTCATTAGCTTTTGAGTGTTCGCCATTGCACAATAGTCTAATAGTACAATTCAAAGATAAAATTTACATTTTAAAATGATTCATTAGCATTTTTTCATACACCTTATCCGGTAGTATGCGTTTTAAGACAATTGAAAACTTTTGCATAAAATCGCCTACTTTATAATGAACCTTGGGTTTTGGGTTATTTATAATAGCATGAATAGCTTTTGCCATTTGAATGGGATCACCACCACTATCTACATGTGAATCCATCAGATCGAGATTGGCTTGGTATATTTCTTTATAAGGAGAATCGTCAAAAACAGGCGTATGATATCTTCCGGCGGCAATATTAGTTGCAAAATCTCCGGGAGCCACATTACAAACTTCAATTCCGAAACTTTTTACCTCCATACGAATAGCTTCCGTTGTAATTTCTAAAGCACCTTTTGTAGCAGAATAAATTCCCCGAAAGGGCAAACCCATATATCCTGCAATTGAGGTCACATTTATAATGAGCCCACTTTTTTGTTTGCGCATTTGAGGTAAAACGGCTTTTATAACATCAATAGCACCAAAAAAGTTAGTGTTAAATACGTTTCGCATTTCTTCTGTGGGTGTATCTTCTATTGGCCCGGCAATACCCATTCCGGCATTATTGATCAAGACGTCTAACTTACCTTCATTTGCAATAATGGAATTAATGGCCTGTGAAATACTTTCAATATTGTTTACATCTAAGGCTATCAGTTTAAAAGGATGGTCATCAATATTTGACGGATCTCTACTTGTACCATATACTATAAACCCTTTGTGGCTTAAAAATTGGCCAACAGATTTACCTATTCCGGTAGAACCTCCTGTAATTAAAACAACTTTAGACATTGTGCTTATTAAAAAATTAAGTGATTCAATGAATTAAAAACGAATCAAAAATACATTATTTCAAATGAAAGATAAAATGTGTAACAAAAGTATATTTGGAAGTACTAATAAAATGGAAAATGGAAATTTTATTAAGCGAGATCCAGTCCTGATGGTTATCGGGAGCAATCGGTAGATTCTGAAACTAGTTCAGAATAAAAAATGGGCAAGCGACCTACATCACACCGCTACGACCTAATACCTTTGCTGCATTCCTGCCCTGGAGGATTCAAAGGGAGCTGGTTGTGTAGGACTTGCCCGCGCAAAAATACAATCTATTTCTAATTTCACAATAGTTTTTTTATTAATTTTTAAATCATAAATAATAAGGAACTATAGCTTAATTAATTATCTTTGTTTAACTCAAAAAAAAATCAACAATGGAAACTCAACAAAAAATGTCAAAAAGGAAAATAATGATAAACTATGGTTTGTTATTAGGCTTTTTATCTATTCTAATTAGTGTGGCCAATTATGCATTAGGTAATGCTTATGAACCACATTGGTCCGTTAATGCTATCGGCATTATTATAATGATAGCCATAATTATTTTCGGAATTAAGAAATTAAAAGAATCGAATGAAGGACTTCTATCATTAGGAGAAGCATTGAAAACGGGTATTGGAATTGCATTGGTATCAGTTTTAATATTTATGGTTTATTTTTATGTTTTTGCTAAATTTATTGAGCCTGAGTTTGTAAACAGAACTACTGAATTAAATCTAGCAAAAGCCATTGAACAAAGACCTAACACGACTGAAGAAGCATTAGAAATGCAAGAGAAAATGACTAAAAATTATTTCTTTGTGTTTGCCTTTGGTTTTATGTTTATTTTTAATCTTTTTATTGGATTTATAACCTCATTGGTAGGAGGTTTGATTATGAAAAAAACAGATGAAGAAATTACAAGTATTTAATAAAATTTAATTTAATGGATATATCTGTAGTCATTCCTCTACTTAACGAAGAGGAATCTTTAAAAGAATTACACGATTGGATCGTAAAAGTTATGCGGTCCAATCATTTTTTATATGAAATAATTTTTATTGACGATGGTAGTACAGATACTTCATGGCAAGTCATAGAAGCTTTATCAAAAGAAAATAGTTCTGTAAAAGGAATTAAATTTCAAAAAAATTATGGAAAGTCACAAGCTTTAAATGCGGCTTTTAAAATCGTGAAAGGTGATATAGTAATCACCATGGATGCCGATCTACAAGACAGCCCTGATGAAATTCCTGAACTATACGCGCTTATAGCCAATGATGGTTTTGACCTTATATCCGGATGGAAAAAGAAACGATACGATTCGAAAATTAGAAAAAACATTCCTTCTAAACTTTTTAATGCTGCCGCAAGAAAGACCTCAGGGTTAAAACTTCACGATTTTAATTGCGGACTCAAAGCTTATAAAAATGAAGTTGTAAAAAATATAGATGTATATGGCGAAATGCACCGTTATATTCCTGTATTAGCAAAAAATCAAGGCTTTACAAAAATTGATGAAAAAATAGTGCAACATCAGGCGCGTAAATATGGTACTACAAAATTTGGTATGGATAGATTTATCAATGGATTTTTAGATTTGATCACAATCTGGTTTTTATCAAAATTTGGCAAGCGCCCTATGCATTTATTTGGCCTATTAGGAAGTCTAATGTTTTTTGTGGGCCTATGTTTTGCCTTTTATTTAGGTATAGACAAGTTATTTATTAACCCTACAGGTAGATTGATAACTAGCAGACCTCAATTCTACATTGCTTTAGTAGCGATGATTCTTGGTACACAGTTATTTTTAGCTGGATTTGTAGGAGAATTAATTTTACGTAGTAAACAAGATCATGCTAATTATAAAATCAGTGAAGAAATAGCACGCTAATTTTGTTAAATTAAAATGGGCTTGATTTTAAAATATTTTTTTTGATAAAACAACTATTTCAAGTATAGAAATTATTAGATTTTAGAAACCGCTTAGTAAACACTTTCAATCATTTAATCCTTTATTTTTTAACCATATTATCATTACCTTTGCTAAAATTATTACCTATGAACAAAGAGCTTATGATGCAAAAAGCCAAACAATGGCTTGATCAACCTTTTGATGCAGAAACACGAGAAAAAGCACAACAATTAATAGCCGAAAATTCTGATAATTTAGTCGATAGCTTTTATAAAGATATGGAATTTGGCACCGGTGGTATGCGTGGCATTATGGGTGCAGGAACCAATAGAATTAATAAATATACCCTAGGGAGGGCTACACAAGGTTTGGCTAACTATTTACATCAAACCTATCCTCAAAAACAATTAAAAGTTGCCATCGCTTATGATTGCAGACATAATAGTAAATCGTTTGCTAAATTGGTAGCTGACGTATTTACTGCCAATGATATACAGGTTTTTTTGTTTGAAGATCTACGGCCTACACCTGAATTGTCTTTTACAGTAAGACATCTCAATTGTGATGCTGGTATTGTTTTGACAGCTTCTCACAACCCTCCTGAATATAATGGTTATAAAGTTTACTGGAATGATGGCGGACAAATAGTACCACCGCATGACAATGGTATAATTTCGGAAGTTAGCAATGTTGATTTTACAGAAATAAAATTCAATGAAAACCCTGATCTACTTACAATTGTTGGTGCTGATGTTGATAAAGTATTTATCGATTCATGTGTGAAAAATGGAAGTTTTAATACCTCTAATAGAGAAAACTTAAAAATTGTATTTACTTCTCTACATGGTACTTCAATAGTATCAATTCCTGAAACATTGGCTAAAGCCGGATATACGGATATAAATATTGTTGAAGAACAACGTGTTCCAAATGGAGATTTCCCTACGGTAAAATCGCCAAATCCGGAAGAACCTGCAGCGCTTAAAATGGCTACAGATCTTGCTGAAAAAATAGGTGCTGATATTGTTATTGGTACTGACCCTGATTCAGACAGGTTAGGTGTTGCTGTTCGTGATCTTGAAGGAAATATGAAATTGCTTAACGGAAATCAGACCATGAGTGCCATGACCGATTTTCTTATAAAACAATGGCATCAAAATGGCAAACTAAATGGAAATCAATTTGTTGGTTCTACCATAGTTTCAACCCATTTAGTAAATGATATTGCGAAAAGTTATAACGTAGAAACTAAAGTTGGTTTAACGGGGTTTAAATGGATCGCTAAAATGATTAGAGATTTTGAACAACAAGATTTTATTGGTGGTGGTGAAGAAAGTTTTGGTTATATGGTTGGCGATTTTATTCGAGACAAAGATGCCGTTACGGCTACTTTATTAGCTTGTGAAATTGCCTTACATGCTAAAAATAACAATTCTTCTTTTTATAAAGAATTATTAAATTTATATATCAAACATAGTTTTTACAAAGAGCATTTAATTTCAATTGTTAAAAAAGGCATTGATGGCGCTGAACAAATCAAACAGATGATGGTTGACTTAAGAAATAATCCCGTCAAAGAAATTGGGGGTTCTCCGGTTGAGTATGTATATGATTATCAATCATCTGAATGTCTAAATTTATTAACTGGAGAAAAAACTAAGATAGACATACCTAAGTCTAATGTGTTGATCTATGAAACTATAGATGGCACTAAAGTAGCTGCAAGGCCTAGTGGAACAGAACCAAAAATAAAATTCTATTTTAGCGTAAAATTACCTTTAGAAAAAATTGAAGAAGCAACGATTGTAGAAAAATTACTCGATCAAAAAATTGAACGCATTATTACAGAACTTAAATTGAGTTAATGAGTCATTTTACAAATATATTACGCTATGCAAAACCTTATAAAAGATTTGCATTAGGTCATATTATATCGAATGTTTTTTACGCTTTATTTGGTGTCTTATCATTTGTAGCCCTAAAACCAATGTTAGATGTCATTTTTAAAAAAGGCAAAGTAGCTCCCTCTGTAAAACCAGTCTTTTCAAACTTATTAGAAATAGGTGAATTCGCTGAAAATTATTTGGCCTATCAAATGAATCAATATACTGGTGGAGATAATTCTAAAGCACTTGTTTTTGTTGTTGGTTTAATTATACTAATGTTTTTATTGAAAAACATATTTGGCTACTTAGCAAATTATTTTCTTGTCTTTTTACGAAATGGTGTTATAAGAGACCTTCGAAATGCCGTTTATAAAAAAACTATAGAATTACCGCTTTCTTTTTTTTCAGAAAAACGTAAAGGCGATATTTTAGCAAGGGTTACGAGTGATATTTTAGATTTGCAATATTCATTTTTATCTGTTCTAGAGTTGATTGTAAGAGAGCCGTTAACTATTATTTTTACAATAACGGCAATGCTCATCATAAGTCCGCAACTCACTTTATTTATTTTCATTTTTATTCCAATAATGGGGATCATTATTTCCAGAATCGGTAAAAGCTTAAAAAGAAAATCTGACCGTGTTCAAAAGGAACAAGGCACTTTTTTATCAACTTTAGAAGAAACATTAACAGGTTTACGAATTATAAAAGGATTTAATGCCGAGGAAAAATTTAATGAAAAATTTCAAGAATCTACTTCTCGTTTTTATCACTTTTCTAACAAATTATTAAACCGTCAAAATTTAGCATCTCCTGCCAGTGAATTTTTAGGCATTTGTATGATCGCTGTTATTCTTTGGTATGGTGGAAACTTAGTCCTTAGCGGGGATACTATTTCTGACTTAGATGGAGCTACATTTCTTGTGTATATGGGCTTGTCTTACAACATTTTAACACCCGCGAAAGCTATTTCACGTGGATTTTATAATATTAAAAAAGGTGGCGCTGCTGCTGAACGAATTCAAGAAATTATCGATACTGAGAATCCATTAAAGGACAAAAAAGATGCCATTGAAAAAGATAGTTTTGACAAAGAAATTGTATTTGATACTATTTCTTTCAAATATGAAGATGAATATGTATTACAAGATTTTTCATTAATTATTCCTAAAGGAGGAACAGTTGCGTTAGTGGGCCAATCTGGTAGTGGAAAATCTACTTTGGCAAATTTGATTACACGCTTTTATGATGTAAACCAAGGTAAAATTACCATTGATGGTATAGACATTCGCGATCTAACCATTAAGTCACTTCGCAATCAATTAGGAATTGTAACACAAGATGCTATTCTTTTTAACGATACTGTCAAAAACAATATGCTTTTAGGTGTTGAAAATGCATCGGACGAACAAATAATTGAAGCATTAAAAATTGCTAATGCATGGGAATTTGTAGAAGAATTACCTCAAGGAATTGAAACCAATATTGGTGATAGTGGTAATAAGTTATCAGGGGGACAAAAACAGCGTTTAAGTATAGCAAGGGCAGTTTTAAAGAATCCGCCTATTATGATATTAGACGAGGCCACCTCGGCACTCGACACTGAATCTGAAAGGTTGGTACAAGTTGCGCTTGAAAATATGATGAAGAATAGAACTTCACTGGTTATTGCACACAGATTATCGACAATTCAAAAAGCAGATAGTATTCTGGTTTTACAAAAAGGAAAAATAATAGAACAAGGCAAACATGATGAGTTACTTGCAAAAAATGGGACTTATAAAAAGCTTGTTGAAATGCAATCACTTGCTTGATTTACAAATTTAAATGTCTGAATATTCAAAAGGACAATAATATAATTATCAATAACAATAAATGAACATCATCAATAGTCTACAATGGCGATATGCCTGTAAAAAATTTAATGACTCTAAAATAGTACCTGAAGATAAGATTTCAATAATCAAAGAAGCTTTTAATTTAACAGCTACTTCGTTCGGTTTACAGCCAATAAAAATGATTATTATAAAAAATAAAGAATTGCAACAACAATTAGTTGCCCATTCATTTGGTCAGCAACAAGTTGCGAATGCATCCCATCTATTGGTAATTTGTATTGATAAGGATACTACCTTAGATGATATTGATAATTGTTTTGATAGAGAAAAAGAAATAAGAGGTACATCTGAAGAAGTTATAGCTTCTTTTAGAAATTATTTAAAAGATAGCTACGCCAATAAATCATTGGAAGAAAAACAAGAATCAGCCATCTATCAAGCCTATATCGCATTGGGTAACTTAATGACCGTTTGTGCATTAGAGCAAATAGATGCCTGCCCGATGGAAGGATTTATTCCCGAAAAAATAGATGAGATCTTAGCCTTAAATAAAAGAGACTTAAAATCAGTATTACTATTACCTATAGGTTATAGAGCTGATGATGATTTTATGAGTAAACTCAAAAAGGTTAGGAAACCTATTGATGAAATTGTTATTGACCTTTAAACTAATACATTCTATTAAAATGTCATTGCGAATTCTGTAAAACGGAATCTGTCAATCTCAAAATAATTAAAACTATGAACACAGAAATAAGAAACCTTGAACCTAAAGCACTTTGGAATAATTTTACAGATCTTAATGCTGTTCCCAGAGCATCTAAAAAAGAAGAACGTGTTATTGCTTTTATAGTAGCTTTTGGAAAAAAATTGAACTTAGAAACAATTGTTGATCCTGTTGGCAATGTTATCATTAAAAAACCGGCAACTACCGGCATGGAAAATAGAAAAACCATAGTTATGCAATCGCATTTAGATATGGTACATCAAAAAAATAATGATACCTCTTTTGATTTTGACAATCAGGGAATAGAAATGTTTGTTGAAAATGGATGGGTAAAAGCAGATGGTACCACATTAGGTGCAGATAATGGTTTAGGTGTGGCTACTATTATGAGTATTTTAGAATCTAATGACATACCACATCCGGCAATAGAAGCGCTATTTACAATTGATGAAGAAACAGGTATGACAGGTGCCATGGGCTTAGAATCTGGCTATTTAGAAGGTGAAATATTATTGAATTTAGACACAGAAGATGATGATGAAATTGGTGTAGGTTGTGCCGGTGGTATTGATATTACTGCAAGTAAGTCATATACCACAGAAAAAACCAATGAAAAAGCTTCAGCATATAGAATTACTGTAAAAGGATTGCGTGGCGGGCATTCAGGAATGGATATTCATAAAGATTTTGGTAATGCTAATAAAATGATGAATCGCATATTATTTGCATTAAAAGATATTTCGTCAATTGCCAAAATTGATGGAGGTAGTTTGCGAAACGCAATTCCAAGAGAAAGTCATGCTGTAATTGTTACAGATGACACTAAAACATTGGAAGATACCTTTTATATAATTGCGAAGGTTATTATTGACGAATATGACACAATTGAAAATGAATTAGAAATAGACCTAGAAGAATGTATACTCCCCGAAAATGTTATTTCAAAGAATGATTCAGAAGTTTTATTAAAAGCAATTTACACTACACATAACGGTGTTTTTAGAATGAGCCCTGATATTAATGGTTTGGTAGAAACTTCGAATAATATTGCAAGGGTTTTAGTAAATGATGGCGATATTAAGATATCATGTTTGACTCGTAGCTCAGTGGAGTCAGGTAAAATGGATTTAGCATATAATATTAAATCTGGTTTTGAATTGGCAGGTTTTAAAGTTGAATTTTCAGGTTCTTATCCTGGTTGGAAACCAAATCCGAACTCACCAATATTAAAAGTACTGGAGAGTACTTATCAAACACTTTTTAATGAAAAACCAAATGTATTGGCCTGTCATGCAGGATTAGAATGTGGTATATTAGGCACAAATTATCCTGAAATGGATATGATCTCATTCGGGCCTACCATAAAAGGTGCGCATTCTCCAGATGAACGGGCAAATATAGATTCTACTCAAAAATTCTGGAAATATGTTTTGCAAATTTTAAAAGATATTCCCATAAAAGAATGATCGATGGAACAAAATAAAGAAGGTAACCAAAGAAAAAATATAAAGATAGGTTATCAGGTATCGGTTGTTCAAAAACATCATCAACGTTCGGGTGAATTAACAGAAGGAATTGTAAAGAGAATTTTGACCAACTCGGCAAACCATCCTCATGGCATAAAAGTACAATTGCAATCAGGCTTAGTTGGTCGTGTTAAAAATATCTTTGATCATTAGATTGTGATTCATTAGTACAGCCCATACCAATTTATAAAATTATTCTGTTCCACTTTGTATATAGATTAGTTTTAATAAAATAAGTTTTTCAATAAAACAAAGATTACTTCGTTTTGTTTAAGTAACCAAAAAAATCAAAATGAAAAACTTAAAAAAATTTATCGTATTATTTAGTGTAACCTTATTATTTATTTCATGTAATAATGATGAAGCTGTTCTTCAAATTGAAAATAGCCAAATTCTAGGATTATGGAAATTAACTGAACTTACCGAAGACGGAACAACTACAACTACAGCTCAAGGAATTGATCTTTCGGCAACCTTTACGGCTTACGGTAAAAATATTGATGCCGAAGTAAATTTTACTGAAAATCCAAACAAATTTGTAAGCTCAGGGAGTTATACAAGTGTTATTACTACGGTAGTTCTAGGACAACAAACCGTACAAGAAGTACCAATTAATGACTTTATTGGAACTGGTGATTGGGAAGTTAATGGAAACATAATTACAGTTACATCTAATGGAGAAGAGAATTCGGCCGAAATTTTAGAATTAAATGAATCTATGTTAAAACTAAAGTTCGTTTACAATCAAGAATTTTCGACTGGAGGGGCTGATATAAAAACTGATATTGATGTTTATTATACATTAACAAAGTAAGACATATTATTAACTCAATTGAAAACACCCAATAAATTGATTGATTTTATAAGTTCCTATTTAATAAAGTCATAATTAATTCGTTTACGTAGATAAATAAAATAAAAAGAATGAAATTGTTTAAACAAATTCTATTATTGTCATTAACTCTATTATTTATTTCTTGTAGTTCAGAAGACAGTACACCAATTGACATCAATGCGCAAGAAGAAGATCTGGTTGGTACTTGGAACTTAATTGAAGAATCACAAGATGGAATTGTAAGTCCAAATGACATTCCTGTAAATGGTTCTATTACTTCAGTTGGAAAAGATCTGGATGCTCAAATTGCATTTACTGCAAATCCAAAGAATTATACAGGTTCTGGCAGTTATACGGATGTTATTAAGATAACTGCAGTGGGACAAACCCTAGCTGAAGGTGAACTTATAGTACCAATTAGTGATATTATCAATCAAGGCACCTGGTCTTTAAATGAAGGTGTTCTATCTTTAACTGAAAATGGTATTGTACAAGAAGTTAATATAACTGAGTTGACGGCTGCAACTTTAAAAGTTGAGTTCGAGATTAAAGTAGATAATGTAACATACCAAGGTTTTACCGGTGATATTGAATCTACCATAAAAATGACATTTCAAAAACAGTAATATAAAGTTATAATCATTTTTTCAGTTTATAGAAAGGGAATTTCTATCATTTTTGGTTTGTCAATAAAATTAGAGTTTGTACTTTTGGCAAAACCAACTAGTACATGAAACAAACTAAATACGTTTTCGTTACCGGAGGCGTTTCTTCATCACTCGGAAAGGGCATTATCGCAGCTTCATTGGCAAAATTATTGCAAGAAAGAGGCTATTCTGTTACTATCCAAAAATTAGATCCTTATATAAATATTGATCCAGGGACTTTGAATCCCTATGAGCATGGAGAGTGTTATGTTACGAACGATGGTGCCGAAACTGATTTAGATCTAGGTCACTATGAACGATTTTTAAACATCCCTACTTCACAAGCCAATAATGTTACTACTGGTAGAATTTATCAGGCTGTTATCGATAAAGAAAGAAGAGGAGATTTTTTAGGAAAAACAGTACAGGTTATTCCGCATATTACGGATGAGATTAAACATCGTATTCAAATTTTAGGGAAAACAGGAGAATTTGATATTGTTATTACCGAGATCGGTGGTACCGTTGGTGATATTGAATCTTTACCTTATGTTGAAGCGGTTCGTCAGTTAAAATGGGAACTTGGAGAACACAATGCTATTGTTGTACATTTAACGTTGGTGCCTTATTTAGCGGCAGCCGGTGAGTTGAAAACTAAACCGACTCAACATTCCGTAAAAATGTTAATGCAGAGCGGTGTGAATCCTGATATATTAGTTTGTAGAACGGAACATCATTTGTCAGATAGTATTAAGAGAAAGCTTGCATTATTTTGTAATGTTCAAAAGGATGATGTTATAGAATCTATTGATGCAAACACAATTTATGACGTTCCGAATTTAATGTATCATGAAGGTTTAGATAAAGTAGCATTAAAAAAATTAAATCTATCAACTGACAAAAAACCAACATTAAAAGCCTGGAACAATTTCTTAAGTAAACATAAAAACCCTAAACATACTGTAAAAATTGGGTTGATAGGTAAATATGTTGAGCTACAAGACGCATATAAATCTATCAATGAAGCTTTTATTCACGCCGGTTCTACGAATGAAATAAATGTTGATCTAGAATGGATACATTCTGAGAGTTTAAACAATAGTAATGTAGAAAAGAAATTAAAAACCCTTAACGGAATTTTAGTAGCTCCTGGTTTTGGTGAACGCGGTATTGAAGGTAAAATAGCAGCAGTTAAATATGCCAGAGAAAACAAAATTCCATTTTTTGGTATCTGTTTAGGGATGCAAATGGCTGTTATTGAATTTGCAAGAAATGTGCTAAACCTAAAGAATGCAAACTCAACTGAAATGGATGAGGAAACTGCATTTCCGGTAATTAGTTTAATGGAAGAACAAAAAAACATTTCTAATATGGGTGGTACTATGCGTTTAGGTGCATGGGATTGCAAGGTGGAGAAAAATTCTATGGTTTTTAAAGCATATCAATCTGAACTGGTAAGTGAACGTCATAGACATCGTTACGAATTTAACAATGATTATTTAGAACAAATTACTGCCGCTGGTATGAATATAAGCGGAGTAAACCCAGAAACTAACTTAGTTGAAATTATTGAGTTAAAAGACCATCCTTGGTTTGTTGGTGTTCAATACCATCCTGAATATAAAAGTACGGTGTTGAATCCGCACCCTTTATTTATTTCTTTTGTTAAGGCATGTTTGAAAAATAAAGAATAGAAGCTATTACGCTTCTATTCTTTAAAAAATTCTATTAAGATTTTACCCAAACTCTACCTTTAAATGCATCATCAACAGAGGTGTCAAACACATGATTAAAATAATTACTCATTGTCTTTACTCCTATACCTGCTATTACACCTAAAATATGATTTTCTGTATAACCTGCTGCTAAAAAATTATCGATATCCTCTTGTGATGGGTTCCCTCTTTTTGAAGTCATTGCTCTGGTAAACAAACTCAAAGCTCTTAATTTAGGATCTCCTATTTCAGTATTATTGCGAATAGCATCTGTTACTTCTGTTGGCACATTGGTCATTTTATCGCCCACAAAACTATGTGCTGCCATACAATATTCACAGTTATTTTCATAAGCCACTGATAAGAATACGATTTCTTGCTCAGGAGGTGTAAAACCGGCATTCTCTCTAAAAGTATTATAAGCTGAACCATAGGCATCCAATAGGGCTGGATTGTTGGCCATTAAACTATACATATTTGGAATCATGCCTATTTTATTTTTAGTGTTTTGCATAATTTCACTCGAAATTGGATTGGCAGTTTCAATTGTTTGTGTCTCTAAAGACAATGATTTTAATGTGTTCATAATGTTATATATTAAATTAATGATTATTACTGTTTTGATTTTTTATTGATAATTAAATAGTAGAAGAACCCCAAGGCAAATAAAAAATGTAAGGTTGAAAACATATATCCTAGTGAATTCATCACTCCTGTATATGCGCCTTTAAATGTTAAAAAGCAATCAATTGCATGAAATAGTAAGTTTGCTGTGAGTATTGCTTTCACACCTGCTGAATGTATGTCTAGATTGCGACCAAAATAACTTAAGATACCAAAGGACAATAACATGGAACCAACGGTACTTGCCATCAACAAACCATCGGTATCTAAATTTACATCTATCAGATTAAAAATAAATAATGGCATGAACAACATTCCAATTCCAAATGGAATGAACATAATGGCATTGATAATAAAAAAAGATTTGAGCTTCATAATACTATAATTTTAAGGTTATATGTTAATCTAAGCGATTGCTTAGTATTGAATAAAATTTTTTTACATGTTATTAAATGTTACTTCAATAAAATCGTCGAGTTGTTCTTTACTAAGCATTTTTGACGCAACTGATAACCCTTGCAATGCAACAATTAAATAATTAGCTTGTTTATTAATAGTTTCTTTACTTTTAACTGTATTGGTCGCTAGTTTTTCTAAAAATGTATTACGAATTAGTGTAGAGAATTGCCCAATCTCTTTTACAATTTGTCCATTTGCCTTATCACCTAATTCATTTATAGTATTTGTTAAAAGGCATCCTTTGTAACCTTCATTATCATCTTTTACAAAGTTTAAAAAATCTTTAAAATAATCTTTGATACTATTTACTCCGTTGTTGGAATCGATCAATTTATTTAAAATTTCCTTTTTTGCTTTTCCTTTATAACATTTTACACTTTCTAAAAAAACACCATCTTTATTAGTGAAGCTTGCATAAATAGAAAATTGATTGATCTCCATTTCACGTTCTAAATCTCTAACAGAAGTGGCTTCATATCCATTCTTCCAAAAGGTGTGCATGGCTTTTTCGATAACCTCTTCTTCAATATATGATTTCTTTCTTGGCATAATATTAAGTAAAATACAAAGCTAAGCAATTGCTTTGAAACAGTCAATAAAAGTATATTTTATTTACAGTATAATCCTAAAAACTTACATCATTTTTATAATCTCTTTAAAATCAGAGCGTTCGTGATGATCAGGGTCATAATGCACATAAACTATCTTACCATCTTGATCAATTAGATATGTAGCAGGAACTGGCAACGTAGTATTATTTGCGGCATTGTACTCGGCAATTTTTCTTTGTGTAAATCCAAAATAACTAGTCACATTCTTTTCATTTACCGTAAATGCAACTTTGTAACTTTTCATAATTGTATTATCCCTGTCATGAAGGATAGAAAAAGTAGCCGTCAAATTTTTAGTGGTTTCATTTATCTTTTCAACTTTTTCAGGAGTAACTACAACTACAAATAATCCTTTTTTCGAAAGTTCTTCTAAATTTTCTTGTAAAGATGCTAAGTGCTTTCTACAATATGGGCACCAATTACCTCTATAAAACACGACAAGTATTTTCTGTTCTTTTAAAATTTCTGCTGAATTTATAGTTTTCTCAAACTGATCTACTCCACTAATTAATGGTGCCTCCTCTCCTACCTTTAAATGGTCCTTATTGATCTGTGAAAATGAAGTCAAAGAAAATAATGCTATAATAAATAATATTATGAAATTTTTCATTCTTATTCTTTTTTAATGTGTCAGTTGTATAGTCGATTGGTTAAAATATCCTTACAAATATATCGAACTCTATCAAAGAATAAAAAATATATCTTTTCTCTAAAAAAATAAAGTGAGTCTATCAGAGGAAAACTCCATATATTTTTTTCATTGAATATTTTTATATTTACAATATAAATAATCTTACTCATGAAAAAAATATCTCTTTTAATTATAGCTATTAGTATTTGCACTGCAAGTTTTGCCCAAACTACCACAGAGCATAAATTTGATGAACCGCTAGCTAAAGAATTAGGTGCTGATGATTACGGAATGCGAAAATATGTCATTGCTTTCTTAAAAAGAGGTCCAAATAGAACTAAAGATTCTGTCAAAGCCGTCGAATTGCAAAAAGCTCATATGACCAATATCGGGCGGTTGGCAAAAGAAGGTAAATTGGCAATTGCCGGACCATTTTTAGATAATGGAGATTTACGCGGAATTTATATCTTCAATGTTGAAACTATAGAAGAGGCCAAAAAACTTACAGAATCAGATCCTGCCATAAAAGCAGGGAGTTTAATAATGGAATTACATCCATGGTATGGTTCTGCAGCGCTAGGTTTGGTAAATAAATATCATGATAAAATTTCTAAAATCAAATGGTAGAATTTATCGAATTGTATAGGACAAGCCAATCATAAAATTTGCTTTAGGCATTGGTACAAAATCTTTTTCGCTATAATCTGTATCAAAAATGTTATTTACTAAAGCAAACATAGTAAACGACTCAATTGTTGCTTTGACTTTTGCATCTACTATATTGTAAGAATTTATTGGTCTTTCAACATACCGGTAAGCAATACTTTGTTCTAAAAATTTTAAAAATTTAGTATTTAATGTCGCTGTAAAATGATGTTTAATTGATGTGTTAATCAAATATCTTGAAGCAAAAACATTCAAATCATTATAGTCATCTTCTAAAAAAGTATAATTTAAATTCAATCCCTGATCTAAATCATTTATCCTAAATGTATACGAGCTGTTAGCTTCAAATCCAATAGTATTGATCTTTCGTAAGTTTTGGGCTAGAAAAAATAGACTACTCTCCTCCTCCTTTACATAATCTATCAAATCTGTTGCTTCTCTTCTAAATATTGCTGTTCCAACTGAAAAGCTCTTTGAGCGGTACTTCAGCCCAATTTCTTGCGCCAATGCTTTTTCAGGTTCCAAATCTTCATTCCCGGAAAGGAAATTAGGAATATTTACATATAATTCTGTATACGTAGGAATCCTATAAGAATAGCCAATATTTCCATATACTTTAAGTGCATCATTTATTTTGTATCCGATATCTAAACCCGGAAAAGCGTTGAATTCAAAGTCTGAAAAATAATTAAATGAAATGCCAGGTGTAATATCTAATTTACCAAGTTTAAAACGTTGTTCTAAAAATGCATTGAACATTGTTCTTTGCTGATCACCTAAATTATTACTTGATAGTGAGATACTTGCAAAATCAATTCCGAATCCGGTAGTACCCATCTTTGATTTATAGGATGCATTAACTTCAGCTCCAACTTTGTTAGATATATTAAAATTTCTGGAAAAACTCGGATCTTCTCGTCTTAATAAAAACATATCTTGATTTCTTTTCCAATATACTTTTGGTTTTATAACAAACTCATTCGTTTTAAATTTAGTTGAAATACCAATCAAGCTAGTTTGAGTTTCTTCATACTCATTAAAACTTGGCGAATTTGTGTAAAAATTATTTGCACCGAATTTACGTTCTCCAAAACTCGCCAACATTGTAATGGGTTCATTTTTGGTATTGACAGTACTTTTTATAAAATAGTTTTGATTGTCAAAATCGGTATTATCACGATAACCATTACTAGAATTATTTGAATAATGAATTTGATGCGATGAACCATCCAATTGAGTAGACGCGGTTACGTCAATCGATTTTCTATCAAAAGAACCTCCTGTCAGGCCAATTTTGGCATTATCTTCTATTACTTTTTTTGTTATTATATTAATAGCTCCGTTAAAAGCATTTTGTCCAAAAATTCGCGCCGCAGGTCCTTTTATAATTTCAATTCGTTCTATATTTTCTAATGGTATCATCATATTCATTGTATGATGTCCGGTTTGTGGGTCTTCTGTTTTAATTCCGTCAATTAATACCAAAGTTTGATTGAAATGACCTCCACGTATGTATAGATCAGATTGCATACCATCAATACCTCTTCTCCTTACATCGATACCACCAATTTGCTGTAACATATCAGCTACATTGGTGGCAGCACTTCTTTGAATATCTTCTGAAGAAATGATACTAATGGTTCTTGAATTTTCAGAAAAAGGTAAGTCTATTCTACTTGAGGTTATCAAAACTTCCTTGAGTTTAATAGTATCGTTTTGTGTTATGCCTATACTACTGATGAATAGAAAAAAAAGTGTTAGGGGGCTTATTTTTTTCATTACATATTTGGTTAAAATAATCGCGGCAAATATAGATAAATCCGTTAAACAATAACTATGATACACTTATTAACTAAAATTGATTTTCTCTTTATAGTATTTTTTTACTTAGAATTTTCATTATACCTATTACTACCGTCTTCTATTTGCCAACAATGGCGGTGGTTCGCCCGTAAAAGGATTCCATCTACTTATACTTTTTGCTTCCATACCCCCAGCACTAATTACTGCTCTATCACCATACCGTTCTCTCATTTTATCTATTGCTTGGCCTAACCCTATCAGTTTCTCATCATCTTCAAATAAATTGATCTGATGTCCGCCTTCTACCAAATGACTAAACCGTACACCTATCAGACGTACCAATAAACGTCGGTTATATAATTTATTAAACAAATCTAGTACCATAGGTATGATACTACTATCTAATGAACTATACGGAACCCGCTTTTGTTGGGTGTAGGTTTGAAAATCAGAATAACGAATTTTAAAAGTAATACAAGCTGTCAATTTATGACCACGGCGTAATTGATAAGTCAAATTTTCAGCCATAGCTATAATAATACTTTTTAATTTATGTACATCGGTAGTATCTTTGTCAAAAGTACGTTCAGTAGAAATAGATTTTCGCTCGTGATACTGTACTACCGGCGAATTATCTATAGCATTCGCTTTTTTCCAGATACTCAAGCCATTTTTGCCTAATACTTTATGCATTAATTGCATAGGCATTTCTTGTACTACTTTAATTTGCTTGATACCCAAATCGCATAAAGATTTATACGTAACCTCACCAACCATAGGAATTTTACGAACAGATAAAGGTGCTAAAAAGGGTTTTTCTGTACCTTTTAAAATTTGTATTTGATTATTTGGCTTGGCTTCGCCGGTTGCTATTTTAGAGACTGTTTTATTACCAGACATTCCAAAAGAAATAGGTAAACCTGTTTCGCTAATGATACGTT
>Ga0209633_10002386_pt1 | contig 18159 bp, 16 predicted proteins | sample Cruoilmetagenom1_FD_187290 | JGI IMG/M metagenome (GOLD analysis project Ga0209633, IMG submission 187290) | Oil polluted marine microbial communities from Coal Oil Point, Santa Barbara, California, USA - Sample 1 (SPAdes) (version 2) | ecosystem: Environmental > Aquatic > Marine > Oil seeps ... | reverse complement strand
AGATTTCCAATCTTTCTAAAAGAATCTCAATGGAGATTTAATAATCGACGACAAGATATCTATATGTTATTATTAAAAGAGTTAAGAAATAAGCCCCTTTAATTTTAAGCTAAACTGGGCAAGACCCTTCTTTAAATTGCTCTCCATTGCTACAATCATTCTTTTGAAATGTGAAGGAGAAACAATCACGCGAGAATTCAGTGTGCCTGTTGGTGGAAAGATATTTAGAAAGTCTAATACAAATTCCTCTTTGGTGTGCATCATCTGCACTGTGTTTGCATATTTCCCTTTCAAATCATCATCATTGGCTTTGATTTGGATCTGTTGTTGTCCTTGTGCTGGTTGTTGGTTTTGATTATTCATGTTTTTGATTTAATTTTTCTAAATTATTTAATGCTTTCTTGTGAGTTGTCAAAATAATTACTTATTATTTTAAGAACCTTCGGAGAATATATTATTATTATTATTATTATTATTATTATTATGTCCGACATTTTCTATTGATATAAACTCTTTTTCTTCGCTTTTGATAGCTGAGAACAGTTTCTTGGAATGATAAATGGGAATAACAATGTCTTTCTCACCGTGAATAATTGTTATATTTTTCTTATCAGCTAATAAATCTTCATTATTATGTTTATCTTTAAGTATAAGTGAGACTGGAAAAACTGGAAACTTCTCCCCAGCAAGCTCTGTCATTTTATTAAAAGGGCTAATTAAAAGCAATTTATCAAACTCACTAATTGTAGCATGATATGAAGCAAATGCGCCTCCAATACTCTCACTCATCAAAACAGTCTCTGAAAAATTTTCATTTTTCAGAGAATCTCTCACATTCTCAACATCCTTGAAGATTACTTCTTTTCCAGATTTTTTCGAATCACCAGAATATCCAGTGTATCCAACAATCAAATAAGAGTAATTTGCCTTTTCAAAAATGTTCTTTATAAATGATCTATCACAAGCAGACCCTGCATTCCCATGATAAAATACTACGATCCTATCAGAGTTTTTCTTGAAATAGACCCTTGTTCCATTAAGATTTAATTTCTCAGCTTCATTGAAATTCTTACAAGAATGGAAGTTTTGATTATTCGGATGATAAATAAAATCACCCTGATTAAGATACAATAACAAGCCAAAGCCTAGATAAAGCAAAACAGGGACAAGCACAAAAGTTAACAATGTTTTTTAAGTATCATTATTATTGAGTTATTTAAAACATTCCTTCAAGAATATTTAATTCTATTATTACATTTCGGAGCCCCAGATGGTAACCCACCGAAAAACAAGAAATATGATAATAGAATTGAATTCAACAAAAAACATAAGGCCAGTTGAATTCGTTTATCTTTAGAAGAAACGAGGGCAATATTACCCTCGTCTATCTAAAGAGAAATTATTTCTTTTCTTCTTCTTTTTCTTTCTTGTCGTCTTTCTTTTCTTTTTCTTCAACCTCAGCTTCTTTCACTTTTCCTTCTTCTTCTCCCTTTGCTCCTTCTGGCGTCGTTCCAGCGGCTCCTGCTTGCGCCTCCTGAGCTGCTTTGTACATTTCTTCACCAATCTTTTGAGCTTCAGTTGAAAGTTCTTCAGAAGCCTTTTTGATAGCGTCTAAGTTTTCACCTTCCATGACTTTTTTCAAAGCTTCAAGCTTTTCTTCAACTGGTTTCTTCTTGTCATCAGAAATTTTGTCTCCAGCATCTTTGAAAGCTTTTTCAGTTGAATGAATAAGTGCTTCAGCAGTGTTTTTTATTTCAATCTCTTCTGCTTTTTTCTTGTCTTCTTCAGCATGAAGTTCAGCATCTTTCTTCATTTTCTCGATTTCCTCTTCACTCATTCCGCTAGACGCTTCAATTCGAATTGATTGTTCCTTGTTAGTTGCTTTATCAATTGCTTTTACATTCAAGATTCCATTTGCATCAATATCAAAAGAAACTTCAACTTGAGGAACTCCTCTTAGTGCTGGTGGAATTCCATCTAGCATAAATCTTCCAAGTGGTTTGTTATCAGTTGCCATTTTTCTTTCACCTTGCAAAACATGAATTTCAACACCAGGTTGATTGTCAGCAGCAGTTGAGAAAATTTGCGATTTAGTTGTTGGAATTGTTGTATTCCTTTCAATAAGCGGTGTCAAAACTCCTCCCATTGTTTCAATTCCAAGTGTAAGTGGTGTTACATCCAAAAGGAGAACATCTTTTACATCACCTTTCAAAACTCCACCTTGAATTGCAGCACCCATTGCTACAACTTCATCAGGGTTCACACTTGTTGATGGCTTCTTTCCAAAGAACTTTTCCACTTTCTTAAGCACCAATGGCATTCTTGTCATTCCTCCAACCATCACAATCTCATTGATATCAGAAGCTTTAAATCCTGCATCTTCTAGCGCCTTCTTCACTGGAATCAAAGTCTTATCAACCAAGTCTCCAACCAATTCTTCCAGTTTTGATCTTGAAATTTTTATCACAAGATGTTTTGGACCTTCTTCTCCAGAAGTAATAAATGGTTGGTTGATTTCAGTTTCTTGAGCTGTTGAAAGTTCAATTTTTGCTTTTTCTGCAGACTCTTTGATTCTTTGAAGTGCAAGAGGATCTTTTGAAAGATCGATTCCTTCTTCTTTTTTGAACTCATCCAGAATCCAAGCAATAATCTTTTCATCAAAATCATCTCCACCAAGATATGTATCACCATTTGTAGCTTTCACTTCAACGGTGTCTTCTGCAACTTCCAAGATTGAGATATCGAAAGTTCCTCCACCAAGGTCATACACTGCAATCTTCTCATCTTTCTTTTTGTTGAAACCATATGCAAGTGCTGCAGCTGTTGGTTCGTTGATAATTCTCTTAACCTTAAGTCCAGCAATTTCTCCAGCATCTTTTGTTGCTTTTCTTTGAGCGTCATCAAAATATGCAGGCACTGTGATTACAGCTTCTTCAATTTTCTCTCCAAGCTTTTCTTCAGCATCAGCTTTGAGCTTTTGCAAAATCATTGCAGAAATTTCAGCTGGTCGATAATCTTTTCCGTTCATTGAAATGTTCACAGCTTCATTCTTCCCACTAACAATTTTGAAAGGAAGCTTTTTTGCAGTTTCAGTTACTTCTTTATCAGAAAACTTTCTACCGATTAGTCTTTTTGCTGAATAAATTGTATTTTCAGGATTTGTCACAGCTTGTCTTTTAGCCAACAAACCTGCCAATCTTTCGCCACTCTTATTCACAGCGACCATTGAAGGAGTTGTTCTGTTTCCTTCTTTGTTTTCAACGATTTCAGGAGCCCCACCTTCCACAACAGCCATTGCAGAATTAGTTGTTCCCAAATCGATTCCTAGGATTTTTCCCATAATATTAATTTATATTTAGCTTATTAAATAATTGGATCTAAGAATCACTTTTAGTGTAATTCATTTTTATTAAATCCATATCCTCGGCGACGAATTTCATCACCGAGATATAAACTCAATTCAGACTACTTTTTAATCTTAACCTCAATTTTTCGTGGCTTCACATCTTCAGCCTTCGGAAGTGTAACCTTCAGAATTCCATCAGCAAAATCTGCTACAGCCTCTTCTCCCTTTACCTTGGTTGGCAATTCAACGCTTCGACAAAAAGAACCACTTCGTACTTCTTTGCGATAATAATCGCCTTTATTGACTTCTTTCTTCTCTTCACGAGAACCACTAACTGTTAGGACGTTATTCTCAACTGAGACTTCTACTTTTTCAGCCTCAATTCCAGGAACATCCATTTCGACAATGACATCTTCTTTCTTTTGGTAGACGTCGACAGCAGGAACAAAACCTTCCTCAAGAAAATCCTTGTCCCAACCTTGAGTTAGTTCATGGAATGGATCCCATGTAACCAGTTGTCTTCTTCTCATTGGTTTGTGTCCTCCTGTTGTTGTAATCAACATTACAGCAACATTCGGAATTAAATATTATTATTCTATTTAAACCCCTTGTTCAAAATTAATTTATATTACTTTGTTTCAACTGTAGCTGGTCTAATCACTTTCTCTCCGATTTGATATCCTTTCTTCAAAACCTTCTTCACTTCTCCTTTACTTTCGCCTTCTTCATCCTCGGATTTGATTACTTCATGCACCAACTCATTGACTTTATCACCTTCTCTTGTTGGAATTTCTGTTACACCATTACTTTCTAATACTGTTAGTAGTTGATTTTTGATATGCATCACACCTACCACCCAACCTTCACTTTGTTGCTCCTCGGGGATATGTTGCGTTGCCATTTCAAAGTTATCAATCACAGGCAAAGTCTCTATAATAAAATTCTCTAAACAAAACTTTCTAAAATCATCATTTGACCTCTCTGTTCTTTTTTTGAAATTGTCAAAATCTGCTAAAGTTCTACGCCAACCATTCAAGGATTTTTCAAGTTCAATTCTGTTTTTCGCTTTTAGAATTGTTTGTTTTTTCTCCTCTTCAAATCCTTTGCCTTTGAGTAACTTTTCCGCATCATCAAGTGGTAGCCACCTGGATTCTGAATGTTCTGCCTCTTCAAGATGGACTTCTTCTTCTCCTTGAACAAATGCGATATAACGTAATCCCCTTTTCTCAGTCTTAAAAGCTTTATGATCTTTTGGAAACTCAACTGCATCCAAAATTGGTCCAACAGTCACCTTCAAGCCAGTTTCTTCTAGCATTTCTCTTTGAATTGCTTCATTTATTGTTTCGTCCTTATCAATATGACCACCTGGCAAATCCCATTTTCCTGGATTCAAGCATTTTTTACTTCTTTTGAGTAACAATACTTCGCCACTTGAATTAAGAACTACAACCTTAACCGTAATCGCCATCAGTCGTACACAGTTATTTTCAAAATCAAATTCTTTGTTGTTTTTTTCTTCGTTCATTTTAAACTTATTCTTATTTTTTCCCATTAAACTCATGTGAAATTTTTTATTTTTATCTCCCCTACTTAGATATACGTAATCAACTTATCATATATATAAATAATCCGTTTTTCGTTTAGTAGCTAGGAAACAATATTAATTAGATTTACTCCTGTTGCAGAGAAAAACAATGCCTTTGCGCCTTTGCTGTTAAAGAATCCTTTAACAAAATCAATTAGATTCTTATTTTTTGAATATTCCATTCTCTTAGGACCAATAATTGCTAACACTCCTCTTTCACCATTTTCCAAACGATATGGAGAAACAATCATCGAACATTTGCGAATCTCTTCAATTGGATTCTCCTCTCCAATAAAGATTCTAGTCTCCCCATCCTTTAATTGAGAAAGTAATTTGTCCATTTTCTCATCAATAATATCAAGTGATGCTGAAATCCTAGAAACCTCATCTAATTCATTGAATTCTGGATCATTCATCAAAGTATTCATTCCAAAATCATAATATTCTTTCTTCTCAATAAGTCCTGAAAATGCTAGACATCTCGATGATGTTGAAAGTGTTTTTGCAAGTGTTCTTGAAAGTCTTGTATTCTGAGCTTTCAACTTCAACATTTCAACTTGCAAAGTTTTCTGATCATCCTCTGTTAGACTTTTATTTCTCAAGAGATTATCGATAAAATAACGGTATCCTGCGTCAGAAGGAATTCTTCCTGCTGAAACATGTGGTTTTAATAAAAAACCAATTTTTTCTAACCCCAACATCTCATTTCTGATTGTTGCAGATGAAATATCTTTCTTAAAACTCTTGGTTATTGAGGAACTGCTGACAGGGACTGCTGTTTTTATATATTCTTGAACGATTAACGCTAGAATTTTCCCCTGTCGTTCTGAAAGCATCTTTTTTTGTTAATCTGTTATTAGCACTCTACACACCTGACTGCTAAATTTATTGTATGATAGTTTCAAATATTTGTCAAACGTTTCTAGATATCCTAGAATAGGAATTAAATGGGGTAGCACCAAGACAACAACTTTCAAAAAGGAGTATTTAATGGAAAATTTCGACTTCACACTCAAAAACCTTTGTGTTACAAACAAAAATAAGGGTATCAGCAAAATCTTTTATCGCATACTGATAGCGACATCAACCTCTCTTATTCTTGTCTATGCTGAGCTTTTTGTTATGATTGAGGATCAATTCAATGTCTTTCCTTAGAATTGAAAAAACGAGCACCTAAAACAGTTCTTTAGAGGACTTTATTTTGAATGCTCCTCTGGGATAAATAACAGACAATTCACCAAACTTCAGTAAATTGCCTTTATTTTTTGCAGAAATAAATCACTTGATTTATAATAGAAAAGAAAAGAAATATCATGGAAACCAAGAGTTTCTTTGAAAAATTTTGATATGACCAACAAAAAAGAAAAACCAAAAACTGAAATTGAACTTGATTCCTTTTTGGTAGACGTTTGTAAGGATGCTAATTTACAACCTTTTCACAACATCTTCCACTTCCAAGGAGAAAACCCCGCGCAAAAAAAGCTTGGGGAAATTTTTGGATTAATTCAAAGCAATGAACACTCAGAAGAATCAGCATATCTGCCAAATCTACTCTCTCAGGTTATCAAGAGAGAGTTCTTTCTGAAGCCAAACAGAGGAACAGCAGAAAGCTTCGAAGCTACTTTAAATAAGGTAAACCTAGCATTAGCAGATCTAGCTGAACATGAAGTCACAAGTTGGATTGATAATTTGGATGTAGTCATTGGCATCATGAAAGGAAGTGAGATTCATTTTACAAAACTTGGAAACGGTCACATTTTTCTTTCCAAAAATAAAAGCATTATGGAAATTTCCAAAGAACTAAACAAATATGAAAACAATCACCCAGTTAAAACTTTCTTGGATATATCATCTGGAGAACTTTCTTTGAAAGACAAGGTCATCTTTTCAACAGATTCCTTGTTTGAATCATTATCCCTGGAAGAAATAACCAGACATACAAAAACTTTTACCTCAAATGAATTTGATAATATCCTAAAGTCCACATTAGACATCGAAGGACAAAATGTTGGAACAATTGTTATAAATATCAAAGAAAAGAGTGTTATGCCTGTTTCTAGCAAAAAACAAACGAGTAAACTAAACTTTTTTGGTGAAAGCAAAGATCTTTCAACGCGAACTTCGCTTGGCAAAAGATGTCATTCCCTCAAAAAACTTGATGGGAATAAAAATGAGGATAAGAACCAGAAAAACACGACTTCAACAGAAAAACTAATATCTTCTTTGATTCCCAAGAAAACTAGTAATGGCGAAATAAATCTTGCAGAAAAAAAAGTTTTTACCAAAGAATCGTCTTTAAATGAAAATTCTACTGCCCAAAAAACTAAGAAGCGAAAGATCATAAAAAAGAATATGGATATTGGCTCTTCGCCTATTTCGCCATTCGAACAACAACCGGAACTATTCATCAAGGAATCAGATGAGGGGGGAGGAATTGAACTAACAGAAATTGACAATAGTACAGAAAAAAGCTTTAATTCGATATTTAACAAAGCCAAAAAAACTCTTGAAGATCTGAAAAGAAGCTCTTTTTCATCAGATAAAATCTCATTGATTTCAAAACTCAAAATCAAAAAAGCTAACGACAACATCAAAGACATGTCTTTTAATAATAGTGTTTCGTATCCTTCTAAACCATCTAAAGAAACCAAGAAAAAAGAACATCTTGAAACAGAAAAAAGTAAAATCAAAGAAGAAAAGGATCTTATGCGATCAAAAAATCGAAAAATTAGAGAAAAAGAAGAAGAAATTTTTGAAAAAAAATATCAAGATAGAGTCTCTTCCTTTGAAAGTACTCTAAGGAAAATTAGCAAAAAAATTCAACCTTTTGATTTTAAAGGTACTTTTGAAAAAATAAGGTCATTCCTTGAAAAAATGTTCAAAAAAATATCCTCGTTTATTACCTTAATCTTTGAAAAATTACAATCCTCAGACAAAAAAGGCTCTACTGAAATGGATAAGTCCACCTATGAATATAGTGAAACCAAAGAGAAACTTTCGTTCAAAGATAGGATTTCAAGCGCACAAAAATATCTCAAAAAATCAACAGCTCCTGTTTTAACATCCATAAAGGAAAGAGATTGGGAAATTGGGAAAAAAAGACTATTTAGGTTACTTAAAAAACACAAAAAGATTCTTCTTATTTCTGCACTTGTCTTGTTTTTTATCTTGATTGTGATCTTTCTTTTGACTCTGAGAAAAGAGCCAGTAGCAGCAATTATTAAACCCGAAATCACAAAAGTTGAACCATCTAATCTACAACTAGCTAACAAAGTAGACTCGACTGAAATAGCAAACCTTGAATCTAAGGTTATTTCCCTAACTGGCGATAAAGATGAAATTTTTGCATACACAAACAATGGAAAGTTTTTCCGACTAAATGTGACCAATAATAAGTTAGAAGAAATAGCACTCAAAAATAGCGTTAGAAATATAAAAACACTTGTTTCAATGCCAACCTTAAGATTGATCTTCCTAATCTCGGAAAAAAATGTCTTCTCCTATAGTCCCGTAATGAATAGATTAACTGATGTAAATATTAAAATACCAAACAACATTTCAATTGGTGGCGCAGGAGTATACCTTCAATATCTATACGTTCTAGACAAAAACTCCCGAAATATCTATCAATTTCCAAGAAAACCAGGTGGTTTTTATAATCCAAAAGCAAGAATCGCCAATCAAGAATTCTTCTCTTCTGCTGCTGATTTAGCTGTAGATGATTCATTATTAGTAGCCTCCGAAAAAGGAGAAATTCAACAATATTTTGAAGGAAAATTAAAAACATCACTAAAGTTAAAAGCTTCTGATACAAACAAATTAAAAATTGTGGACATTGAAACAAACACGAAACCAAATACTATTTATGCCTTAGACTCTCAAAATGGTGTTTTGTTTAAGATCTCCAAAAACAATCCTGAGAAACAAAAAATGTTCTTCAACAAAAACTTTATTGAAGCTCAAAATTTTTGGGTAAATGAAAAACAAGACAGAGCTTTTGTTAGCACAAAGGAAGGTAAAGTCCTTAGAATTTCAGTTAATTAAAAGCGCCTAGAACATTTCTTGTTAGGATTTCCAAGTGATCCTTCTTCCGAAAAAAAATAAACAAAAAAACTCAGGAAATTTACTGAGTTTTTTTGTTTATTTATTCAATGTATTTTTGTTCTAGTTTTCAAACTTAGGAATCTCAACGTCATCTGCTATAAGTTCAGGTCTCTCTTCTGCTTGTGTAACTTTCATAATATCCCTATCAATCTTCCCAAGTTCCTTGTTGGAGTGATTGTAATGGTTTACTGTTGTTTTCAATGTATTTCCAAGCTTTTCATGATAAGCAACGTACTGATCAAGATGTTTTCCTAGTTTTTCAACATTCTTTTGTATTTCTTTTGCAGACTCCTCAATCTCAAGAGCTCTGAGTCCTTGCAAAACGGTCTGTAGATATGCCAGAAAAGAAGTTGGTGAAACAATAATCACATGCTTATCTTTAAATGCATATTCAATCAAATCTCGCGAAAAAACTTGTGAGTTACCAACCTTATTAATCAATAGATCATAGTAGATTGCCTCTGAAGGAATGAACATAAAGGCAAAATCAACGGTATTCTCTCCTGACTTTACATATTTAGAAGTTTCATCAATTCTATTCTTCAAATCTTGTTTGAATTGTTTTTCAAGAACAGTCCTCTGATCTTGTTCGGTGCAGTTTAAAAGTTTTTCATATGTTTCCAAGGAAAACTTTGAATCTATTGGAACAATCTTTTCTTTCACAAACACAACAGCATCAACAATCGTTCCGTCATCAAAACCATATTGCATTTGATAGCTATTTGGTGGTAAAACATTCTTGAGAGTTTCCTCCAAAAAATATTCGCCAAGCACACCTCTTTGCTTTGGATTCTTTAAAATATCTTGTAAATTCTTAAGTTGCGAGGAAAAATCCATCACTTGGCGATTTGTTTCATCAAGCTTTATCATGCTTTCAGTAACACCCAAAAGCTGTTTGTTAATCATATTGATCTGACCTTGATTCTCTTTTGAAATATCTTGTATAACTCGAATATTTTCACTCGATTGACTCCTTGAAATTGTATTAGACTCAGAAAGTCTCCTGTCTAATTCCTGCTTGTTATCAGCTAAACGTCGATCCAATGTATGAATGACTTGGCCCATTTGTTGCTGTAGCATAAGTAGTTCTTTCCCCTTGTCCTCACTTTGGACATTTGAAAGCTTTTTATTAAGAAAAAATGTCAAACCAACAAAACCAATTATCAATAAAATCACAACTATAATTATCTCCAAACTCATCTTTTAACTTTAATCTTTATGTGCTTTAACTGTAGCTTTTATTCTCTCAAAATCATTATCGATTTCAGTTTGGATTTTCTTTAGAATTGAGTCTTTATTTTCATCTCTAAAAATGTGCTTAAACCTCCCCTGCATTCCATAGAATTCTTCAATTGATTTTCTTTCTTTTGGTTCATAGGAAAGTTTATACTTCCCATTTTCAACTTCATATAAAGGCCAAAAGTTTGCTTCTGTGCCTAGTTTTGCTACGTCAAAAGTTTTACTAGGTGGAAATTTCCAGAGTGCAACACAAGGAGAAAATACCAAAATGAACTTTGGACCCTTTATTTTCAAAGCTTTCTTAACTTTATCTTTGAAATCTTGCAAAAAACCAATATTAGCAGTTGCTAAATATGGAACATGATGTCCAGCGACAATTGCCATAATATCTTTACGTCGTCTCTCTTTTCCAAAAGACTCCTTACCAAAAGGAGTTGTTTGTGTACTAGCACCCATTGGAGTCCCTCCACTTCTTTGATTCCCTGTGTTCATATAGGCCCCATTATCGTAACAAACATACAAAAAATCATGCCCTCTTTCCAATGCACCAGAAAGTGCCTGGAATCCAATATCATAAGTTCCCCCATCTCCACCAAAAGCGATTACCTTAACTTTTTTGCTAACTTTCTTTTGTTTACTCAAAGATTTAACTGCAGCTTCAATCCCAGAAGCAGTTGCTCCTGCATTGCCAAATACACTATGAATATACGGGATTCTCCAAGAAGTATTTGGGTAAATCGTTGAAGTAACTTCCATACATCCAGTTGCATTCGTAACAACAATTGGATCATCAGTAGCATCCAAAACAGTCCTCACGACAACCCCAATCGGACAACCAGCACAAGTTGTAGCTGCTGTAAATTTTTGTTTTTTATTTTTATTAGTCATATTAAAATTCTAAAAACTTATTTTAAATTTCTGCTCACGATTATTACATTAGATATTCCGGAACTTCCTTGTTGGTAAATAGTTCTTCAATTTGCTTTTCAAAAACATCTCTACCTCCAAGTCCATAAACAACGCTTTTCACTTCCTTCCCTGTAGCATGTTCAATCTCAGTTGCTAAAATTTGTTTTGTGCCAAATGCTAGGTTTCTATCCATTACAATAATATTCGAAACACCTCTTAGAGCTTTTTTTACAGCTTCATATGGAAATGGTCTGAACATACGAATTTTCAATAATCCTATATTTTCTCCATCATCTCTTAAATTATCAACTGTATCTTTAATAGTTCCGCAAACGCTCCCCATTGCAACAATAACTTTATTCGCATCTTCGGTTCGATATTCTTCTACAAAAGAATATTCTCTGTTTGATATCTTAGCGAACTGATCTGCAACTTCCTGAAAAATAGCAGGTACTTCGTTCATTGTATCTTGAACTTGTTTTCTAAATTCGAAATATGCATTTGGAAGAGCAACAGGTCCAAATGTTTTAGGATGCTCAAAGTCGAAAAGATTGTCTCGTGGAATATATTCACCAATAAAATGTTGTATTATCTTATCCTCAAGCAACTCAATGTTTTCAACGCTATGTGAAACAAAAAATCCATCCATATTCGTAGCGACCGGCAAAAAAGCTTTCTCTGCAATTTTGGTTGCAATAAACATATTATCATAAGCTTCTTGGGCTGTTTCTGCAAAAAGTTGAACCCAACCAAGATCTCTCATCACCATTGCATCAGAATGATCTCCATGGATATTAATTGGTCCAGAAATCGCACGGTTTGAAACTGCCATAACAATTGGTAAACGCATCGAAGAAACAACTGGCAAAACTTCAAACATATACATAATCCCCTGTGAACTTGAAGCTGTCATCGTTCTTGCTCCACAGGCAGCAGAACCAATACAAGCGCTCATTGCACTGTGCTCTGATTCTACAGTTACAACCTCAGTCTTAACTCTTCCATTTGCTTTTTGCTTAGCAAAATATTCTATAATCGGCGTTTGCGGAGTTATAGGATACATCGCAACAACATCTGGGTTGATTTGTCGCATAGCCTCACCGACAGCATAGCCACCAGTAAGAGCAATTTTTTTTGTTTTTGTGTTCATTTCTATATTCAAAAATAAATCAATTTAACTAACTATTTCTTCTTCAAATTTTCAATAACTTCACTAAAATTAAAACATTCTATATCTGCTACATCAACAACTTTTTGCCTGCTTACATTTTCCGAAAAAGCAATAAATTTTTCAGCGCCACCATTTCTTCTGATTTCATAATCAGTCCAACCATCACCAACTACAGTTATATTTTTCAATTTCAATGCTTCTACTGCCTTAGTTTTTCCTCCATCCTGCGCAAGAAAACACTCTGAATCAACACCAACAACTTTATCATTTTCAAATATAAATTTATTAGCTAGCACATTCTTCGGTAAAATTCCAAAATCCTGTACTATCGGTAAAATATAATCCAAAAATCCACCGGAGATTACATATAGATTCTTATTATTTTCTTTAAAAAAATCTTTATTATCTAGAAACGACTTTGTTATATTTTCCTTTATATCTACAATAAGCTTATCAATATGCTTTTGCTTTACACTAAAAAGTTCCAATCTGGATTGCAGTGATGCTGGAAAAGAAATTTCGCCTAACATCCCTTTGTTTGTGATGGCTTCAATTTCCCTTGCCTTCTGCTCCTTGTTTGGATCATGCTCCAAAGCAATCTTTGCTAATTCATCTAAGGCTTCTGTTTTGATAAAAGTACTATCAAAATCAATCACTAAATTAAATTTGCAACAGATTTCTTCCATCTTTTCTTCTTTATTTATTTCTGAACGTCACTAATTTCAATTGCCGCAACAGGACAAACATTCTTACAAATTCCACAGCCTTTGCAAAATTCTGGATCGATTACTGCAACCATCTTTCCTTTAATTTTTTTCATCATAATCGCACTTTCGGGACAATGTTGAACGCATTGCGTACAACCAATACATTTTTTTCCAACAGTGAAAATTGAGTTCTTCCAATCTCCGATATTAGGATAGTTTGCTGGATTATTTTCAATAATAGCTCCAAACTCCTTACCTAACTTGCTATCACCCCCCTTTTTTATTTTTCTGAAATGATTGCTTTTTGTTTTTTTTATTTGCGTCATTTTTTAACCATTCAAATTTTAATAGAGCCTAAAAGCCATTTCGATAGCTTTTATATTCTTATCTGTCTTTTCCTTGCCAACTTTCTTTTCATATTTAGCACGAAAAACACTTATGATATCATCGATCTTAACAATATCGGTCACAAAAGCAAACTTGCCTAAGATAACCGTATTAGGACGATCCTCACCAATCACTTCCAAACTCATACCACTAGCATCAACAGGGATTATATTACCTTCAAACTTAAGCTTCTTTTTCAATTCGTCTTTAGGTTTTTGCGAATTTATGATTAAAGCTTCGGTTCCTGTTACATTTTTCGTAACATCAATAACATTTGCAATTGTTTCATCCAAGACTAAGACACAATCTGGATCAATCACAGGCTCTCTTGTTCGAATTGGCTTATTTGATATTCTCACAAAAGCTCTCATCGGTGCACCAGTTCTTTCTGGTCCAAAATTTGGAAAAGCTTGTACAAACTTACCTTTACAAATAGCTGCTTGTACAAGGATTTCCGCAGTCGTTTTAGCTCCCTGACCTCCACGGCCATGGATAACTATCTCGTATTTGTTTTTGTTTTTCATAATTCCCGGAGGAATAAATTATTATTATTGAACTTTTACTTTTTCATCTTCTTCATGTGAAACCTCTTTTGATTCTTCGTCTTCGTCTATATCTTCAGAATCTTTATCCAATTCCCTTTGAATCATTTCATTAATCTCCATAGCTGAAAGTACTCCACTTGAAAATTGTGTACTGATAAAAGTTGCAGGAGCACCAGCTATACCAATTTCATTGGCTTGATCTACATCTTCTTCGATAAGAGCTTCTGATGTCTTCTCATCCATACATTTATTGAACTTATTTGCATCAAGTTTCAAGTCTCTAGCATATTTCTTGAATTTAGCTGTGCCTTCAGTGTCTTGCCAATCTTTTTGAAATTCATATAACAGTTCTCCCATTTCCCAAAATTTATCTTGGTCCTGAGCACATCTAGCTGCCATAGCAGAATTCTTACCCTGCAAATGAAAACTTAGTGGAAAATCTTTATATACGAGAGAAACTTTGTCTGATCCAAAAGATTCTACTGTTTCTTTAATATTTTTGAAATGCTCTCCACAATATGGACATTGGAAATCAGAGAAAACAATCACTTGAGTTTTCGCATCTTTATTCCCCAAAACAGCATCCTTTTCAAAAACTTCTGGTGTCTGCAGATATTTTCCAACAGGAACACCTAATCCAGCAGAGTTCAAAACGAAAGAACCATTCTTCTCAGCAAATACAACTCTACCCTCTCCTTGAAAAAACTTAGTTTCTTCAATTTCGTTTGAAAAGAAATATGTTGGCAACGCTTTTACATCATATGCTTCAACAAGAGCCTTTCCGTCTTCTGATTCTACATCAATGCTATTCACAACCATAGTTGGAATGTAATCCCTTAACCACAATAAAACTTCCTTTGGATCACAGCCTTTACAACTTTCCATTTCTTCATCACTCACAGTAAGAACTTTCACATCAATAGCTGGCTCATCAAAAGCCACCCAAGTCTTATCACCGTTAACCAAAACTTCAGAATTATCAAGAGCTCGCTTGGAAAAACCATCTCCACTCATAAACTGAAAAACATCCACAAAAAAACTACCGATTGCAATACCAGTAAGCAATATAACTGCAGCTACAAGATTTTTCATCTTCTTCTGTGACTCTTCCACTTGATCAAGTTCTGCTAACGTCGCTTGCCCTGCAACTTCTTCTTCCTTACTTTTTGTTTCCTCTTTTGTTGCCTTAACTGCAACTTTTTTATCTACTTTTTCTTCTTCTTTTTTCTCTTTTACTTCCTTTTCTTTTTCAACAACAATCTCTTCTTTTAAAACTTTTGAAACCTTCTCCTCAATTTTTGCTTCTTCTACTTCCTTTATTTCCTTCTTCACATGTCCCTTGTTTTTCTTTTTTTTCTTTGACATATCTTTTAATTACTTTTGAAAATACGTTAATTATAGATCACTTTCTTCACCATCAGCATCAGCATCAGCATCAGCATCAATATCATCGTCTTCTGCTTCCCCCTCTTCCAAGTCTTCTTCATTGGTTTTACCAATTTCAGTCAACATATAATTTCCTCTTGTTTTCTCCAACCGAGGATCATTTGCACCCATAACTATTGATTTTGTAGCTTGTGTTTTGATTACAAGCCCCAATAGAAAACCAGCTACAAATAAAGAAATTATCCTAACATCAACATACTGAAAAAAACCTTCTTTTTCAGTAGTATCTGTTTTCCTTAAAGAAATTTCTTTCTGTTGCTTTTTTTCTTCCCATGGTATTTTGACTTCTCCCCCCTTTTTTTCCTTGTTTTCCATATATTTGTTCTCTAGAATTATCGCCTCCTACAATCCATACCTTTTACTTAAATTTAACATATACATTTTACTTTTACAACCTTGACAAATACCCTATATTAAGCTTTACTTACTTGAGTTTGTTATTATTCGCAAAAATAATAACAAGTAAAAATCACTTATTTTGAAACATTTGAGAATAGATTTTTTTTCAAGTATAATAGAAAAGTGAAGAACTCATCATAATAACAAAACATATATAGGTTGTGTTGCGATATATCACAACACAATATTTTTTAATTTTACAACAAAAAAATGACAGCTACCCAAAGAAGACTCTATTTATTGGTTTTTGTAATCCTTTTCTTTATAACAGCACCTGTACTCGTCCTTTTCACAAAAGGATATCGCTTTGACACGGTAAATAATATCTTTGTTTATAGTGGATCAGTAACAATAAAAAGTGTGCCCAGAGATATTGAAGTCCTTGTTGACGGAAAGAAAAAGAGAAAAAGTCAATTAAATGTAATAAACGGATCTTACACTATCAACGGAATACGTCCTGGAAAACACACTGTTACATGTAAAAAAGAAGGTTACACGACTTGGACTAAAGAAATAGATGTTCATTCTGGTATTTCAACAGAATTTTGGAACGTCCTGCTTCTCCCAACTTCTAATTTTGAAGAAAAATCTTTTACAACTGAAAATATAGAGCAGTTCTTCTTATCACCGAGAAACAACAATGAGGTTGTAATCTTTTCAAAACAAGATGATAAAAGTATTGTGTCACTTCTAAACACCCAAGATGATTCATTAGAGAAAATATACGAAACATCTGAGTTCTCTTTTTTAGCTCAAAATAAAAAAGAAAATGTAGAATGGAGCAGCGACAACAAAAGAATTCTAATCCCATTTCTAACGAAGGATGGTGAGAAAACTTTTGTCATAGCAAAAGTAGATGAGGAAAATTTAGAAGACTTAGTTATCTTAGATAATCTTTTCGAAGAAAAAGTAGAGAAAGAAGAAATAAGCAAAAATGCCAAAACAATAGCACCGATAGAAGAAGTCTCCGCTTCTTCTATGGCACCTAAGCCAAATAGCAATACTACTAGCAAGGAAGTCGTTTCGAACACCAAAACAAAGGAAGCTCTTACCACAAAAAAAAAGAAAGACTCTTCAAAAGAAGCAACGATTGAGGACATGGAAAAAACACAATTCAAACAAGTTCGTTGGATGTTTAATAAAAACGATGAGTTAGTTGTGCTAACGAAAGATCATCATCTCTTCTATATAAATATCGAAAAACCAGAAGAAAAAATATTGTTAGACAAACAAGTTGGTGGTTTTGATTTTGCGGGAAACAGAATCTATTATTTTCATCTAGTAGATAACTCAATTTGGGAAGTTAAAAACACAGACATTGAGAATAAAAAACAAATTGCCAGTCTCCTAACGATTACTGACAAAGACTCTTTTGTAAAAATGGTTACCTATGACCAATACAGAATCGCGCTTATCACACAAGATCACAAACTCTTCCTCTTCAATTATGAGAAAGAAGAATGTGAGGTTTCGATTAAAGAACTTTCCAATAATACTCAAGATATTCAATTCTCCGATGATGGGAAAAAACTACTATATTGGAGTGATAATGAAATTTGGTACACAATGCTAAGAGACTGGGAAGTTCAACCAACCAGAGAGAAGGGTGAGAAATTCCTAATCACAAGATCATCGATTCCAATCAAAAATGTTCAATGGATTGAGGATTATGAGAATATTTTCTTTACTATGGGAAACACTATCAAGTCATCTGGAATTGACGTTAGAGATCACATTGCAATCATAAACGTTCAGAAAAGTTCGCAAGAAATCATTGACAGAGATGTCCTTTATGACAAAAACACTCAGCTTCTCTACTCCAAAAAACCAGTAGAAGGAAAAAACGAGTTCAAACTATACAACGTTAAACTTATTGATAGAGGAAACTTCTTAGGACTATAGAAGAACTCCAAACAAAAAAACTTCCTTGTCATAGCAATATGACAAGGAAGTTTTTGCAAAACCATAGATTATCTAGACTTGTCCGATTTCATTTTCATTTCCTCTTTTATATTATTTCTTTGTCATAATTTTTTTCATCATAGACAATCCATCACCTACATTCGACATAGAAACTTATTAGCAAATATTTCACAGTTTCAAAAAATGGATATTTAAATATCCATTTTTTGAAACTCCTATATAGGTTAGGGTCTTGCTTACTTTAGCAGATAAAATATGCTAAAGTATCAAGCAATGAAGCCAAAAAACAAGTATTTAAACCATACACACCTTTCTGAGCGTAAATTCAAGGAAATTTTGAAGTATTTCTGTGCAGACGAAACAGCCTTAAAAACAACTTTCTACACAAAGAATAATAG
>Ga0209633_10002385_pt1 | contig 18159 bp, 17 predicted proteins | sample Cruoilmetagenom1_FD_187290 | JGI IMG/M metagenome (GOLD analysis project Ga0209633, IMG submission 187290) | Oil polluted marine microbial communities from Coal Oil Point, Santa Barbara, California, USA - Sample 1 (SPAdes) (version 2) | ecosystem: Environmental > Aquatic > Marine > Oil seeps ... | reverse complement strand
TCTTTTCGCCTAAAGCGCTTCCGCGCCGGCGATGATTTCAATCAGTTCGGTGGTAATCTGCGCCTGACGGGCGCGGTTATATTGCAAGTTCAGCTTGTCGATCATTTCCCCGGCGTTTCGGGTCGCGTTGTCCATCGCAGTCATCGACGCGGCCTGTTCCGAGGCGACATTTTCCAATAGCGCGCGAAAGACCTGCACCGCCACATAACGCGGCAGGAGCGCGCGGAGGATCTCGTCTTCATCGGGCTCATAGTCGTAGACCGCGCCTTTAAGGTCCGGCGGCTGGACGCCCTCAGGCGCGACCGCCGGGATAATCTGTTGCGGCGTCGGAATTTGCGTGATGACGTTTTTGAATTTGCCGTAGAAAAGCGTCGCGATGTCAAACTCTTCGCCTTTGAACATCGTCAGCACTTTTTCAGCGATGTCGTGGGCCTCCCCAAAACCGACCTGCTTGACGTCAACGAAATTCGTCTTCCAGACAATGAGATCGCTATAAAGGCGTTGCAGCTGATCGTTGCCCTTGCGGCCAACGGTAATGATTTTGACCGTTTTGCCCTCGCCCTGAAGCCTGACGATATGCTCACGCGCAAGCCGCACAATCGAGGAGTTAAAGCCGCCGCACAAACCTTTATCGGCCGTCGCGACAATCAGAAGATGGGTATCATCCTTGCCGGTGCCGGCCAGAAGCCGCGGCGCATTGGGGTTGCCCTCAGCGCTCGCCGAAAGATTGGCGAGCACCGCCTCCATCCGCTCCGTATAGGGACGGGCCTCAGTCGCGCGCTCTTCCGCCCGGCGCAGCTTCGCCGCGGCGACCATCTGCTTCGCCTTGGTGATCTTCTGCGTCGACTTGACGGAGGTGATCCGAGTTTTGAGGTCTTTAAGGTTCGCCACTGATTAAAGCCCTTACTTAGGCAAAGCTTTTTGAAAACGCATCAAGCGCTTCGGTGAGTTTTTTCTCGTTAGCCTCATCCAGCTTGCCGCTATCGCGGATCGCTTTGAGGATGTCGCCGTGATCGGCGTGAAGCTTCCGGACCCACTCGGCTTCGAATTCCTGAACGCGCGCTTTCTCAATATTGTCGAGATAGCCTTGCGTCCCGGCAAAGATCACGCAGACCTGTTCTTCGACCTGTAACGGCGAGAACTGGCCCTGTTTCATCAGCTCGGTGAGGCGGTCGCCGCGATTGAGGATCTTTTGCGTTGTCGCATCAAGGTCGGAACCGAACTGGGCGAAGGCCGCAAGCTCGCGATATTGCGCCAGCTCGCCTTTAATCTTGCCGGCGACCTGTTTCATCGCCTTGATCTGCGCGGCGGAACCAACACGGCTCACCGACAGACCGACATTCACCGCCGGGCGAATGCCCTGGAAGAAGAGGTCCGTTTCAAGGAAGATCTGACCGTCGGTGATCGAAATCACATTGGTCGGAATATAGGCCGACACGTCGTTCGCCTGCGTCTCAATGATCGGCAGCGCGGTCATCGACCCGGCGCCATTGTCTTCATTGAGCTTGGCCGCGCGCTCCAAAAGACGCGAGTGAAGATAGAAGACGTCGCCCGGATAAGCCTCGCGCCCCGGCGGACGGCGAAGCAGGAGCGACATCTGGCGATAGGCGACCGCTTGCTTGGAAAGATCATCATAGATGATCAGCGAATGCATGCCGTTGTCGCGGAAATATTCGCCAATGGCGCAGCCGGCGAACGGCGCCAGGAACTGCAGCGGCGCAGGCTCTGAGGCTGTCGCGGCGACGACGATGGAATATTCCATCGCGCCATTGTCTTCCAGCGTCTTGACGATCTGCGCCACTGTCGAGCGCTTCTGGCCGATCGCGACATAGACGCAGTAAAGCTTTTTCGATTCATCATCCGAGGCGTTGATGTCTTTCTGGTTGAGGATCGCATCGACGCAGATCGCGGTCTTGCCGGTCTGACGGTCGCCAATCACAAGTTCGCGCTGGCCGCGGCCGATCGGGATCATCGCATCGATCGCCTTGATGCCGGTCTGCATTGGTTCGTGCACAGATTTGCGTGGCAGGATGCCCGGCGCCTTGACGTCTACCAGCCGACGCTCGGTCGCATCGATCGGGCCCTTACCGTCAATCGGATTGCCGAGCGGGTCAACAACGCGGCCGAGAAGGCCTTTGCCCACCGGCACGTCGACGATCGCTTTCGTCCGCTTGACCGTATCGCCTTCCTTGATTTCGCGGTCTTCGCCGAAGATCACGACGCCGACATTGTCGGCCTCAAGGTTGAGGGCCATCCCTTTTACGCCATTGGCGAATTCGACCATCTCGCCGGCCTGAACATTGTCGAGGCCGTAGATGCGGGCGATGCCGTCACCGACGCTTAGCACCTGACCGATCTCGGATACTTCGGCGTCCTTGCCGAAATCCTTGATCTGTTGCTTCAGGATGGAGGAAATTTCTGCGGCGTTGAGCTCCATGTGATTCAAGCCTCTTTCATCACTGTTCTTAAACGGTTGAGTTTGGTGCGGAGAGATGAGTCGATCATCTGTGAACCGATCTTGACGATCAGCCCGCCGAGCAAGTCGGGATCGACGCTTGTCTCCAGATTGACGGCCTTGCCGACCATCGATTCAATTTCAAGACGCAGGGCCTTGACCTGATCTTCGCTCATCGCCGCTGCGGAAACCGCTTCGACTGAAACCTCGCCCCGATGGGCGGAGGCGAGGCTCGCGAAGGCGCGGATCATCCCTTCCAGCGCGAACAGGCGCCGGTTGGTTGCAACCAACTTTAAAAAGTTCGTCGTCAGCACGCCGAAGCCCGCCTTTTCCGCCAGCGCCGTCAGCGCATTGATCTGGTCGGCGCGGTCATAAACGGGGCTTTTCAGAAAGTCCTTGAGGTCTGCAGAAGCGTTGATTGAAGCCTTCAGCGCCTTCAGTTCGCCTTCGACAGTTTCAAGCGCGCCCGCCTCGTTCGCGAGATCAAACAGCGCCGCTGCATAGCGCCCGGCGACGCCGGTAGTCGGTGCAAGATCGCGGGACAATTTCGCGCATAGCTCCTGTTACGAAATACGCCGCAGAAAGCAGCGCACAAACCATTGATATCACTAACGATTAGAGCGCCGGACAGGCCTATCGGCCAGCGCCCCTTTTAAGATCGCGCGAGGGGGTAGCATGGGCCTCGCGGCAACGCAACAATCAGGGCTGCGGCGGAATGGCAAATCCAACTAGACGCTGCCTCGAAACGCAATTTGCTTGTGTGAGGCCGACGGTTTCGCAGCCGAGCCTAGAACTCATAACCAAGGCGAAAGCCGAGATGATCAAGCCCCTCATTCTCCCGGCAGAGGCCTGCGTTTGAGATGTGCGACCAGGAGAACATCGCGTTGAAGCGGTCATTGATACGGTAACCAACGTCGCCGTTGATGCGGAAAACAGCGCGGCAGCCGAAAAACAGCGTGCTGGAGAGACGGTTTGCATCCGCGACGGGATCGAAATCATCGGTCTCACCATTGTGGATCGCGCCGCCCCCGCCGCCCGAAACAAAAAAACGCGGATGCAAATTAAACCGCCACTCGAGGCCGGCGTAAATATGGCTGGTTGCGTCGGAATCCGTCGCGACGGTGGCGCCGGCGAGCGGTCGCGGTGATCCCGCAAATGACAAAAATTCAGGCGAGGCAAAAACGATCTCGGCGTTCAAGCCGACGCCGTCTTCCCTGTTATTTCCCGGTCCGCAGCAACTTTGCGCCAGGACGCCGCCGCGCACTTCTTCAATGTTTACTTCGGCGCGGACCGAAAGGGGCGCCGCAGCAATCAGGATGGCGAGTGCAATCGCCCCTCGATGAACCGACATCAAAATACCCCCCGCATGGATAAGACCGACTCAATATTAGACAGCTATAATGCGAACCGGGCGTTTAGGCCAATAGCCGGCGCCCTAACACCCCAAGAGCCCAGGCTCGCTAAAGAAAGGAATAAGGATCGATATCGACAACGCGCCGGATCGAGCCCTTGACTTTGACTTGGGCGATCCAGGTTTTGATATAGCGCTGGATGTCGATGTTGCGGCGCGCTTTCACCAGAAAGCGGATCCGCGCCTCGCCGCGCAGCCGGTAGATCGGAGCTGGCGCCGGGCCCCAGACCTCAACCCCTTCCGCGGGCGGCGCCGCCGCGCGGTGGGCCTGCGCACAAGCCTGCAACGCTCGCTCATCGCGCCCACGCAGAATAATAGCGCCAAGCCGCCCATAAGGCGGAAAGCCGAGATCGCGCCGGCTTGTCGCCTCGGCCGCCAGGAACCCGTCCCGCTCGCCGCTGACAAGCGCGGTCAACACTGGCGCCCTGATCTGATAGGTCTGCAGCAAGGCGCGACCCGGTTTCACATCGCGGCCGGCGCGCCCCGTTACCTGGCTGAGAAGCTGGTAGGTACGCTCCGCCGCCCGGAGATCGCCGCCGGAAAGGCCGAGATCAGCATCGACAACGCCGACAAAGGTGAGGTTCGGAAAATGATGACCTTTCGCTGCGACTTGCGTGGCGATCAGAATATCGATCTCGCCGGAGCGCATCGCCTCCAGGATCTCGCGCATCGCGTGTGCGCTCCAAGCCGTATCCGACGACAGGATGCTGATCGCCGCATCGGGCCAGCGCGCGCGCGCCTCTTCGGCGACCCGCTCAACCCCGGGCCCGCAAGGGGCTAGCGAATCCACCGCTTTGCAGGCGGGGCACGCAGACGGCTTCGGCATTGAAAAACCGGTGTGATGACATACGAGCCGATTCTCGAAGCGATGCTCCACAAGCATCGTGTCAGAATTCGGCGCAGTCATTTTGTGCCCGCAACGCCGGCACAGGGTCAGCGGCGCGTAGCCGCGGCGATTGAGAAACAGAAGCGATTGTTCGTTTGCGGACAATGCCGCGTCCACCGCATCGACCAGCGGCGGCGAGAGCCAGCGCCCGGGCTCAGGCGGAGTCTCGCGCATATCTACAAGGGCGATCTCCGGCAGCGCCGCGCCAGCGAAGCGCGACGCCAGGCCGACAGCATTATAACGCCCCTCATCGACATTAACGACCGTCTCCAGTGACGGCGTCGCCGAGGCGAGAATGACAGGAAAGCCAGCACGCGCGCCTCGGGCCACCGCAAGATCGCGGGCGTGATAGATAACGCCATCGCCCTGTTTATAGGCGTTATCATGCTCTTCATCGACGATGATCAACTTGAGGTTCTGGAAAGGCAGGAACAGCGCCGAGCGTGCGCCGACGACAAGCCGGGCAGAGCCTTCCGCGACACGCCGCCAACTGCGCCGGCGCGCGGCGCTCGTCAGTTCTGAGTGCCATGGCGCGGGCGCCGCGCCAAAGCGTTCCTCAACCCTTTTGAGGAAGGGCAGGGTCAGCGCGATCTCCGGAATTAAGATCAGCGCCTGCGCCGAGGGATCTTGCGCAAGCGCGGCTGCAACCGCTTCGAGGTAAACCTCGGTTTTGCCCGACCCTGTAACGCCATCGATCAAGATCGTTGCGTGGCGGCCCTCGCTGATATGCCGATCGATCTCCCGCGCGGCAAAAATCTGATCATCGGAAAGATCGTGCCCCTTGCGCTGCAAATCCGGTTCGGCAAAGGGCGGGTCCGGATCAATTTCGACACGCCGCAAGGCGCCATGATCGCAAAGCCCGCGCACCACAGCATCGCTGACGTCGGCTTTCGCGGCGAGCTCAGCGGCGGCGGCCGGTTCATCGCCGGCGGCGGCGAGCACCGCCTCGCGCTGCGGCGTCATTCTTGAAGGGCGCGCCCCGGCGAGCACATAGCCGGTCTGTTTTGCCGGCACGGCAAGGCCGTCGCCGGATCGCATCACCATCCGGAGCACGGACCCCAGGGGAAACATCGTGTAGCGCGCGGTCCAGGCGATAAAATCGATCATATCCGCGCTGAGAGGCGGCGCGGGCGCGACCTCGCTGATGGTCTTGAGCTTGCCTGCCGGGGCGCCCTCGCCCGCCTCGCCCTCGCCGGCGACGCCCCAGACAACGCCATAGACCTCCCGCGGGCCAAACGGGGCGCGCACGAAGGCGCCGGGCTCAACCTCTACCCCAGGGGGTAGTAGATAATCATAGGCTTTGAAAAGCGGTAGCGGAAACAACACCTTGACGCGCGAAGGCGGGGGTCCGGAAAAATCTTCAGAGATTTTAGAGACGGTCATGCTAGCTCGTGCTTGATCCCGGCGTCAGTTTCGGCTGAATTACCGCCTCTTCTTTGGTAAATTGCAGGCAAAGCGCAATGCGTATCTTTCTATTTTTCGTTTTCATCACCTGCATCAGCGCCACCGGCGCCAACGCAAAATACTCGCTCTGCAACAAAACCAGCTATGCGCTCTCCGCCTCGGTCGGCTATATTGACGGCGACCGGCTGGCCACCCGGGGCTGGTGGCGGCTGCGCCCCGGCCAATGCAAGGTTGTTCTCACCGAGCAGACCAATCCGGGCCGATATTTCGTCTATGCAGAGGCGATCCCCGGCCATAAGGGCGATTTGCGCACATGGTCTGGAGACACGCCCCTTTGCGTTGAGAATTTCGGCTTTTTCAATCTTCGCAACCAGGAAGTCTGCCGTGACGATCCCTTGCGCCAGCGCAAATTCTTCGATGTCGACGTCACCGACGACGCCGGGGGCAATTGGCAGACGGATTTTGCCGAGGCCAGCAACTACACTGTCTATTCCGCGGAAGTCGCGGGCGTTCAGCGGCTCCTTAGCGATACCGGCGCCAACATAAAGCGGATCGACGGCGCCATGGGCCGCGAGACCCAGCGCGCGCTCTCCGTCTTTCGCAAGGAAAAGGGCCTCACCGAATCCAGAAGCATCGATGATGAGCTCATCGACGCACTGATCGAGGAGGCAAACGCCGATGAAGCAAAGCTCGGGTTTTTCTACTGTAACAAAACCGACAATTCGGTCTGGAGCGCGGTTGCCGAGCCGGAGGATGAAGACAGCTATCGCTCACGGGGCTGGTGGAAGCTTGAGCCCGGCGATTGCGCGAAAATCATCAAAGGCGAATTAGAGCACGACCATTATTATATTTATGGCGCGACCGAAGAAAGCCTGAACGAACGCCGGATCAACAATGGCGAGAAAGCATTCTGCATCAACGCGGTTATGTTCAGCGCCAAGAATGACCTCACCTGCGCCGATCAGGATCTCGACGAAGCAATGTTCCGCCGGATCGAAATCGGCGGCTCGCCGTCAGCGACTTTTGACTTTCTGCCAGAAATGTTTACGCCGCCGCCTACCCAGTAGAGTCTGCTGGCTTAGATCAACACAAACAACTATTCCGGTGATATCTATGCCCAAAGCATTCTTCGCCATAATAATGTCATTACTTTTCGCCGCCGAAGCAGAAGCAAGAACCATCGAATCTGTCGTCGAAGACGTGACGTGGGACTTGTTGTTTGTAGTCCGACCGACAACGCCTCTGGCAGACGTCCCAACGGATACTCTAATTTTGTTTGCAAATGAGATTTACACGCCCAGCCTTGCTTCCACGCATTTAAAAAAATGTCGCGCGGACAAGAAGCAATTGAAATTGGTGGAATCAAAATTACGCGAATATATAGGGTTGAAAATCACCACTCTAGTTGCGGAAGGCACCGAGCCTGTATGGTTCGGCGAAGGTTACCGCAGCACTTTTGTTTATGGCGAGCACATATTTGAAAATGGAATATCCCTGCGCGAACTTTTGCTGGAGACCGGCGCCGGTATCGACGATCCTGAGAAATCGCCCGAATTCTGGTGGCGAAAGCCCAGCTGTATGGGCGACAAGCGCAAAACACAGTGATCGATCTTCGTCACATTGAAACCTGGGTCTTCGACCTCGACAACACGCTTTACGCTGCCGAATGTCAGCTCTTTGCGCAAATTGACGAGCGCATGACCGCGTATATTCGCGAACGCCTTGAGCTGGCCCATGACGATGCGCGCAAGCTGCAAAAAGACTATTACGTCCAATACGGCACGACGATGAGCGGCTTGATGCATGAGCATGATGTCGAGCCCGACCATTTTCTCGACTATGTGCACGATATTGATCTTGCGCCGATCAAACCTAACCCGGCGCTGGCGGGCGCCCTCGCCGCCCTGCCGGGGCGAAAATATATCTACACTAATGGATCGACCCGGCACGCGGAAAATGTCGCCAGCGCGCTAGATATTTTTCATCACTTCGACGACGTCTTTGACATCAAGGCGGCACAATATCACCCCAAGCCCAACCGCGCGCCTTATGAAAATTTCTTGAAGCAATATGAATTGCGACCGGACCGCACGGTGATGTTTGAAGATCTCGCGCAAAACCTTGAAGCGCCGCACGATCTTGGCATGACGACGGTCCTGGTTTGCTCCGACGCCGCGTGGCTTGCTGACGAGCCCCATGAAAAACGCCCCGCCCGGTCAGGAGAGACAGGCGATCATATTCATTACGAAACGGATGACTTGACGGCGTTTCTCGCCCAAGCGAGGACGTCGGGTAATTCAACCGGCTCGAACTGAACGAATTGGACGACATGACCGAAACTATCGACCTTGAAAAAACGATCAATGACGCGTGGGAAAATCGCGGAGATATTTCCACAACAACGCAAGGGGCGGTGCGTGACGCCGTCTCATCAGCCCTCGAAATGCTGGACAGCGGAGCCGCTCGGGTGGCGGAGAAAAAAGACGGCGGCTGGACCGTCAATCAATGGCTGAAAAAAGCAGTTCTCTTGTCGTTTCGTCTGTTCCCCAATGAACACATTCCCGGCGGGCCCGCCACCGCGCATTGGTGGGACAAGGTCCCGTCAAAGTTTGACGGCTGGAGCGCGGAAGACTTTGAACGAAGCGGCATCCGCGCAGTTCCGCCCGCAACAGTACGGCGCGGATCTTTTATCGCATCAAATGTCGTTCTCATGCCGTCTTTCGTCAATATCGGGGCTTATGTGGGCGAAGGAACAATGGTCGACACCTGGGCCTCGATCGGTTCCTGCGCGCAAATCGGCGCTGGCTGCCATATCTCAGCAGGTACCGGCATTGGCGGCGTCCTTGAGCCCCTTCAGGCCAATCCGGTCATCATCGAAGACAATTGCTTTATTGGCGCGCGCTCGGAAGTCGTTGAAGGCGTCATTGTCCGTGAGGGATCGGTTCTTGCCATGGGTGTTTTTATCACCGCGTCGACAAAGATCGTCAATCGCGAGACCGGCGAGATTGTCTACGGCGAAGTCCCGCCCTACTCGGTAGTCGTGCCGGGCGCGCTGCCGTCGGACAAGGGCGGGCCGAGCCTTTACTGCGCGGTCATCGTCAAACAGGTGGACGAGAAAACCCGCGCCAAGACCTCCGTGAACGACCTTTTGCGCGCCTAATAAGGCCGTCCGTCCCTGTGCAGGACGCGCCAGTCGCCACCCTTTTCCTTTTCGACGCTCATATCAACGTCCAGGTCGGTATAGGTCGCGACCTCATCGGCGGCGCGTGTTCCCACTTCGAGCAAGACAACATCAGCGCCGCTGCGATTGACCAGCATATGCCCGACCGAAATGCCCGCCTTAAACGTCGCAACATCGCCGGCGCGCAAAATCGTCTCGCCGTCATCTTCGACCAGCACCGCCTCGCCCTCGAGCAGGTAAATGAGCTCGTCTTCGTTTTTGTGCCAGTGCTTTTGCGCTGAGGCGGCGCCCGGCGCGAGGCGCGTGAGATTAACGCCAAACTGGTCAAGCCCGCCGAGATCGCCCAGTGCGATCTTTGAGCGGCCTTCACACGCCTTGTCATAAGGCGCCGGATAGGCGCAGGCGGTTTTGACAGGCGCTGATTTTACATCAACTTTCGGCATATTATCTCCGCTATGCTTGTTAAGCTTATCGCTTTAGATTAGCCGACGATCATGAGTGAAATCGACCCTATTGAACTTTCCCGCGCGCTGATCCGCCGCCCTTCTATCACGCCGGAGGATGAAGGCGCGCTACACATTCTGGAGAGCGCTCTTTCTGACCTCGGCTTTGACTGCACGCGGCTAAAATTTGAAGATGTCGACAATCTCTATGCGCGCATCGGCGACGGAACCCCGCATCTTTGCTTTGCCGGTCATACCGACGTCGTGCCGCCCGGCGACGCGGCGAATTGGTCGTCCGAGCCCTTCAGCGCAGAGATCCGCGGCGGCAAGCTGTGGGGGCGCGGCGCGGCGGACATGAAAAGCGCCATCGCCGCCTTTGTCGCCGCAGCGGCGCGCGCCATCGACAAAGCCGCCGTTAAAGGCTCGCTCTCTTTCCTGATCACCGGCGACGAAGAAGGCGCCGCCATCAACGGCACGCGCAAAGTTCTTGATTGGCTTCGGGCGAAGAAAATCTCGCTCGACCATTGCCTCGTCGGCGAACCGTCCAATCCGGACGCCATGGGCGATATGATCAAGGTCGGCCGGCGCGGCAGCATTAATTGCTGGCTCACCGTAACCGGCAAGCAGGGCCATGTCGCCTATCCGCACAGAGCGGAGAACCCGATCCCGGCGCTGATGCGCAAGCTCTTATATTTAAGCGAAACGCCGCTCGATGACGGCTATGAACGGTTCCAGCCCTCAAGTCTTCAGGTTACGGACATTCATATCGGCAATCCGGCCCATAATGTGATCCCGGAAAAAGCGACCGCCCGGTTCAACATCCGCTTCAACCCGACATGGACCGGCGCGACGATAGAAAAATGGCTGCGCGGTAAACTCGACGTGCTCGCGAGCGAGATCGGCGCCGCCTACACGCTTGACCCGGTCGTTTCCGGCGAGGCGTTTTTGACGACCGATATGGATTTTCTGGGGTTAGTCGCCGATTGCGTTGAGGTAAAAACCGGGCGCCGCCCGGAATACTCAACATCGGGCGGCACTTCCGACGCCCGCTTTATCAAGGACCATGCGCCGGTTGCGGAGTTCGGCCTTGTCGGCGCGACCATGCACCAGGTCGATGAGCATGTTGCGCTTGCCGACATCAAGATGCTGACGGATATCTATGAGGAAATCATTGCGCGCTATTATCAGCGTTTCGAGACCGGACAATGATCGACTTCGATTACGCTGGCCGGCAAGTGCGCGGCGTCTGGCGCATGGTCTTTGGCGGCGGCGAATGGCGAGACGATATTGACCCGTCAATTGACGGGGTGTTCCGCTCATTCTGGGCCTTCGCCTTTTCAACGCCTTTTGCGCTGTTGGCGTTTGGCGCCGGTTACCGGATAGCCGCCTCATCGCCGGAATTCACAAAGACGATTTACGCCAAAGCGCCGCTGGCGGTGCTGTTCCCGACAGAAATCATTGCGCTCGCCGCCTATTGGGGCGCCAGCATCGCGGCGCTTGTGCTCGCGGCGCGATCCATCGGCGCCACACGGCAGGCAGGCGGGCTGATTGTCGCTTATAATTGGGGCCAGCTCCTGACTTTCATCATCTCGGCGATCCCGGCGGCAATTCTTGTTATCACGGGCGACCTCGACATCTTTGTTTTGTTTGCGCTTCCGGTAGTCGCCGCTAGCTTTTTCATCAACTGGCGTATTTTACGGCAGTCCTTGCCGATCAATATTGGCGTGACGATCTTTTTGATGGCCTTGCTGACGGTTGTAGAGCTCTCGGTCAATTCGGCGGTGACCTACGCCATCGTGTCACTCTATTTATTGTTCTCATAATCCGCACGCAGAAAATATAGCCCGTCCGGCGGCGCCACCATGCCGCATCGGGCGCGATCTTTTGCCTCTAGCGCCGCTTTAATGTCTCGCGCCCGCCATCTGCCCTTGCCAACCTCGACCAGCGAACCGGTCATGGATCGCACCTGATTGTGCAGGAATGAACGCGCCGCGCACCTTATCAGGATGTCTTCGCCCGCGCGGCTGACCGAGATTTCATCGAGCGTTTTCACCGGCGAGTTCGACTGGCACGCCGCCGCCCGGAACGTTGTAAAATCATGCCTGCCGACTAGGACCTGCGCAGCAGCGTCCATCGCATCGGCGTCAAGCGGCGGCGAAATGCACCAGGCGCGCCCGGCGTCGATCGTCAAAGGCGCCCGGCGATTAACAATGCGATATTCGTAAGACCGGCGAACGCAGGAAAACCGCGCATGAAAATCGCCGCTTGCGGCCTCTGCGGAAAGAACCGCAATCGGCGCCGGTTTCAGATGCTGATTGATCGCATTTTGAACGACGTCAGCCGGGAACGTTTTGGCGAGATCGATATGCACAACCATGCCGAGCGCGTGCACGCCTGCATCGGTGCGGCCCGCCGCCTGCGAGGCGGCTTTATCCCCTGACAGCGCTTCGGCCGCCGCCTCAAGCGCTGCTTGAATCGACGGGCCGTTTTCCTGGCGCTGCCAGCCGACAAAAGGTTTGCCGTAATATTCAAGAACAAGCTTATATCTAGGCATGGGCTTGGTTTGTGGTCCTGAAACGAAGTGAGTTCATTGATGTTGCGAAAATTACCCTGGCGCGAAATCAGGTCTGAGGCCGTCTTTTTTGCCGGCATTTTTGTCGTGTTTATGCTGTTTCGGACGGCCGCCTACGGCATGTATCACATTCCGAGCGAAAGCATGCTGCCGACGCTCGCGGTCGGCGACCGGATATCGGTCAATAAATTCGCCTATGGGTATAGCAGGCATTCTGCGCCTTTCTCGATCGGGCCGGACTTCGCGACGCCGTCCGGCCGTGTCTTCGCCAGAGTGCCGGAACGCGGCGACATTGTCGTATTCAAACACCCGCGCTCCAGTCAAACCTATATTAAACGCGTGATCGGCCTGCCGGGTGATGAGATCGCGCTTGAAGGCGGGCGGCTTTACATCAATGGCGAACGGGCGCCGCGCGATCTGGAAGAAACCTACCGCTATCGCGAGCATCGCGGCGGCGTCGCCTCGGTCGGGCTTTTCAACGAAGCGCTGCCCGGCGGGCGAGCCCATGAGATTCTGGAACGAAGTGATTACGGCGCGGCCGACGAGTTCGGCCCGGTGGCGATCCCGGAGAACCATCTCTTCGTCATGGGGGATAACCGCGACAACTCACTGGATAGCCGGTTTCCCGATCCCGGCGTCGGTCTGTTGCCGGTGGAATATCTCGTAGGCCGGGCGGAGCATGTTGTTTTTTCCGCCAACATGTCATCCCATGAAGCTGGTCTCAAAAAACATACGGGCAAATGGCTGTCGAAATTGCAGTAATCTATCAGCTGAACTTGTCGCCAACATTTATGGAAAAGCCACGCAAAAACTCATCCGTACTCTGAGGGCGCTTGCCGGCCCGCTGCAGCGTGATGAGCTCAACGGCGCCGTCGGCGCAGGCGACCGTCAGGGCGCCGTCGGCGCTTAAAACTTCGCCCGGCGCGCCTTCTGATGATTGGCCTTGAACAATACGCGACATCAAAATTTTGACCCGCGCGCCGCCTGCGTCGCTCCGGGCGCCGGGAAAAGGTGAAAGCCCGCGGATATGCCGGTCGATATGCGCAGCCGGCGCCGCCCAGTCGATACGCGCCTCTTCGGGACTTATTTTAGTCGCATAGGTAACGCCCGCCTCAGGCTGCGCCGCCGCGACCAGCGCACCCCGCTCGAGCGCCGCCAGCGCGCGGGGGGCGAGCTGCGCGGCAATCTCCGACAACCGGTCGTGGAGGCTCGCGGCGGTGTCATCGTCTTTGATCGGCGTCGTTTCAGACAACAGCACGGGGCCGGTATCCAGCCCCGCCTCCATCTGCATGACCTGCACGCCGGTAATCTCGTCGCCCGCCATGATCGCCCGCTGGATCGGCGCCGCCCCGCGCCACCGCGGCAACAAAGATGCATGCAGATTAAGGCAGCCATGACGCGGCGCATCGAGAACCGGCTGGGGCAGAATGAGCCCGTAGGCGACAACGATCGCGACATCAAGATCGAGCGCGGCGAAGGCGTCGCGATCTTCGTCAAGCTTGAAATTCTTTGGCGTGCGAACCTCCAGCCCGTGAGCCTCAGCCAATTGTTGCACCGGCGACGGCTTCAGTTTCTGGCCGCGCCCGGAAGGTTTTGGCGCGCGGGTATAAACCGCGGCGACGTCATGACCAGCGGCCAGGAGTTCGCTTAAAACGGGTACGGAAAATTCCGGCGTTCCCATGAAGGCGAGGCGCATCGGGAGCCGTCTCCTTTGACAGTCAGCTCAGCGGGTTATTCGGCAGCCGCGAGGCGCTGCTCTTTTTTAAGTTTTTTCAAAACCCGCTCGCGCTTCAGCCGCGAGAGGTGATCGATAAAGAGGACGCCTTCGAGATGATCCATTTCATGCTGAATACAGGTCGCGAAGAGCCCCTCCGCCTCCAGCACCTGCTCGGCGCCGTCATAGTCGAGATATTTGACGCGGCAGGTCGCCGGGCGCTCCACCTCGTCGACATAGTCCGGGACGGAAAGGCACCCTTCCTCATAGATGTTCATATCTTCAGCAGGGTCGAGAATTTCAGGATTGACGAAATAGCGCGGGGCCGGCTCTTCATCCTCGCCCGCCAGATCCATAACGATGACGCGGATGGGCTCGCCGACCTGGACCGCCGCAAGGCCGATGCCCGGCGCGTCATACATCGTCTCCAGCATGTCATCCATCAGCGCGCGCAGATCATCATCGACGCCGTCGACAGGTTTTGAAATCTGGCGCAAGCGCGGGTCCGGCGCGGTAATGATCGGTCGAATAGCCATAGCGATCACCTATGATTGAGAGGCGCGCGCGTCAAGATCCGCGCGGGCGCTTATCGCCCAACATGGTTAACGCTAACCCCTCGCTTTTTATCGGTTTTTTGCCTATGGTGGGTTTTCGCGTTGAGTATCGGTGGGTGATGGTCATGCAGTTGCCGTTACCGTCGGCCCAGGACGGGGCCGGAGGTCAAGAAATTGCTGTGACGCCGGCGTCGGCGGCAACGCCCTTCATTGAAGGGCCAAACGCCGCCCTATGGGTCGGATTCGGCGCGTTCATAACGATATTCTTGGTAGTAATTTTGCTGATTATTCGCGGCCGCGTTATCGCGCCCGCCCGGCGCAAGGCCATGGACGCCACCTTCTTCGAGCCCGCGGGCCAGGACGCGGAAATCACCTTCGACGATCCCGCCGCAAACGCAGACACATCCGACCATTCAGCAAGGAAACGCCGAAAGAAGCGCCGCGAACAGGAACAAGAACAAGCGATAGAAGAGCCGCTGGATTTTTCAGGCCGGGATGAACCTGAGGGCGCCGAGCTTGGCGGCAAACTTAGTCCTCTTACCGAAGAAACCCCGGCGCCCGCCCCTAAAAAACGCTCCGCATTCTCCGGTTTGTTCGCAAAAAAAGCGCCCAAGGCGGAGCAAGGTGATCTCGGCGAAACCGCTGAAGAGACGCCACAGGAAATCATAGCAAACGATCCTGCCGCTGCAGAGACTGAAACAGGCGAAGTCGCGATTGGCGCGGCGGACCATGAACAAAGACACGCCGCAGAACTTGAAGATGAGCAACAGCGCCGGGATGAGTTTCTGGAGCTTGAGCGCCGCCGCCTTGCGGAACAAGAAGCCGATCAAGAAGCAGAACGCGAACGCGCAGAATTTGAACGCGCGGACATTGAACGTGCGGAGGCAAAAAGGCTTGCCGCAGAAGAGGCAGAGCGCGCCCACGCCGCGGCGGAAGAACGGGACCGCGTTTATCGCGAGGCGCGTGACCAGGCCGAGCACGATGCGGAGTTTGAGCGCCGCAAGGCCGAAGCCGCGCTGGAACAACGCATGCAGTCCGTAGCGGCGATGCAACGCAAGCTCGCGGAAAAAGCCGATACGCTGAAAAGCGACGCGGAAACGGTGCAGCACAAACTTGGCGCGTCGCTTGAAGAACGGTTCGCCGCGCTGTCGAGCGAGCTTAATTCACAACTCGAAAATGCGGCCATGACCATGCATGCCGCGCCCCCCGGGGAGACCGCCGGCCCGCGCGCCTCCCGGGAGCTTACCGCCGAGCTGGCGGACTTTTTCAGCCGTGAAATCAAGGGCTTGCGCGACACTACCGAAGACGCGCTGGCGCTCCTCGCCACCAAGATCGACAAGCTCAATATCGCGCCGGAAGGAGCCTCGGAACTCTCGCAGCAGATCGCAGCGCTCAACGCTTTGCTTGCTGAGCGCACGGCCCCGTCCGCGGCCGGGCGCATCCAGCTCGTCGATATCGTTCGAAACGCTCTGCCTGCGGATCGTTATGCGTTTTCTCACAGGCTGCAGAGCGGGCGCACAGCCGACTGCCTGATCTTCGCGCCGGATCAGTCGGCGAGCGCCATCGCCATCGACGCGCGCTATCCGGTCGAAGCGTTTGACGATTATGTGCGCGCCGGCATGGCCGCCAGCGACAAGGCGAAGAACGCATATCGGCGCACGATCCTGAGGCATGTCGCGGCGGTCGCCGAAGCGCTGATCGTTCCAGACGAAACGGAAAATTTCGCGGTCATGTTTGCGCCCTCAGAAGCGATCTTCAACGATCTTCATGCGAACTTTGCCGATGTTATTCAGGACAGCTATCGCGCGCGTGTGTGGATTTTATCGCCGACATCGCTGATGGCGACACTGCATATGATGGGCGCCGTCGCCGGCGGCGCAAGACGCGAGCGCGCCGGAGGGGGCGACAATAATGCGTTGCTGTCGGAGATCGCCGACCTTCGCCAGCGCATGAAAAACCTCGAAGAAGAAGTCAGCCGCGAACACCGCTCGGCGGAATTTGACGAGGCCGAACAAGAGTCGGCGTCGCTTGGTTTGTTTGACGAGCAGGGGCTTTTTGGCGATTCGGTCGCCGAGCCCGGCCTCACGGATGAGCCTGAAGCGGGCCCCCCGCCTCAAGAACCAGAGCGCCATGCCTCAGCGATGGAAGAAAGCGCCCCCGAGAAAGCTCCGCGCGAAGAGGCCGTGGCGGAAGGTGAGCCAACGGACCTAGATCCGGCAGCCCGCGCGCGGCCGCCATTTCCTCTGCGATAAGTGGGTTAAGCCGGCTCAGGCCGCATCATTTTGCTTGTCAGCGTGATTACCCGCCGGTTTTTCCGGTTTGGCGCCTGGCAGCAGCAGATCTTTATCCGCCCGCAGCTCTCGAGGCGCGCTTTCAAGCGGATTTAGCTCCTCAATCTCTGCTTCCGCGCCAGGGAGCTCATAATCTGCGAATTTTCGCGCGCGCGGCAGGACGCGGCCTTCAACATTAGCGACAACGTCATTATAGCGCTTAACCGCTGTTTCAATCGACCGTCCGAGGCCGGAGAGATTTTCGCCCATGCGCCGGAGGCTGTCATAGAGGTCTTTCGCCATCGCCGCGACGGCCTGGGCGTTCTCGGTCATCTTCTCCTGGCGCCAGTTGAGCGCGGCGGATTTCAGCATCGCGATCAGGATCGTCGGCGTGGCGATCAGGATTTTCCGGTCAAACGCATCCTGATAAAGCTGCGGGCGCGCCTCCATCGCCGCCGCGAAATAATTCTCTCCGGGCACGAACATAACCACATAGTCGAGCGAAGCGCCGAGCGACGACGCGTAGTCTTTCGCCGAGAGGGATTTTACATGGTTCCACAAATCATCGGCGTGGCGCGAAAGGCACGCCGCGCGAACCTCGTCGGTGTCCGCTTCCACCGCATCAAGATAAGCGCCGAGCGAGACTTTGGAATCGACCGCCACGACGCGCCCGCCGGGAAGGCTCACCACCATATCCGGCTGTTTGCGCTTGCCTTCGTCGGAGTGCGCCGCCTGTTCCTTAAAGTCGACATAGGCGGTCATGCCCGCGATCTCGACGACATTGCGCAGCTGCTCCTCGCCCCAGCGCCCGCGGGTTTTCGGCCCCGCCCTTAATGCTGTTGCAAGTTTTTGCGCTTCCATACGCACGTCATGGGTGGATTTTGAAAGCTCGCCGATCTGCCCGGAAAGCTCGCCTCTGGATTTTTGCTGCTCGGCGCGAAGGTCCGACAGACCTTTTTCATAGCGGACGAGGGTCTCGCTCACCGGCTTTAAGAGATCGTCCAGCGCCTTGCGCCGGCGGGCGCCGTCCGCGTCTGCGTTTTCCTGATAGCGTTCAAAGGTTTCTTTCGTCCGGGTAAAGAACGCCTTGTGCGCATTATCGAGCATTTCAGCAGCCGCCGCTTTAAACTCCGCGTCGAGGCGGGTTCGCATTTCGCCGAGTGCTTTTTCGCGTTCTTCGAGCTTTGCTTCATTCGCCGCGAGCCCAGCCTCGAGGCGCTCCCGGCGGCCCCGCTCCTCGGTGAGCTCCTCGCTCATGGCGCCCGCCGC
>Ga0209633_10002383_pt1 | contig 18164 bp, 17 predicted proteins | sample Cruoilmetagenom1_FD_187290 | JGI IMG/M metagenome (GOLD analysis project Ga0209633, IMG submission 187290) | Oil polluted marine microbial communities from Coal Oil Point, Santa Barbara, California, USA - Sample 1 (SPAdes) (version 2) | ecosystem: Environmental > Aquatic > Marine > Oil seeps ... | reverse complement strand
ATTTTCCTTACGTGAACGGTCACCACCGTACATGGCGTGGGTTTGTGGAATGGTAACATGACTCTCATCGATGACCATTAAAAAATCACTGGGAAAATAATCTAGTAAGCAGAACGGACGTGTACCGGCTGCTCTTCCGTCAAGGTAACGAGAATAATTTTCTATACCGCTGCAATACCCTAATTCACGAATCATCTCTAGGTCGAATTCGGTACGTTCTTTCAATCGTTTTGCCTCTAAATGTTTACCAATTTCTTTAAAATAATCGACTTGTTTTACCATATCTTCCTGAATTTGATGAATGGCATTTTGCAATATATCCGGCGAGGTTACAAAGAGATTTGCGGGATAGATATTCAGTTGTTCATATTTTTCAATAACACTATTATTAACAATGTCAAAACTCTCTATTTCTTCAATTTCATCCCCAAAAAAATGAATGCGATAACCATAGTCTCCATACGAAGGAAAAACAGTAATAGTATCACCTTTTACCTTAAATGTGCCGCTTTTAATTTCATATTCGGTTCTTGAATACAAGCTCTGTACGAGTTGATGTAAAAATTTAGTTCGAGCAATCTTTTGGTCAACTTCAATGGTGATGACGTTCTTTTTAAATTCTATAGGATTTCCAATACCATACAAGCAAGAAACCGAAGCAACCACCAACACATCTTTTCGACCCGAAAGTAGGGAAGAGGTGGTGCTTAATCGCATTCGTTCAATGTCATCATTGATAGATAGATCTTTTTCGATGTACAATCCGCTTGTGGGTATATACGCCTCAGGCTGATAATAATCGTAATATGATACAAAATATTCTACGGCATTATTTGGGAAGAATTGCTTGAACTCAGAGTATAATTGTGCTGCTAAAGTTTTATTATGTGCCAACACCAGAGTTGGACGTTGAACCTTTTCGACAACATTGGCAACGGTAAATGTTTTTCCTGAACCTGTTACTCCTAATAAGGTTTGGTATTTTTCACCTGACAGAATATTACTGCTAATTTCAGTAATCGCCTGTGGTTGGTCTCCGGTTGGGGTATATTCAGATTCTAGTTTAAATTGCATTTTATACAAAATCAAATTGGTAGTACAAAAATAGTGTAATTTGAGGAGAAATAAATAGCCACGAATACACGAATGTTATTAAGGAAAAATATTTGTGAACCTGCTCATTGATTGACGTCTTTGCGACCCCGATCACGAGGACTCGGGACGGGGTGGCAATCTCTTTATCGTTTTCGTCTACCAATCAAATACAGGTCAAGTTTTTTATTGTTGTAGGTGCTAATTGTAATGAGATCACCGCGTCACTCATGCTTCGTTCTTCGTGAAGACGACATAAAAGGTAGGAGTGCTAGTTTTACAGATCTCTTTTTTGTAATAATCTATATGATAAATAGATAAAGATAAAAGTCCAAACACAAACAATGAGTAGTTGATACCAATGTACATCAACATCTCTTGACAGGCTTTCACCTACTTGTTTGGCAACACTTTGTACTGCATTTAAAGATGTAAAAGGCTCTTTAATTAAATTGGCCATTGATTCTAAAGGAAAAAATTGCATGATATCATCAACTCCTATAGGAGATAATGAGTCACTACTTACAGAATCTGACTTGAAAGCATCTTTATTAAAATTCCAAAATAAAAACCCTTTAAAAATACTCTCAACAAAGAACCATACTAATATGGCACCAACTGCAAAAGCTGAACGTTTTACTAGAATACCCATAAACAATCCGAAAGAGAAAAAGCCGACAAGTTTGACAAAGAAAGCTAATAAGTATTCTAAATCTGAAAAGATAATGGAGGCTTCATTATAATCAGAATAAATCAATCCAAGAATCATAGACACCACAAAAACAAAAAGTGTTGAAATGGCAGCAAATACAATGACTGTATAGAATTTAGAGAGTATGAATTCTTTTTTACTGAGTCCGTCAATCAGATTTTGCTTTAAAGTTTTATTACTGTATTCATTTGCCATCATCGATACTATGACCAGTAGTAAAAAGAACTTAAAAATGGACGCCATAAAGGTGTTAAAATGCCAGATATATGGGAAGTTAAAAATACCTTGATCTGCTAAATGAAATTCTATCGGGCCAATATCAAATTTAATTGCTGCGATTAAGGCAATTGAGGTCAATAGCGCAAAGTAAATAATTGTAAGTACTCTACTGGCTCTATTGTGTTTTAATTTATGAAATTCTATATTTAAAAGACGTAACATGAATACGGTTGATTTTATGATTAGTTGTTATTGGTTAGGGTCAAGAATTGTTGCTCTAAGCTTGGCATACGTTTTACCAAATGCGAAAGTGTGATACCATTTTTAAATAAATAGGCATTCAAATCGGTCGCTGTCAATTCTTCTTGTAACATGGCAACTAGTTTACCTTGCTCTTCCTTTACAGCACTTATGGCCGGATGATTGTTCAGTATCTCACTCAATTTTTCTTTTTGATTTTCTGTATTTAGTTCAAAAAACCCTTTTGAAGCGGTCATTTCATCGACTCTACCCGAATATAATTTAATGCCCTCTCTAATCACTACTACATGTGAACATACTTTTTCAACTTCATCTAATAAATGTGAAGCTAGTAAAATAGTGGTACCGTTACCAGCAATTTCTTTAATGATCTTTCTTATTTCATGAATACCTTGTGGATCTAGTCCATTTGTCGGTTCATCTAAAATTAAAATTTCAGGATCGTTTAATAAGGCAGAAGCAATCGCCAGACGTTGTTTCATTCCTAAAGAATAGGTTCTGAATTTACTATGCCTACGTTCATATAAGTTAACAATTTTTAGTTTCTCATCAATTTTATCATAAGCCACTCCTTTGATCTTGCAAATCAATTTTAAATTTTGAGTAGCGGTCATGTACGGATAAAAATTAGGACGCTCAATAATAGCACCGACTTTTTTCAGCGCTTCATGGGTAGAAATGGTACCGTTGAACCAGCTAAAATCGCCCGAAGTTCTATTAACGACATTTAAAATAATACCTAAAGTGGTAGATTTTCCACTTCCGTTTGGACCTAAGATTCCGTATACATTTCCTTTTTGTATGTCAAAAGAAAGGTTGTTTACCGCATGGACTGACCCAAATTTTTTATCTAGATTGTTGAGAGATAAGATTGTTTCCAATAGTTTGGCTGTTTTTTAATTACTTTAATATGACGAGTAAAAATACAATTTGTAACAGGAAGATAAAAAAAAGATGTCATTGCGAGAAATTGTTTTTTCAATTTCATGGCAATCTCTTAGTAATGATCACCTGCTTATTTAAGTATAAACCATAATAGCTTTTGTAATTATTTGTTAAGAATTAAAAGAGGTATTCGTAGAACGCAGACACTTCGACTGCGCTCAATACAAGTTCTATTGATCTATCTGATTTTCGCTGATATCTGTGGTAATCATAACCATCTGCGTTATCAGCGTTCTATCAAAAAGCAGTTTAAGAATTTGTTTAGGAGAGGCCTAATTTATCATTTCATCGAAATTATCGAAGTCAAAATCGTCAAAATTCTCTAAATTGTCATAATTTTCAGCTGCATCGGTATCACCTGTATCTTCACTTGTAAATTCTTTTTCAGGAGCTTCGCTAGGCACTTCACCAACCGAAAGTAATAAACTGGGTAGATCAAACTGATTAGTATCTTCTGCAACGGTGATCAATTCGACAAAAAAGGTCCACATTGACAGAAAATCATAGACATAGATAAGTTTACTTTTATCTTCAGAAAGCACATCTTTAATAAAAAAATTCTGCATACATATAGCACTATTAGCATCATCCATACTAAATAACGGAATCTCTTCGCCTTGATTCCAATCATCATCTGTTAAATAAAAAGAAGCCATTTCATTACCATCAAAACCAAATGCATTGGTAATTGAATTGTGTAAATCTTCTAATGTCGTTTCATTACTAACGGCAATATCTCTTATTACATCTTCTTTAGTGTCTAATATCAAACGAATTTTATAAATCATAAACTAATCTAAATCTTGGGCAAAGTTATTAATAATTGATTAACTTTTCATTACTTTTACCTCAAACATTACCTTTATATGAATACAGAAAAACTGTTAAAAAAATTGAATAGCGTTGGTAAAAACACCTTAATGGAAACGCTTGACATAAAATTTATAGAAGTTGATAAGAATAAAGTGGTGGCAACCATGCCGGTAACTGCTAAAGTACATCAACCCGACGGCGTTTTACATGGGGGCGCAACGGTAGCTTTAGCCGAAACAGTTGGCAGCTATGCTTCCTTCCTTTCTGTAGATAAAGATAAACAGATGGTCAGAGGTATTGAAATTTCGGCAAATCATTTAAAAAGTATCAGAGAAGGATTAGTTATTGCTACAGCTAGACCTATTCATAAAGGAAGAACAACACAATTATGGGAAATTAGAATTGTTGATGAACAAGACAAATTAATTTCACTTTGTAAGTTAACCACAATAGTACTGTCGAAAGATAATGATGCGAAGACTTAAGAGAATTTTAAAAATAGCAGGGTTTGTTATAGGTGTGATTTTTATAGCGCTCTTTATAGCTATTCATGTATTCTTAAAACCTAAATCGGATGAAAAAGTACTTGAAAAGTTAAGTAATTCACATCACCAACCACATATTCATTATAATACATATAAAGAATTTAAGTATAGAGTTATTGCGATGCAACAAGCGATTGACTCAACATTGCCTACCTTAGTTTTTGTACACGGTTCGCCGGGTTCTATGTTAGATTATAGCAGATATTTTAAAGACTCAATATTAAATTCAAAAGCAAACATTTTGAGTTATGATAGAATAGGCTACGGTATCAATAATGCAGGCGACGTTCAAGGTTCTATTGCTTTCGAATTAGAAATATTACATGATCTTATCAAAGATATTCCGCCTGAAAAAGTAGTTTTAATTGGCTATTCGTATGGTGGTCCTATAGTATTGGCTTCTCCTAAACCTTATAAGTATAAAGTTTCTTTAGCTAGTTCTATTAGTGGTGATTTAGAACCCATGTTCTGGACACTTAATTTTTATAAATGGGAATTAACCAGACCATTGATTCCGAGTTTATTGAAAGCAGCGGCAAAAGAAAAATATACTCATCTTAGCGATCTACCTAATTATAATGATAAATGGAGTGTAAGTCCATCACCCATAGTGAATATTCAAGGAGATAAAGATTGGATAGTGCCCTATGAAAATTCAAAAATTTTAAAAAAAATAATTGATGCTAATAAACTTAGAATGGTTACAATTGCTGGTGGTGGACATGAATTGATCTGGTCTGATTTTAAGCTGATTAAAAATGAAATTTTAAAAACGGTTCAATAAAACTGCTTGCTGTGAAAATTGAAACTAATCCTTTTTTTAATAAAATTACTGAGGCATTAAAAGATGAATTACCCTTTGTAGCCTATAGACATCCGGAAACAGATACTGTAAAAGGAATTTTTCAAAAGAATGACGATTTACATTATATGAGTGATTTTTCTGAATCGGGTTTTGTATTTGCACCTTTTGATGATAATAAACCATCTATTTTGTTTCCATTGACGGCATCAGCAATTTTTGAAACTAACTTTTCTGATGTTTATACTATGGATGGAGATAAGCATCTTCAATGGTCGGTATCTGAAGATTCAAAAACTACACATATAAATTTAGTGCAAAAGGGAATTGATCTTTTAAAAACTACTGATACTAAAAAGGTTGTGTTGTCAAGAAAAAAGATCATCGAGTATCCTGATCTTAATGTTATAGAAACTTTTAAAAAACTATTGATAAACTATACAAATGCGATGGTGTATGTATGGTTTCATCCTAAAGTAGGGCTTTGGATGGGTGCCAGTCCTGAAATCTTATTAAAAGTTCAAAATAACTTATTTAAAACAATGGCATTGGCCGGAACGCAAACCTATCAAGGAAGTTTAGAGGTGGTTTGGCAACAAAAGGAAAAGCAAGAACAACAATTTGTAACCGATTATATTGTTGAGAAGTTGCATAAGGATATTATAGTATCGGATGCCAAAACAGTAAAAGCGGGCAGTTTAATTCACCTATGTACTTCAATTTCAGGTAAATTATCAGAAGAATTTACATTGTTTAAACTTATAAATCTATTGCATCCAACACCGGCAGTTTGTGGTCTACCAAAAGATGAAGCCAAAACATTTATATTAAAAAATGAAGGATATGATCGTGAATTTTATACCGGTTTTTTAGGTGAATTAAATATTGATAGAACCTCAAATTTATTTGTTAATTTAAGATGTATGCAAGTGTTATCTAAAGAATTAGCTCTTTATATTGGTGGTGGCATTACCAGAGATAGTAACCCTCAAAAAGAATGGGAGGAGACTGTTGCGAAAAGTAAGGTAATGTTAAAAGTGTTGGGTTAGGTATAAGTTTGAGTTATTAGATGAGAAACCAAATAGATGTTACAAAGTGCGATATATTTTATGACTAATAAAAATAATACTGTGCTATATATTGGTGTTACCACCAATTTGATAAAAAGAGCCTACCAACATAAGACAAAAGCATATAAAGGATTTACTGAAAAATATAATTGTGATAAATTGGTTTATTTTGAGGTTTTCACCGATGTAAATGAAACTATTTTAAGAGAAAAACAAATTAAAAAAGGGAATAGAAAAAAGAAAAATGATTTAGTAAATCAAGCTAATCCTAAATGGTGCGATTTATCAGATGGGTGGATTTTTAATTTTTCATAAACACCATACTAAAAAACAAAAGCCGTCTTCACTAGGAGTGAGGGACGAACGACGTGGTGATCTCTTTATCCACAAAAATTGTCCATACTAAAAATCAAAAAAATGTTATGGTTTGTGTTTTGAAAATTAGGTAAGAACTTATGAGAGATTGCCACGAAATTAGAAAATAATTTCTCGCAAAGACGTAATTTTAAAAACGCCTAAAAGACTAATTTGATATTTTAACTAACCTTTAATCGCTTGTAAATGTGTCCAATAATCTTCTGTCATGGTGATCTCAATAGTGCTAAAACCAGTATTTTGTAACCATTCAATTTGATCTTTATAATTATCAGGCTTATCAAATTCATTATAATGCTCTTGTAACCAATTCCATTTTTCACCATTGGGAAAATTTGAATCAACAAATACTTTCCATTCTTTTAATAATGTTGGATGTTCAGGATTATTTTTGCTAATCATTAAATCGGTACAAGAGAAAATACCATCCTTTTTAAGAGATTTATGAATTTTTTGAAATAGCTCTTTTTTTTCATTTGAATTACAATGATGTAAGCTAAAGCCTGCTACAATTAGGTCATATTTCTTTTCTTTAAAATCAAAATTATTAAAATATGATTCAACATATTCTACTGTATAGTTTTCAAATCGTTTTTTACACAAACGAAGCATTTCTTGAGAAGCGTCTAAAAGTGTGTAATTGGCGTCAGGGAAAGATTGCAATAGTTGAGAAGTAACATTTCCATTACCACATCCTAAATCAAGTATATGGGTTGGTTTGAATTTTTCAGGCAATGCTTTTGTGAAACATGACATTAATTTAAGATAATACGGTACACAACCAATCATATCATCATTGTAGTTTTTAGAAAATTCACTGAATTCTTCAGCAATGGTATCTTTTATTTTCATGGAAGTAAGAACCGATATTAGAATAGCAATTTACTAATTTAATATGAATTCAATATAATAGATACTGATTGTCAGTTATCTAATTATTTTATTTTGAGGAACTCTGTCATTCCTGCCTATGCAGGAATGACTAAATTACTTTAAAGTGTATGTTTTCAATTACTTGACTATGTTTCTTATGCAGAACTCACTTTGATCTATTTATCTTTCCACCTTAGCAACAACAACAAGGCCAATGGCGTAGCCCAATTACCGGCTCTTTCAATAAAATCTAATATTGAACCCCCAGCTAATGGTCGCATTAATGCAGTTAAGAACGCCCAAAATACTGCCCACATCAAAATAGGACGAAGTGGTTTGATTATTACCGAAATAGCTACTAAAATATCTATTGCACCAATATAAGGCATGATTTGAATTGCAAGATCATTTGAAAATCCGATTACTTCTAAAAAAGGAATCCACGATTTATGAACTTGTATTGCATAAATTCCATGACCTAAAAAAATACCAAAAACACCAATTTTTAGTATCCAGATGATAATTTGAAATGATTTATCTGAGTTTGTATGCATCAAATTTTTCTAAGGTATCTGGGTTCACAACTTCCACTTCTATGCTTTTTGCGTTGATATGGAATAATACCAATGCATTCTGTGTAGTAAATCCTGTAGCTTTATCTGACCAAGGAGTTTGCTCTTGTGCATAATAAGGAGCACCTGCTGCACCATTATTAATCTGATAAATGATTCTGCTTAATTTAATTTTTTCAGGTTTATAATTTTCAGGATATATATTAGTGTCAGGACCAATTTCAGTTCTGGCATAATTATGTTCATCTCCAGTTAAGATCGCGATGACTTTTTTACTCTTATTGATGAATAGATCTAACATTTGATCTCTTCTTTCAATGATGCCTTTATCTAGTGCATTGCCTGCTACCCATGTTCTCATACTATTGTTGCCATTATACCACATATCATCCTTTACATGTCCACCATTTGGGAAGAACGGCGTGTGCTCAGTTATAAAAATGTGATCAATAGTACTATCATTTTCTAATTTATTGATAGTTTCGGTTACCCAAGCAAATTGCTGATCCATAATATAAGCATGTAATCCACCTCCTGTCAACGGAATTTGACTGGTTGATGGAGCATAGAAATAATTTGAATTCATAACAATCACGGCCACATTATCGTGCGAATAATAGAAAACATTTTCACTGTAAGGAGGGAAATCAATTTTATTTTTATTAGGATCATATTTGGCTCCATCCTCACTAATTGGCCCATTTCTTGGATTCACAAAATTATTAGCAAAAATGACTTCAGCTGATTCTGTTTCAAAAGGGAATCTATCCACCGAAGTACCATATTTATCATTTTCACCTTTAAAAACTCTACTTAATGCTTCATGATTACCCATAGAGATATAAACAGGAAAATAGTGAGCAAAAGGTTCAATAGCTCTTTTCCAATTGGCATATTGCAAGTTCATTTCGTCAACATTTGACAGGTAACCATTGATCAGATCACCAGAAAATTGCATAAAGCTAATCTCTTCATGCTTTGCAAGCGCCATAATTTTTTTCATGATATAAAAATTTGCGCCATAAACATTACGCTCTCCACCACCTTTTCCATTTCTAGAATCACTTGCATAAGCAAAAGTAAATGGTTTTCTTTCACCAGGTTCATGAGCAGTTTTAAAGCTATAATTTTGGGTATTATTACCTACGGTTATGGCGTATGGATATTGAGTATCTGCTTCAAGTTCAGTAATCTTTATTTCGTGATGGAGGCCTGATTCTGATATATAATCTTTACCATTTACAGTTACCTTGGCTTGTATTGCTTGATTTGTCTCTAGTGATATGGTCACGTGATTAGCATTTATTAAATTGACAAATGGACCTTCTATAACTCCTGTGGCTACTTCAAATCCGTTTGCTGTTGTATTAAATGACACAATTCCATCATAAAGAATGGTGCCTTTGGTATTAACTACTCGATAGCCAAGTGTTCCTTTTCCGTTCTTTTCCCAATTAATCATATCGTATTTACCAGCTAATTGTTTAATATTGAGATTGGTTTTCCCATTACTGATGGTTGATGGCGTATGAAAATAGACGGGTAATGGATGTTTTGAATCCTCATAAGGGATAAATCCGAAATATAAAGTACCGCTAAAATCTGGAATATCAAAATCAAAGACAATACCCTTTTCAGTACCTTTCGGATTCCCTTTCATGTTAGTTAATGTATAGTCACGATTAGAAATGGTCTCATAAATTTTCTGACCATCTTTTTCTAAGTATAACTTACCATCTTCGGCTTCATAGATGTTCGTGTAAATAGCAGGAACAATCGATTCTTTGGCAAGCTGACTAGTACTTTTACAGGAAAAAAATAATAGAAAGGTTAGACTAAATAGTATAGGATTGAATTTCATTATATTCAATTTTTAAAGAGATTAATTAGGTAAAGATATTTTATTTTTATGAATAACAGATTTTTGAAAATTAAAAAAATGTTATATCCTTATTCAAAGCAAACGCATTAAAATATTTGTCATTCAGAACGTAGCCTTAGCGAAGTGACGAATCTCAACAACAAAGAGATTTCTCGTCGTTCGTTCCTCACTCTGTCGAAATGACATTGTCATTAAAAATCGAAAGGTTTTGATGAATAAAAAGTCAAACAGCGGAAAATCAGCTATATTGTTTTTAATGCGTTTACCCTATATCCGTTATTAAATATTCTTAAAAATCAATTTATAGATTGAAATCTAAACTAAAAACAATATTTCTACCGGCGTTTGCAATATTTTCTTCTTTTAATACACTTAAATGGTCAATATAGTCTTTATTGAAAAGGTTATTGACATTTATTGAAAATGTGGTTTTTAATTTGCCAATTTTAAAGTTACTTCCTAAACCTATATCAAAAAGGGTATATGCCTCACCTACATCTTCGTGTTCACTAATTCTGGTTTGTTTAAAAACATTTTTATTATTTATGACCAAAAAATTAGAATCAAATTTACTGTTAATATTAAATTCAAACTTCATATTATTCTTAATTGTAAAACCAGGAATTCTTGGTAAATCTTCACCATTATCAATTTTACCTGTTACACTTTCACCACTAGACTTCAGATGGATCCATTTATGATTTATTGGATGCAAATGAAAACCAAACTCTCCGCCATAAAGTTTTGAATCATCTTGACTGTAGGTGAAAACATCAAAATTATCAATAACGGTTCCACTAGGTTCTAAATAGATATAATTTTTGATTCTGTTATAAAAACCATTGATAAAAAACTCAATGGTTTTTGTTCCATATTCAATATTGGCATCAATTTGAAAGTTATTTTCGTTTTTCAGATCGTTATTACCAAATTCAAATCTTCCTTCATGAAATCCGTTAGAGGTCAATTCAGATAAATTGGGTGCTCTAAACCCGAGTGCCAAGTTAAGACGTGAAACCAAATTTTTTGCCAGATCAGATTTCAATCCTATTGCTCCGGTAATATTATTTAAATTTTTATCTAAAGCATTAAAATAAGTAGCACTTCCAAGTTCACCGTGTTCTTTTGTACTAATGTTTCTGTTGTCAAATCGTATTCCAGCTTGAATAGTATTATTTTCGAGATCATAATTTGAAGTAGCAAAAACACCAAAATCAAAAATAGTTGCATCGGGTAAAAAGATAGAATTGCTATGATTTTTATTGGTCTGATACATACCTTGAATACCAAAAATAGTTTCAAAGTTTCCGGTATTTAACAAATGAGTTTTGATATCATAATTAATTGTATTCAAATCCATATCTGTTGTTTTTACATCATCTTTAAACAGGTTTCTGTTATGATGTGTAAATCCGAGATTTGTTTTTAGCGTAAATGAATTAAAATAATGCGTATTTTTTGCACTTAAAATATGGTTATTTAATTTTTGATAAAGACCTTTGATCTCTTTTGAGGTACTTTGCTCATCTATTTCATGGGTTATTCCATTAAAAGATTGGTTGTAATTGTATCTAATATCAGTATTAAATTTATCATTTTCAAACCCGAAACCGGCTTTAAAATCTTTATCATTAAATCTTGAATTGGTTACTCTGATTTTTTCTGCTGTCTCATAATCAGATTGTGTATTATAACTACCTCTCACTAAAAATTTAAATTTATCTTTAGTTGTTTTAAAGCCTAAGCTATTATTAAAACCAATAGAATTACTTTGAAATGTTGAGACTAAATTAGCTGTAGTTTTATTTGTAGTTTCAAATTTTTCAGGCACTAAATAAATAACTCCACCAAGAGCATCACTTCCATAGAGTAGAGAAGCAGGACCTTTTATAATTTCAACATTATCTATACCGTTTTCATTAATTCCTAACCCATGTTTTTCGCCATTTTGAAAATTTTCATATCTTATTCCTTGCGTATAAACCAAAACTCTGTTGCCGCTTAAACCCCGAATAACTGGTTTCCCGATTCCATTACCTGTTGCAATATTTGTAATTCCCGGAATTTCAGACATCTTTTCAGTTAAATTTATGGCTCCAATATTTTTAGCATTACTCAATTTAATATTTTCAACCTTCATTACATTATGACTTTGTAATTTATTGAAAGGAGTTGAGACAATTATTTCGTCCATATCAAATATTGATTCGTTTAAAATAAAGTCTTTAGTTGTGTTACCTGTTATTTCAATCGTTGTTTTTAATGTTTCATAACCCATATAAGTTATGACAATATCAATTTTACCTTTTGGTAAATTATTGAATTGATAATTACCTTCAAAATCACTAACGGTTCCTTTATGAATTTGAGGTAAATAGATTTCAGCTCCAATAATGATCTCTTTATTTATGTTTGTTATTTTCCCCGAAAGGGCGTTTTGTGTAGATGCAATTATACTAAACCCTATACATAGGATTGAAAAAAATATTTTCATTTTAAAAATTTTATTATTAATAATTATACTGACAATCAGTTTTTTAAATAATAAAATTGGGTGGTCCTCTTGAAGATTTTAGTTGGGGGTCTGTATTGTATTGACTTTGATGAAAATAAGTAGGGTTATAATTAAAAAATGGACGAACCTCTAAATTAAATTCTGATAAAAAAGCTATTGAATTTTGTTCAATTATTTGATGGTAGCTACTACAATTTGCTTGATGTTGATCAATGTGTTTAACATCTTTAGCAGTACAAATTTCTTGAGCGTGCCCATGTAATACATGAACCGTTTGAATGGTAAACGGTAATAGAATAATTACCATTAATACTATTGAAAAAATACTATGTAAAACCTTTTTTTTCACGTATGCAAAGATACAAAAACTAAAGAATTGTTTCACTTTTTTTGTAATAATAGTTACAGAACATTCGAAAGTGAAGAAGTTAGATACCTTAATTTATTCTTTTTTAGTATTCAAAACATGTTTGAACATTTTTACAATAAACAAGACAATAAGACCGATTATTAGACCAATAAGGAATTCTTTAATTATTGATGGTAAACCATGTAAGAAATCATGTAAAAAATCAATATTATGAATAAATATTCCTCCTGCAACTAATAACAAGGCAATAGTACCAATAAAGGCTAAACTTTTAATCACTTTTGGGAGTGCATTTACCAGAAAAGTGCCTACTAGCTTAGATATGCCTTTTTTACCATTACTTAGTTTAATGAGTCTGTATCCCATATCATCCATTCTTACTATTAGAGCAACGATACCATAAACACCTATAGTTGCAATTATAGCAACTATTGATACTACCATAATTTGTGTGAAAATGGGTTTTCCTAATACGGTGCCTAGTGCAATAATTACAATTTCAATTGATAGAATAAAATCGGTTACAATAGCCGATTTAATTTTCTCTTTTTCGAAAACTAAAATTTCATCTTTAGTAAGTATTTCATCTTCAACTTCATCTTTCAAATGTTTGTGCGACACAAAGTATTCATATATCTTTTCGGCACCTTCATAAGCTAAATAGATTCCACCCAAAACTAAGATTATTGTAACAGCCCAAGGTAAAAAACCACTTAGAAGAAATGCAACAGGTAGAATAATTAATTTATTGATAAACGATCCTTTTGTTATCGCCCATAATACAGGTATTTCTCGCGAAGAAACAAACCCGGAAGCTTTTTCTGCATTAACGGCCAAATCATCACCTAGAATACCTGCCGTTTTTTTCGTTGCAACTTTACCCATTACAGCAACATCATCCATAAGTGCAGCGATATCATCTAGTAGTGCGAAAAACCCTGTGGCCATTTTAAGTTGTCTTTATTGATTATTTGAAATTTACTTTTTTTTGCCTACTGCCTACTGCCTACTGCCTACTGCCTACTTCAACTTTAAAGCTTTCCCTTTTTGTTTAAAATTTGAACCTTTGTAATAAGCTTTAAAATCATATGATTTATCTTTAAACTTAGTTATTTTAACATGAAATGGAGTGCTATCTAATTCATTTTTAGGATGAATTTTGGTTAAAATATATTCAAAATTAGATTTCCATTCAATGGCAAAAGTATCTTTAGTGTTATTATAGGTTTCTATTTGTATAGTATCATTTCTAACAGCCACAGAAGTCACATCCGAATCTTCTAAAAAAGTTTTAAAAGTGCCGGTTTTAAATTGATTGACGTCGGTATTCTTTTTGCAAGAAGTAAAAGAAATTAGTATAATTATAATAAATAAATAACGCATTATATTCCCGTATAATTACTTGGTGTAATGTCTTTTAGCTCTATTTTAATAGCGTCAGAAACTTCTAAACTATCAATAAAATCAGCTATACTTTTTTGGTTGATCACAGTATTGGTTCTGGTCAATCCTTTTAAGGCTTCATATGGATTTGGGTAATTTTCTCTGCGTAAAATAGTCTGAATTGCTTCGGCTACTACAGCCCAATTATCTTCAAGATCTTCTTCAAACTTTTCTCTGTTCAATAATAATTTATTCAAACCTTTTAAAGTAGATGTAAAACCGATGATCGTATGTGCAAAAGGTACGCCTACATTTCGCAATACCGTTGAATCTGTCAAATCACGTTGTAAACGAGAGATGGGTAGTTTTGCTGATAAGTGCTCAAAAATAGCGTTTGCAAGACCTAGGTTACCTTCAGAATTTTCAAAATCAATCGGATTCACTTTATGTGGCATTGCTGATGAACCTACTTCGCCTTTTTTAATTTTTTGTTTGAAATAGTTCATTGAAATATAGGTCCAAAAATCTCTGTTAAAATCAATAATAATAGTATTGATACGTTTAAGAGCATCAAAAATACCGGCTAAATGATCGTAATGTTCTATTTGAGTGGTCGGGAAAGAATGATGTAAACCTAGTACTTTTTCGACGAAATTAGTTCCGAAGTCTTTCCAATTTACAGTCGGATAGGCTACTTTATGTGCATTATAATTTCCGGTTGCGCCACCAAATTTTGCAGCATAAGGTATTTGTTGTAATTGCTGTATTTGTTGTTCTATACGTTCAATAAATACCATAATTTCTTTACCTAAGCGTGTTGGCGATGCAGGTTGTCCATGAGTTCTAGCCAACATTGATATGTCAAACCATTCATCTGCTAAGACTCTTAATTTTTCAAGTAAGCCAGCAATTTCAGGATAATACACATTGTCAAAAGCATCATTGATAGACAATGGTACAGCGGTATTATTGATGTCTTGTGAAGTGAGGCCGAAATGAATAAACTCTTTGTGTTGCTTTAGATGTAATCCGTCAAATTTTTCTTTGATAAAATATTCAACAGCTTTCACATCATGATTTGTTATTTTTTCAATGTCTTTTATCTGTTGTGCATCAGCTACAGAAAAATTGGTATAAATTTCTCGTAATACAAGGTATTTATTCTTGTCAAAATTCTGAAGTTGAGGTAGTGGTATTTCGCATAAAGCAATAAAATATTCAATTTCTACTTTTACACGATACTTTATAAGAGCTTCTTCAGAAAAAAAAGTTGCTAATGATCTGGTTTTATTTCTATAACGTCCATCAATTGGTGAAATAGCATTCAAGCTGTTTAATTCCATTTATTTTTTAAATTGAGACTGTAAAAATAAACGAATTAGGTATATTAGAAAAGTAATAGAACAGTTTTCTAGGCAGCAGTGTCTTTTGACATAGATTCTAACACCTTTTTAGCCCTTGTTACGTAGCCTGGACTCTCTAGTGGAAGGTTCTTTTCAATGATCATTTTAAGTTCATAGTGAATCCAACCTGTTTTAATACCTAAAAAATACAATGATTCCATTGCATGGGCTTTGGTCGCAACTTTAAAGTCACTTAATAACCATTCAAAACAAGTTTCTATCATCTGTGAGAGATGATCTTGAGTCATGGTTAATTTTATCGGAGAGTCAAATTTAGAATTATAATCTTGAGCTACTAGATTACAGATTTTTGCAATAGATCTAACAGCGCTTTCTTCTTTAACATTTGAGATGTTTTCAATAAAATAGGCCAAGTTAAATGCTAACCAATCAAGACGCTTTTCGCATACCAATTCTAATATCCAAATAGCTTTAACAGAAAGCTCATTATCATGTCCAAAGGCAATTTCAACTAGAGATTGAAATAACTCTTGATCTTTTAAGACCTTTTTAGTTATTTTAACCCTATTCTCTCTGCCTGCATCTTGAATGGCATTCAATTCCTTTAATAAGGAATATTTTATTTTTTCTTGTACTGTTTTCATTTATCTATTTAGGCCTCAAATTAACTTGGAGCCGGGGTATTGGATATATGTAAACTGAAAATTAATAAAAATATTATATATAAGAACTTAAAACCTACTATTATTTTTAAGTATAAAATATAAATAATTCAATATCAGAAAATTGCAATACCATTTCTCACTTGAAAGAATTCAAATAAAAATATATAGAGGTCAGTAGATAGATAGCTACAAATTTGAAATGAAAAAACACTGAATGTCAAAGATAGAATACTTAATAATTTGTCTGTTTGAGCCTTTCGGCTATCGCTCAAGGCTGACTAAAGTCGAGAACTATATCATAAATAAATAGGTTTCGACAAGTTACACTTGCTATCTTTTAGTCAAAATATTTTTTGAAGCTTGGGTAAAAAATCTTCGTTTTTAATGGATGATTTTAAGCAAGAACTGAGATAGCATATAATTTCTGACAAATTTTACCGTTCTCATACTACTGAACCCAATTTATGTACTTATGGAATAGTATTTGTACAACAAAAAATAAATAAATCAGTTTTAATCATTATGAGAAAATTTAAAGCAACCATTCTATTTTTCACTATAGTTTTTCTTAATATTAGTTTTTCTTTTGCACAATCTGCAATCAATCAGTTAGATACCGATGGAAAACGTGATGGTGTTTGGAGAAAATATTATACCAATAAGCGTATACGTTATCAGGGTAAATTCAATCACGGTAAAGAAGTAGGCGTATTCAAATATTTTTCGGCAGCTAGTTCAGAGCATCCTGTAGTTATTAAAGAATATAATCCTAATAATTCTATTGCAGAAGTTAGCTTTTACAATTTAAATAGTCTTTTAGAGAGTAAAGGCAAAATGGATGGAAAAAAGAGGGTAGGCAAGTGGTTATTTTATCATGAAGATGGAAAAACTGTAATGTCTGAAGAGAACTATACTAATGGTAAATTAGATGGAGAATATAAAACATTTTATAAAACAGGTAAATCTACAGAGGTTGCGTTTTATAAGAATGGATTGTTAGACAGTGTATATAAAAAGTATTCTATTAAAGGACATTTATATCAACATTTTACATATAAAGCAGGTAAATTGAATGGTAAAGCTGTATATTATAGTAGAAAAACAGGATCGTTGACTACTAAAGGTTCATTTAAAGATGATGTACGTACGGGGACCTGGGAAAACTATGTAGATGGAGAATTGATAAGTACTGAGCAACCTAATAAAAAGAAAGAACGTAAGAAAAAAATATAAAATTAATTATTGAAATAGTTTTCAACTTTCACTAAACCACTTTTTATCATAACCATAGCTTTGTCTATGGTTTCTTTTTTTGTTCTAAAAGATGAAATGGCAATGCGTATCACAAATTTTTCATTTAAAATAGTAGAACTTAAAAATATAGTGCCATCATCATGTAAATATTCTAACAATTTTTTATTAAAAGTATTTTGATCAACAGTATTGGAAGGAAACCAAAAATAACTTATCGATAGATCTGGTGTCGGACCTAATTCAAAGCCTATTTCTTTTAGTTGTATTCTAAAATATTCTGTCAATAATAATTTTTCTTCAAGACAGGCTTTAAACGGCTCAATTCCATGTAATTGTAAAGGTATCCATAATCTCAATCCTCTAAAATGTTTTGTTAGTTCCGGTGATACATCAGCGGGATTTACAATAGTTTCGTTCAATGCATCTTGCATATAATTAGCAAAATAATGATT